>OQVS01001867.1_pt1 | contig 14011 bp, 9 predicted proteins | sample 1691601 | NCBI WGS metagenome assembly OQVS01 (sample SAMN03418268, study PRJEB22391) | human gut metagenome | biome: human-gut; feature: organic feature; material: feces | host: Homo sapiens | place: Tanzania | collected 2013-01
CGGGCTCGAAGCCCACGCGGTTGACCGCCACCAGGGCGCCTTTGCCATTGGTGGTGGTGATGGGTCTATTCCTGATAGTCGTCTTGCTCGTCGGTGGCTTCGGCTTCGTCGTTATAACCCTTGATGCCGAAGTTGGGGTCTATCTTGAGCATGGCGGTGACGATATAGGTCACCACGCAGCTTATCACCACGATGATGAAGAACATGCGGTAGCCCACAGCCTCCTGCAAGGCTCCGGCGAAGAAGCCGGGAAGCATCATCGACAGCGACATGAAGGCGGTGCACAGCGCGTAGTGGCTGGTCTTGAACTCGCCGCGGCTGTAGTAGATGAGGTACATCATGTAGGCCGTGAAGCCAAATCCATAGCCAAACTGCTCGACAAACACGCATACGTTGACGATGGCAAGGTTGGGCAGCACGTAGCTCATGTAGACATATACCAGGTCGGGCAGCGTGATGGCGAGTACCATGGGCCACAACCAGCGCTTCAAGCCGTCCCGGCTCACGCACAATCCGCCGAGTATGCCTCCCAGGGTGAGTCCTATCACGCCCACCGTGCCCTGCACCAGTCCATACTCCTGCGGCGAGAGTCCCAAGCCGCCATTGCTCTCGTTGTCTACCAGGAAGAGTGCAGCCACCTTGGCCAGCAGACCTTCGGGCATGCGGTAGAAGAGCATGAAGAGTATGCCTGCCACCACCTGCTTCTTGCAGAAGAATGTCCTGATGGTGTGCGCCAGTTCGCCCATAATCTGCTGCGGCGTATTGTCGGTGCGCGCCTTGTCCGCCTTGGGTCTGGGCAGCACATAGCCATGCCACAGCCACAGGCCGATAAACAAGCCGGTGACGCCATAGAACATTAGGCTCCACGAGAAGGGGATGCTGTTGCGGTAGATTACCTGCAGATTGCCGGCAATCATCACCAGCACGCCCTGGCCGAAGATGGTGGCCAGACGGTAGAACGTGGAGCGTATGCCCACATAGAATGCCTGGTCGTTGGGCGTCAGTTCGAGCATGTAGAAGCCATCGGCGGCGATGTCGTGGGTGGCGCTCGTGAAGGCCATCACCCAGAAGAAGAACAGGGTGCCCTGCAGCCAGAAGTCGGTAGGGATGGTGAATGCCACGCCGCCAAAGGCTGCGCCCACCAGCAACTGCATGGTGATTATCCACCATCGCTTGGTCTTTACCAGGTCAACAAAAGGACTCCAGAGTGGCTTGAGCATCCACGGGAGATACAGCCAACTGGTGTAGAAGGTTATCTCGGCATTGCTCAAGCCCAACTGCTTGTACATGATGATAGAGATGGTCATCACGGCGACATAGGGCAGTCCTTCGGCGAAGTACAGCGAAGGAACCCAGCTCCATGGCGATTTGCTATTGTTCATATCCAGTGTTTTAATATATCTTCTTGATTTCGGCACCACGATAGTAGTGGAGCAGTATCTTGTCATAACTGTAGCCCTGTTCGCTCATGACGGCGGCGCCTATCTGGCAGAGGCCGACGCCATGACCCCAGCCTGCGCCGAGGATGTCGAAGCGCTCGGGCACACCATCGATGTCGCCGTGGGGTTCAACCACAAAGGCTGAACTGTAGAGGTGGCTCTCGCTGAGCGTACGGCGTATCTCGAGTTCCTTGCCGATGATGTACTGGCGCTTGGTGCCCACGATGCGCAGACGCGAGATGCGTCCGCTGGCGCCACGCTCCAGAGGCTCGAGCGCCACGATGTCGCCCATATCCATCTTCAGACGGTTGGCTATCAGTTCCTTCAGCTCCTGTTGAGAGTAGCTCACGCGCCAGCGGTAGAAGTCTTTGGTCTCCTGGTCATAGTCGTTGAGCACTTGGGAGAGTATGGTGGCGTCGGTGGTGTTGCAGAATGCGTCTGGGCTTTGCCTTATCCATGCCTCGGCGTTGGCCTCTATGGTCAGGTCGGGAGCCACCGCGTCGGTGTCTACCCCCTCGGCATTGTCGCGCACCGCCATGAGATAAGGTTTGTCTATATCCTCCCAGCAGTAACGGTAGCGTTCGGTGATGCCGCCACAACACTTGGAGAAGCGGGCATCGCATATCTCGCCGTCGTGTTGCAGTATCTGTCCGCCGGTGGCAGCCACAGCCTGTCGGGCCTTGTCGCTGGTCTCGCGGGTGATGCCCTGGTAGCGCTGGCAGTGGTCGTCGGCACACACATCAAAGATGGTGTGGTCTTCGCGGTCATACCAGCGGGTGAGTTCGTCATCGGTCTTGGTGAAGGAGAAGAAGCCCGAACCGCTCTTGCCGTCCATCTGCTGGCGCTTGTGCATCTGCGCGAGCAGCCAAGAGCGCGATATCACCGCGTGGGCTTTCAGCAGTTCGATATTGGATGTGGCGCTCATCTCGCTCGATATGACGCTCTCCAAGTAGCGTTCCACGGGCAGTTCGTTGATGGCACATATCTTGTCTTCCTCGACCACCAGTCTCAGCGTGCCTGCAAACACCTGTGTCTCGGTGCGCTCCCAGTGGAAGTTGACGCCGATGGTCACGTCGCTGAGGGCAAACGACGCATCCTCATGCTGTGGATGGAAGGTAAGTTGGCTGTACAGGTTGCCGTTCCAACTGATGCCGCCCTCGGCGAACTCCACTTCCTGTCGGCCCTCAATCTGCTGGCCCTTGGCCATATAAGGGCGGTTGAGGTCGAAGCAGATGCGCTTGGCGCTCACGATGCCTACCGACACCATGGGTTCGGCTGTGGCTTCGGGCTCGGCAACTGCCTCGGCGGCGGCAGTGAGGCGGGCGGTGATGCGTCCGAATTGCTCTGCCCCGACACCACACTCGCGGAGGATGGCTGCCGCTCTGTCGGCGTCGATACGGTCAAAGTCTGTCTGGCGTGGGGTGATGATGAGGCCAGCCATGTCTATAGCTCCCGGGCTGACCAGATACTGGGCGTCGCCCTCGGCCGTGTAGCAGTCGGGACGATGCTTGGCGCGAGGGATGACGATGGTGACGTGGCTCTTGTCCTGCTGCCATGAGATGACGTTCATCATGGGCTCGCCACTATGCTTGTGGAGAGGCATAGCCTTGTAGATGCGGTCAAAGAGAGCCTTGTCGGCGGTGGCGTCGGTGCTGATGATGGCCAGCAGCGGCACCACATATCCGCCCACGGCATATATATGGTTGTCGTTGTCGTATTCATACACCATCTCCCTGTTGTTGGCCAACCGTGCCCAGTCGTTCTGCAGCGGCAGACGGTCAGAGCAGACGGCTTGCAGATGAGCGTGGTCGGGGGCAGAAGCTCCACAGTGGGGGCCGTTGTAGAATACGGTGAGTTCGGGATAACGCTCTACCATGCGGAATATCTCGCCATAACACGTGCGTATGCGCTGCGGGTTGTGGCGGTTGAGCGGGATGGTAAAGTGGACGGGTAGAATGGGGAAGGGGTTGACCAGCAGCGTGAAGTCATTATCCAGACGCTTGGCCATCTGCTCCTGCGGACGGTTGTCGGCGCAGAGGAAGCAGGGCCGATGGGCTATGCTGCGGGCGTCGATACGCGCACCGGTAGAGACCATGCGGGCAGGGTTGAACTGCACCTGCAGCAGCGTGTCGCCGCTACAGAGGCTGCGCTGCTCTACATGGTTGAGGTCGCGGAAGCGCTGGCGGGCGTCGCCCCAGAGCTCCAGCTGGCGGTCTATGAAACGGTTGAGCTCGCGGCAGTTGCCCTCGGGCTGGCTGTTCAGCTGCTGGCGGGCTTCGAGCTCGATGGTGCGCAGCCGGTCTTTATAGAGATTGTTGGCGTTCTGGCGTTCTATGCTGAGGGCGGCGTCTGAGTTGCCCTCCCAACGGCGGCAGAGATAGAGCTCGTCGTAGATGCGGCCTATGCGGTAGCGGCGGCTGATGGCCAGACCCATAGCATAGTCCTCGCCATAACTGGTGTTGGGGAAGCGTATCTCTCTGACCACTGGGGTGAAGAAGGCGCGAGGCGCCCCGAGCCCATTGATGCGCAGCGCATTGTTGGGTCCGTTGTGGTCTGTCCATTCCCGGTGGTCTATGATGCCCGGTGGCAGGGTGTTGAGGGCAAAGTCGCACATGCGGTAGGCGCCGATGACCATGGCGGCAGGCTGCTGGCGGAACTCGTCGACCACGCGCTGCAGTGTGGAGGGCGAGGCATAGAGGTCGTCGCTGTCCAGCTGCACGGCGAAGCGGCCGCAGCGGCTGTCGTTGACGGCGGCGTTCCAGCATCCGCCGATGCCCAGATCGTCGCGTTCGGGGATGAGGTGTATCAGTCTGTGGTCGCTGCGCGCCAGGTCATTCAGTATCTCGGTGGTGCCGTCGGTAGAGTGGTTGTCGACCACGATGACGTTGTAGTCAAACCGTGTCTGCTGGGCCAGAGCCGACCCCACGGCGTCGGCAATGGTGCGACAGCGGTTGTAGACGGGGATGACCACCGAGGCTTCGACGTCGAAGTCCTGCTTGTCCAGGTCTACAGGCTCGTAGCGATGGGTGTCTACTATCGCGCCCACAGCTTCGAGATGCCGGGTGGCTGCATCCTCCATCTCTATCTGGCGGTCGCGGTTGCGCGGATCTACATAGTCAAACTGGCGCACACCGCTGGCGCGGCTGTCGGTCTGCTGCTGGGTGTAGAGATACTCGTTGAGGTGGGTGATGGCGGCTTGGCGCGAGATGTAGAGGCGCAGGTCGTACCACGCAGCCCATCGGTAGTCGGGGGCGGCGGGCTGCTGGGCCATATAGCCCTTGAGCAGCGCCGTGCTCACGAGCACAGCCGGTCCGAAGTCGAAGTCATCGCGCAGCGCACCCATCTGATAGTCTATCGCGGGGTGTGCCACCAGTTTGCCGTCGGCGGTAGCCATACGGCTGTCGGCATAGACCATGCCCGCGCCGGTGTCGGCAGCCGTCTCCACCATGCGCTCTATGGCGTGGTCGCCCCATAGGATGGGCTGGGCCTTGAGCGTGAGCAGCACGTAGGGTGCCGTGGCACGGCGGGCTATCTCTGCCAGCGTGGCTGTCGACGTGAGCGACTCTGTTTCGATTACTTGTGCTTGGGGGTATGCCTGTGCTGTCTGCGGCTCTATCATCAGGGTGATGTCTCTTACCGAGACGCTCCGTGAGAGGGTCTCTATCGTCGCCTCGGCGTCGCCAACCGAAGCAATGGCTACAAAACAGTCTATCTGGTTTCTCATCATTTCTGTTTCTTATATATTATCAATATGTAAAGGTCGTATTTTTCGCCGAATTAAGCAAATTTTCGCGGCTAAAAAATACGACCTCGGTCAATATTGTGGCTCTGATGAGCACAGCGTCAAGCAAAGGGGAAGAGCAGGGGCAGTATGAAGGTCATCACGATACCGATGATAATCTGCAGAGGCAGACCCACCCACACGTAGTCCATGAAGGTGTAGCGGCCCGCCTTCATCACCAGCGCGTTGGGCGGTGTGGAGAACGGCGAGGCAAAGCACATGCTCGCGCCCAACGTCACGGCAAACATGAAGGAGTAGGGGCTCACGCCGGTCTGGGTAGCGGCAGCCATGGCTATGGGTGCCATGAGCACCGCCGTGGCGGTATTGCTGATAAACATGGTCATGAGCGATGTGGTGAAGTAGATGCCTGCCAGCAGGGCGTAAGGCCCGATGGCGCCCAGGCTGCTCACCAGATTTTCTGACACGATACTCGACACGCCCGTCTTCTCCAGGGCTATCGACATGGGCATCATGGCGGCTATCAGTATGATGCTCTCCCAGTTGATGGTCTTGTAGGCGGCGTCGACGCTGCGGAAACAGCCCGAGAAGACCATGAGCAGTCCGGCCATGACCACGGCGATGACGGGGCTCACGGGGATGAAGTCGAACACCATGACCAGTATCATCAGCAGCATGATGGCTGCCGCCACGGGTGCCTTGAAGTCGAGCGACACCTTCTCCATCTGCTTGTCGGGGCGTCCCAGCACCACCCAGTTCTCGTTCTCGTGGTTCATCTGCATAATCTTGTCCCACTGGCCTTGCACGAGCAGTATGTCGCCATTGCGCAGACGGTGGTCGCTCAGCTCTTCCTTGATATAGTTTTCGTCGCGGTGTATGCTGAGGATGTTTACCGAATAGTCTTCGCGCAGTCTGGAGTCGCGTATGCGTACTCCGGTGAGCCGCGAGGTGGGCAGAACGATGATTTCGGAGATGCCGATGTCGTAGAAGTCCAGTCGGGTGGTCTTCATCCTTATCAGGTGATAGTCGCTGGCAAACCGCTCCATGGCATCCTTGTCGCCATAGAGGTAGAGTATGTCACCCTGGGCGATGACGGTGTCTGCCCACGCCATACTCTGGCGTATGTCCATGCCGAGAGCCTTCTTCTTCTCGTTGCGTATCTCGAGTATGGTGAGTCCATACCGGTTCTGCAGATCCAACTGCTGCACACACATGCCTGCGAGCCCGTTGTTCTTGTATCCCACACGATACTTGTACAGATTGTCGTGCAGCTGGTACTGCTCGGCCAGGTCGTTGAGCGTCTTGCCGGCAGTGCCCTTGTGGTGCTTGCCTTTCTTCTTGATGAGCAGCAGACTCATGGGCAGCAGCACGGCTATGCCCAAGGCTATCACTATCAGACCGATGGGGAGGAAGGTGAAGAAGCCGAGCGGCGCGAAGCCATGCTCTTCGAGGGTCTCGCTGATTACAAGGTTGGGGGGCGTACCTATCAGGGTGAGCATGCCGCCGAGGCTGCCCGCAAAGGCCACTGGCATGAGCAGACGCGAGGAGCGTATGCCCGAACTGGCTGCCATGCTCATGATGATGGGCATCATGATGGCCACGGTGCCGGTGTTGCTCACAAAGGCGCCGATGAACGAGGTGGCGAGGACCACATAGATGAAGGCGCGCGTCTCGTTGCCCTTGGCCATGCGCGATATGCTGTTGCCTGCCGACTGGGCAAGACCCGTCTGCAGGATGGCGCCGCCCACGACGAAGAGACCGGCCATCATAATGACTATGGGAGAAGAAAAACCGCTTAATGCTTCGCTGGTGGTAAGAACTCCGGTAGCGGTAAGTACCATCAGGGCCGACAGGGCTACGACATCGCCACGTACGCGTCCCCAGACAAACATGGCTATAGTTACAATCAGAACAATTATAGTTATGGTCATGAATCAAACACAGATTAGTGGACTACAAATATACGATAATCCCGCCACAATCACGAACGCCGCCAGGGCGATGGCGTCTGATTTAATAAAACCTTAATAAGTTTTAGCAATTATTATTGTTTGGCTCGCGGTGATGGTCGTGACGGCAGCGAAGGTTGGCGTCGCCTCTACTGCGTCTGTTTTCATCTCTTTGGTGTCTGTCCTCATCTCTCTGGTGTCGGAGTTCATCTTGCCAGTGGTGAATTTCATCCCTTCTGCGTCGGATGTTATCTTGCCAGTGATGCCGTTAAAGATGATTTCATGGTTGGAAACAGAGTTTTCACGCTTGGATATAATCGTTGCAGACACTGAAATCACCATTTCATGCCTTGCAATTATCCTGAAGGGCCTCTCCACGGACTTGCGGATGGTCGGCGTGGGCACCAACAAAAACTCTCTCCCGCTGGGGCTGGCATCGTGTGCCGTGTTGACCCCAGGGGAGAGAGTGACTTATTTTACTAATAACGCTATGTCATTATCTGTGGCCACCGCCGAATGAACCACCGCCAGAACGGCTGCTTGAAGAGTGGCTGCCGCCAAAGGAGCCTCCTGCACGACTGCTGCCGCCACCGCGGTTGCCACCGCCGAAGGAACTGCTGTTGCTGCTGCCGCCCGAGCGTCCGCCGAAGCTGCTGCCCGAAGAGCGAGAGGGCTGCGAGGTGGATGGAGAGAATGTGCGGCTGGGCTGGCTGTTGGCGCGTCCGCCGAACGAGGGCGAGCTGTAGTCGCTGGAGCGGCGCTCAACGGTGGTGCGGGTCGAGCTGCGCACGCCTCCGTCGGCCCGGCTGCCGAATGTACGGTTGCTGCCGCTCACGCCCGAAGACTGCTGGTTGGCTCGTCCACCAAATGAAGAGCTGCTGCTGTTGCGGTTGTACATCGGGTCGCTCTGCTGCGAGGCACGGCTGCCAAACGAGCGGTTGCTGCTGGAAGCGCCGGCAGACTGCTGGTTGGCACGACCGCCAAAGCTGCGGTTGGCATTCTCACGATTTATGTTGGAAGAATTGCTGTTGCGTCCGCCAAAGGAGCGAGTGCCGTTGCCGAATTCGCCACGGTCAAATCTGTCGCGCATACCGAAGCTCCTGCCGTTGTCACGATTGATGTGTCCGGCAAAACTGCGTCCGCGATACCAGCTGCGGTTGCCGTTGTTGTGCCAGCTGTGTCCGCCGCGATATACGGTGACAAAGTGGGGACAACCGAAGTAGTAATAGTCACGGTGGGGGTAGCGGGCGTAGATGCCGAAGTGCCAGTAGTAACCGTCCCAGCTGAGCGGGCGGTAGAAGTAGTGGGCGGCGCAGAAAGCCCGGTACTGCCAGTCCAGGAGTATGTAACTCAGATCCATATTGCGACGGGTCCAATAGACTCCGTAGAGGTCGTCATAAGTATTGATACCCATCAGATAGTCGAGGTTTATCTCGTAGGCAGCCTCATACTGAGCGTCATTGAGATTGAGCTCGTAAGCCATCTTGTCTGTCAGGAACAGAGCCTGCTCGCGTGCCTGACTGTAACTCATTGCGCTGGCTGAAACGACCATTGTCATCATTGCCATCAGGGTGAATATATACTTTTTCATAATCGTAAGGATTTAGTTGTTTACTTTATCTGGTGCAAAGAAACAAAGAAAAAGCAAGGTGACAAAGGGTTTTTCCCTAAAGTGGGGGAGGAAAATCCCTACAATGACGTATCGTTATCCCGAGAGGGCTGCGGCTGGCGCAGGGATGACTGGAGTAGGGCGGGAGAGGAGATGGGCTTTTTTCGGGTCGGTTATAATAAATGTCGGGTCTGTGCGTTATATATATAATAAGGTGAAAAAATATCCACAGATGAAGATACTAAGACTTATAGTGGCGCTGATGCTGCCTGTGGCTGCCCATGCCCAGTATGCCTGGCAGGACGGCGCCGAGGCAGGTCGTCTTGACCTCTCTCGCGATGCCTCCTGGCAGGTGGAGATGCAGGGCGGCTATGCCAAGGGCAAGACTCCGCTATGGCTCAATGCCAACCGTTATGGTCTGAGCACGCTGGACCGCGGCAATGGCTATCTGCGTGCCAGCGTGGTGCGCCCGTTGCAGGCAGACTCTGCCCGCCGCTGGGGTGTGGGCTATGGCCTCGACCTCGTGGGTGGTGTCAATTATGGCACCAACCCCATCGTGCAGCAGGCTTACGCCGAGGTGCGCTGGCTGCATGGTGTGCTCACCGTGGGCAGCAAAGAGTATGGTATGGAACTCAAGAACAATCGGCTCAGCAGTGGTTCGCAGACGCTGGGCATCAATGCGCGCCCCGTTCCCCAGGTGAGAGTGGCTATTCCCGAGTATTGGACGCTGCCCTTCGGTGGTGGCTGGCTGCAGCTCAAGGGTCATATTGCCTATGGCATGATGACCGATGACAACTGGCAGCATGATTTCACCGGTTGTCAGCGCGACTATACCCATCAGCAGCATATCTTTACCGACAATGTATTATATCACAGCAAGGCGGGGTATCTGCGCATCGGCAAGGACGAAGACCTCTATCCCCTGTCATTGGAATTGGGACTCGAGATGGGTGCCCAGTTTGGTGGTACTGCCTATATGTCGCAAAAGGATGGTACGATACAGACCAAAAAAGGCAATACCGGGTTGCGCTCGTTCTGGAATGCCTTTATCCCTGGTGGTGGCGACGTGGGCGAGGGTGAATATGCCAATGTAGAGGGCAACCAGCTGGGCAGCTGGCTCATGCGTATCAACTACAACGCCGATACCTGGCGGCTGAGGCTTTACGCCGACCACTTCTTTGAAGACCATTCGGGCATGTTCATGCTCGACTACGACGGCTATGGCGAGGGCGACGAGTATATGGTGAAGAAGGACCGCCGCTTCTATATGTATGACCTCAAGGACATCATGCTCGGTGCCGAACTCAATCTCAAGTACTGCAGCTGGCTCCATAATGTGGTGGTAGAGTATCTCTATACCAAGTATCAGAGCGGCCCTCTCTATCACGACCATACCATGAATATCCCCGACCATATCGCCGGCAACGACGACTACTACAACCACGGCACCTATCCCGGTTGGCAGCACTGGGGTCAGGTAATGGGCAATCCGCTCTATCGCTCGCCCATCTACAATGACAACGGGCGCATCCATGTAGCCAACAATAGGTTTATGGCTTTCCACCTGGGCGTCGATGGCAATGTGACGCGGACGATAGACTATCGTCTGCTTGCCACCTGGCAAGACGGACTGGGCACCTATGACCAGCCATTCCTCAAGAAGCGCCACAACGTGAGTTTTCTCGTTGAGGCTGGTTGCCGGTTGAAGCACAACTGGCAGCTGCGTGGTGGTTACGCCATGGACTTCGGTTCGATACTGGGCCACAATGCTGGCGTGCAGTTTACCCTGAGCAAGGGCGGTCTGCTGGAAAAGAATACTAAGAAAAGAAGATGATGAGAAGACATATACTATCCATAATGATGGCAATGGCCCTGGCTATGGGTGTTGCCTCGTGTGAACTGGATCGCGACCACAACGGCGACCTCGCCGGCTATTGGCACCTGGAACGAGTAGATACGTTGCAGACGGGCGGCGTGAAGGATATGAGCAGAGACCGTGTGTTCTGGGCAGTGCAGGGCAAACTGCTCCTGGTGCGTAATACGTTGGAGCCTTACACTGGTTTCTTCTTCCGCTTTGACAACTCGGGTGATTATCTGATATTGTCCAATCCTCACAGCAATGGCGGACACCAGACCGATGGCGCCGAGGGTGACCAGCCGATAACCGATGTTAAGTATTTGGCTCCTTATGGCATCAATAGCCTGGAAGAACATTTCCATAAAGACCAGTTTACCAGTTCGCGGCTTACCCTTTCGACCGACAAGCTGCGGCTATACTTCAAAAAATTATAATGGCTACAATATAGGCGATACATCCACTTACGAAAGTATCGCCTATGTTGTCTATAGAGTAAGAAGACTTTATTCTGCTTTGCTGATTTTGTAGTTGATTAGCAAGTTGATAGATGTGTAAAGTATGATATCCACCAAAACTACGCCCGTGATGCCAATCAAGCCAAAAAGCCACAAATTGAGCGGGATGTAGAGCAAGGCCATTGCCAGTATTACCAACAGCGCTTGATGCATGGTGCATCCTGCGCTCATTAACTTATGATGGATGTGACTTTTGTCTGCTGTAAATAGGGGAGAATGGTGACGCAGACGGTGCTGGATAACTCTGATGACATCGAAAATAGGGATAACAAGCAGCGAATAGGCCAACAGCAGACGATGGGCATCGACGGGCATGGCATGGCCATTGACCATCACAAACTTGATGACCAGAAAACTGAGCAGGAATCCCAGGGTAAGGCTGCCGCTGTCGCCCATGAATATCTTGCGGTTCTTCTCGGCCTTGCCAAACAGGTTGAAGTACAGATAGGGAATGAGTACTCCAGCCATGCCGGCTATGATGATGCAGTAGGAGTGGAGCCCCTGCTGGTCATAGCCATACAGGAGTCCTAACAGCGCAATAAGCGAAAGACTGGCAGCCAGTCCGTCGATACCATCTATCAGATTGATGGCGTTGCTGATAAACACGATGACAAAGACCGTAAGCAGGGTGCCGATAAAAGCAGGTATCTCGTAGATGCCGCAGAAACCATGTAGATTGTTGATGGTAAGACCGGCAAGGGGCATCAAGGTGGCGGCGACAATCTGGGCGACAAACTTAATGCGGGCACTGAGGCCAAACAGATCGTCGATGATGCCCACGACATAGATGATGAGCAGGCTGAAGAAGAAGATTATCGTCCACAGGTTGAGCGGTATGCGCTGCTCCAATGCAGGGTCGCTGTCCAAGGTAGATATAGCCACGAGAGCAGCTATCACCATGCTTGGAATGAAGGTAATTCCTCCAAGCCTGGGAATGAGGTTGTGGTGCAACTTGCGGCCGTTGGGAATATCATAGAGCCCTTTGGCTTTGCAGAAGTTGAGAGTAAGCGGTATAAACAGGAAACCGCAGAGTATGCTGATAATAAATGTACCTATATCGAGTAGTCTATCAATAGCCATTATAATGTAGTCTATATGTATTGTTATAGATATAACTACTATTATGACATTTTATTGCCTTTCCCCCTTTTCTTTTTCCACTCGTGATATAAAAGAGATGGCAATGTAGCCAAAATCATAGAGCAACGACGTATCTGCTTGCGTGGTTCGCTGAAGATGCGATATACAAATTCCAGATGATGGCGCAGCATCCACTTAGGTGCACGTCGGGCATTTATACCACTGAAGAAATTGAACGCAGCTCCTACGGCAATCAATACGCCGCGATTGAGGTGGGGCTTGAGCAGAGACATAAATATCTCCTGCTTGGGAGCGCCCAAGGCAATCCATACGATATCGGCGCCGTCGTTGTTGAGCATCGCACCGATAGAGGCATAGTCGAACTCTTCTACCTTGCAGAAAGGAAGTTCGTAAAATGTCATCTGCTTCACAGCTGGGTTCATCTTTATAAGATTCTGTTGCAGTGCGTCAAGTGTGCATTGATTGGTGCCAAGAAACGCCATGCGGTATTTCTTTTCGCTTATAATATCTTGGAAGATATCGCTTCCGCAATACTGTTTGTATCTTTTGCCGTAAATCAGGCGCAGATAGAGTGGCACATAACTGCTGTCACAAATGGAAAACATGCCATCATTGACTACCTTCTTATAGGCTGCGTTGCGATTGACAGTATTGAGTATCACGCCGTCGGCCACACAGATATAGTCAGCTCTGCCGCTGGCTATTTGGTGGGCAATAGCATTGTGGACTTCGGTCTTGTCAAATTCGTATCTTATGTTGAAGTATGTATTCATTTCATTATCTGTTCAGGATAACTGTAAGTATCTTGTAGCTGTTGGTATATCTTATTCATTGTAACCAGTTTGTTTTCCCATGATAGTTCCCTTTGTCTTTGCTTGCAGTTATCTGATTTTTGTTTTATTTCGTCTCTATTAATTATGATATGACGGAGGATGGCAGCGAAATCTGTGCTATTCTGTTGAGGGTTGGTCAAAGGGACTTTCCATCCAATAGCTTCGTTGACTAATTGTCCTTGTCCACAGGTATCTATACACAGAATGGGAAGGCAATTGGTAATGGCTTCCAATACTACATGAGGAGTACCTTCTAAAACACTGGTAAAAAGGAACAAGTCCATTTGATTCATCATTTCTTGTACCTTCTTGTTAGCCAACTTGCCATACCATTTGATATTATTGCTAATGCCCATTTTATCTGCCATCTGTTGGTACATAGCGTTTTCAGCATCACTACCGCTTCCCACAATATGCAGGAATACGGGTAGGTCTTTGACTTTGGCTATGGTACGGATAGCGATGTCAAGTTTCTTTGTATCCAGAAAGCGACCAACCCACAGAATATCTAATTGGTCCTTGTTGAAATTATGGGCAGTATGTTGTTCTGATATGGTACATCCTGCCTCATTCATATAGACAGGTTTGATATGGTGCAACTTGACAAAACTGTTATAGGTGCCTTGTGTGGCTGCTATAACAATGTCTGCCCTATGGATGGCTTTGCAAACTCTTGTAGAATAGCGTATCTGCAAGTGGTTAAGCATATTCTTGACAATGTATTTTGTCTTTTTAGATAAAGGCATTCCTGACAGATAACTTAATGGTACAATTTCCATACCTCCAACAGGCCCCCAGACGTAGTTGGTGTCATAAATGTTCCATAGATAGCCAGGCTCGCGAAAGCCAATCATGTTGAGTTGATGTATTATGTCTATCCGATGTTCGCTGCATATCAGTCGGGCTATGGTCAGCGTCTTCTTCTGCCATTTGCGATAATATTGATGGTTATTATGATGATGTGAAGC
>OQVS01001868.1_pt1 | contig 14008 bp, 14 predicted proteins | sample 1691601 | NCBI WGS metagenome assembly OQVS01 (sample SAMN03418268, study PRJEB22391) | human gut metagenome | biome: human-gut; feature: organic feature; material: feces | host: Homo sapiens | place: Tanzania | collected 2013-01
ATATTTGATCTTCCCTCAGAAGCTTATAAAAATTGCTGATATAGATTCCGATTGCTTTTTCTATAGCCTTAGGCGTGGTTTTATTATTAGTAGCCCCTTCAAATACCAAAATAGTGTCTTTAGCATGACAGGAGTACTTGTCACTTTTAAAGCCATTTGTAGCTATATAAGCCACACGATCAAGATAGGTAGAACGCTTAATAGAACCACCGCTTACAGGTTCAAGTGAAACTTCAGCTTTATCCAAAATATCGGGTACATTTTGAAAATATAGCTTAGCCAAATTTGCCCCACGAGCATTTATTGACATTTTTTTAAGTTCAACCATTGATTCAGGTTGCACCAAGAGATCCTCGACATCTGACATACTAGCTACCATTATGGAAAATATGAAAAAGAAAAAATAAGTTTACCTTAACGGGCCGTGAAATTACGTTCAAGCTCCACTAAACTCAAAGTAAAACTTACTTTTAAGAAATGCGCTAAAAGTATCTTATTATACCGTTAAAGTCCCTATTCGTTGAAAAAAATACGCCTAATGTGCGTCTTTTTCCCAAAACTAAGAAAGATAGCTCTAAACCCAAACCAAGCTTAACTTAAACCAAAGAACCTAGCTATCTTCAAACCTTAGCCTCGGTAAACCCAAACCTCAGTAAACAAAAACAAAAAAGGCCACTACCTATGATAATGACCTCATAGAAGTTCTCGTTGATGGCCAAGTATTTGGCGAGCCTTATTATTACTAAGACTATATTGTTAAAAAAGCCCATTAATTGGGCTTTTTACATCAACCAAAATTATTCAAATTTAAATGTGTGCTCCATACCTACACCAATGGTATCCGTTATTCCATCAACACACAAAGACTTCTCAATACAATTAGAATCTTTTGAATCACTCCAAACAAAATCATTGCCATCTAAATAAGCTTTCATAACGTAAGTAGCATTATCATATTTCTTTGTTGCAGTAACTGTAACCGTTGATACAAGAACCTTTCCTTTACTCAAAGCCTTAGCAGTATAGTCATTCGACTGCACTTTAACACTTTCAATATCTTTGTTTTTTATGTAATGAGGAATTTCGTATCCCATCCCAGAAGTTCCATTAACACATACACTTGATGATTCCAAATTTTCAAACCAGCATAAATGTACCAATGGTGAAATCTCTCGCTTTATAGGATTAATCACCTTTTCGTGAAAGTTTTTTGTTGTTCCGTCATCGCCTGAGCACAACAAATTACAGGTAACATTGCAAGCATACCGCAAAGAGCATATTTAATCTTCATAAGTTTTATCCTCTATATTAAAAAATTAACGAGATTTTCCTTTCTTTTGACTTGTGGAAATAACATTCTCACGAGCATTATTCTTTTCCATATTTCTCCGCATCATTGCCATTCGTGGCGATTCAGTAGAAGCTTGATTTTGTGTTTCTTCATCAATTTCTTTTGAAGCTTCTGCCTTTAACTGAATCCGTTCATTCATGTAAGCCATTCTTGAACTCTTTTTTTCCATTTCTGTTTTTACAAAGCAATTTTCTGCAAGATAATCGATGATATCATTATTTTCTTCTGTATAGAAAGCAGTCAAATACTCTTCAAAATCGGCATATTTATCTTTCTGTATAATCAACAAGTCAAAATCATTTTTTATCAATTGAACATTGCATAAGAAAAGAGTTGTTCTTTTATTTCCATCCCAGAATGGTTGTAATCTAGACAAATTACAAAAACATTCTGAAACAACTGATTTATAGTTATCTGGAGATACGCTATTTAATTTAGCTATCTCTTCTTCAACCTTTGCCTCATCAGGAACGGGAATCTGTCCTATACATGGAATTGAACTCAGGCCATTTCGTAAGACGCCAGTAAATAATGCCTGATCTTTGGCCAACATGGAATTTAGCTTTATATATAAATCTAAGTCCACGTCTAAGTGAGAAATGTCCAACGATTCCATATAGTTTAAAGTATTAACAACATTATCAATGACAAGCGACTCTTCTTCAGGAAAATCCAACATTTCAAAGTTTTCTTTGTTCAACAGCTTCTCTGTCTGTATATCCGTGAGATATATACCTTCAAATCTACAAAGAGATTGAGCAAAGTGAATCTTTACCTCTCTTCTGAAATCTTTCAGATTTGCCATTTTAGATCCTCAGTAATTAAATTATCTTCTAAATCAGAAAAACTAATTTCATTGTGCTTGTACAAAGATATAAATTTATTATTGGAGTACGAAATTTTACCTTCCTTAAAAAAAAGACATATGTTCCTCTTTAGTAAAGTCTTTTCATTAGATGAAAGATGAGCAATGTTTTCTGTATAATTCAAAACTTCATTTATATCAGCCCCTTTAAAGAAAGCCCCGTACACACAAAAAATCTTTTGTAAAAAAAAGTAATCTTCAAAACAAATGTTTTTGCAACGTCTGTTTGTGTATAAATCTACAATATGACCATATCCTATATTTTTATGATCTATTACATTTGCATATATCGCCCATAGTATTATATCTTTAATTTTAGACAATTTAGGCTTAATAGATTCTGAAAAAATATTCATTTTGAACATAACCTTCTATAAAGTTGTCTAGCGATAACATCCTACATAAAGAGCTATCCCCCCTTTAAGAACTAAAGGAGTATCGCTCAATTGTTTCAAAATACACGTCATTAAAATTTTATGATAAAAATTTCTTTGATTCAGTACTATTCCGCTATTGGATTTTTTTTCTTCCATGCCTCTAAAATCTCTAGTTCTCTTTGGGATAATTTGTTTTCCATTATGTCTATGAGTTCATAAACTCTTTTCTTGTCTTCAATACTTGGAAACCATTCATCTAGCATCACATAACCTAGTTCTCCAGATTGAAGCACTGAAATAAACAAATAATCAACACAAGCTCTAGGATGATCTGCTATCCATACAGGGGAATTTTCTGGATAATATCCCATTTTATTTAACCTGTCTGTTCCGTCTATTACGCCCGTACTCCCTAAAAGGCTATTTGTATTGTATCTTTGTCCTGTGCCAAATATAAACAATTCCTGCCGATCATCCAGATTAAAAAAGTGCCTTAAATAAACCTTTTGGCAAAACTTTTAACTTCGCCTTTAAAACTGCGTCTTTAAAACGGTCCCCTAAAACTAACGTCTAATCAGCTTAGGTTTAGCTAAGACTTGGTTAGAGTTTGGCTATGGTGGTTTAACTAAAGGCTCGATTTAATGCATAGAACAATGGTTGTTTTCTTGTAAGAACTTTAAGCGATTTAAAGAAATTTCGCGGTCGTGTTCATCAAGCATGGTCCCATAACGGCTGCAATCGTAGCTCACTCGTGGGCGACATTCTTTAACATTCATGCACCAAGCGTAGGCTTGAGAGGCCGATTGTTCAACGCCGCGCCCCGCAGCATATCGAGCTGCTAATTCAATCTGCGCTTCTGCGACTCCAGCTTCTGCTGCTTCACGAAGTAAACGCACGGCTTTTTCTTCATCTTTAGTTAAAAGATATAAGCGACTTAAATCGTATTTAGCGTTAGTAGAGCCAGAGCTTACTGCAAGCTCAAGCCACTTTTCTGCCGTGACAAGATCTTTTTTAGTACCAGAGCCTTCCATATACATAAGGCCTACTTGACGGCGCGCTTCCATACGCCCTAAACCAGCTGCTTTTTGGTAATACTTAAGTGCTTCTTCTGACTTATCCTCACTTAAAGAAATTTTACCTAATTTTAAAAGCGCTGAGATATTTCCAAGTTCAACGGCCTTTTGATAGTGAAGCTTGGCAATTTTGCGGTTGCGGACCACGCCAAGCCCTTCTTCGTAAATTCTACCTAACCCAAATTCAGCGAGAGCTGAGCCACCTTGAGCCGCTTCAGCAAGCCATTTATACGCTTCGGTATATTCAGCCTTACCATTGTCACCACGTAACAATATTAATCCTAATTGTTCTTGCGCCCCAACGATCCCGGCTTTAGCAGCTTCACGGTACCATTTAATTACTTCATCAAGTCTACCACCTTCAGAACGTAATAAAGTCGCTAAAGCAAACTGAGCATTGCCGTGACCTAATTCAGCGGCATGGGTATAAAGAATTAAGGCTTGTTTGTTATCCTTAGTCAGCACGCGTCCTTCTTCATAGAAGCGAGCCAAACGAAATTGAGCCTCAGGGATGCCGGCATTAGCGGCCTGAGTATAAAACCCCACCGCCTGAGTCATGTTTACCATAACGCCTTCACCTTCTTCAAAAGCAAGGCCTAAACGATACGCTGCAGGAGCCCAGTTAGCGCGTGCACTTTCTTGTAAATATGCAATCCCACGGGTTCTATCCATGATGGCACCAATCCCATCCATATTCATGGAGCCAATGTGGTATAACGCTTCACCATCTCCACTTTTGGCGGCGGTACGGTACCATTCGTAACTTTGCACTTTATCTATAGGCACGCCACGGCCTTTTAAGAACATTTCGGCTAATTGCTTTTGCGCCGGAATACTACCACGCGACGCGGCATAAAAAGCCCAAGACATCGCTAAATCGCTATAGGCAGACCCAGCATCATAATACTGTGAAGAAATGGCATACTGCGCATTTAGATCACCACTATTAGCTTCTTGACATAATGGTTGTCCTTCAAAGTCAACCAAGCATCTTGCAACTAATTCTTGCATCGAAAATGGTACGACTAAAGGTTGGGTATTTTGCGCCACTCCGACCGTAGGTAAAAGCCATAAAGCTACTACCGGAAGCCACTTATTTATTTTGGTCATTTGGAAATCCTATTTCCACGGTTTATGCCCCACTACTTACTACTTCTACTTGGCGGGGGTTGTGTTAGAAATGGTCACATTGTAACGGATAATATTTTTTTTTCCACCTGCAAAATAGGCGTTTTAACATTTTTGTTCAATATACCCAACAAATTTTTAACATCAATAATGGGCATGTGACTATTTATGATTATGACGAAAACGCAAAATTAACTAAAAACTAAGTGATTTTAATGAGTTGGGATTTTTAGCGCAGGCTAATTTAGCACCAAAAGTTTTCATGACCTCAAGTTTAAACGTATGGTTTTGGCGTTTGATTTTAACGCATAATTTTTACCCAAAACTTAATTTGAGTCTTTAAGTCTTGGAGCTTTGTTTCTTGTTTTTGAGGTTTAGCGTGTTGCTCGGTACTTGGGTTTTGGTTTAGTACCTTTCGTTTGGGCTTAAAGTTTTTACGCTTTTGGCGCTTTTAGCGCGAGCGTTTTAGCAACTACAGGCGCCGAGCGCTTAGTTAAAGCCAAGCTTATAGGCGCAAAATCATGCCACACCACTTTAGTATTTAACTTAGGCATATACCACGAAAGCCCAAAGGTTTCCTTTGTAGAGGCGATAATTGTGCTTTGAATAAACCCTCGCTCTGATTGGTGTTCAATTAAATCTTCATCAAGCTTAAAGGTAAATTCAGGCAAACCAACCAACCCCCGAGCTGTAAGCTTTACCGCGGTTTCTTTAATGGTCCAAAGCATAAAAAAACGGAGTAATTCAGGTACCAACGACTGCTGTTTAGCATCGTTATGGCAAATTTGTTCTTGAGTGTAATTGGCTGATTCAAATAGCTTTGCTTCTAAATTTTTATCTTGAGACGCTAAAAGTCTATTTTGCAGGCTCTTTAGTAGTGGCGCACTTAAAATCCAGCTTGCATCGAAATTGCTATGACGCACAAAAGCTTGTTCCTTAGGGCTTAGCATTCGTTCCACCACAGCCTGGTAAGATTTACGTCGTTGCACTAACTCAATATCGATAGCACAAGGATTTTTACTTACGAGCAAAAAGAGTCGTGACGCCGAGTGGCTAATACTAAAATGGAATAAACCAGATTTTAAATATGGTTTGCCATATTCACCGATCACTAAGTTTTGGGCTAAATAGGTTAAAGCTTCGTCCCATGAACACGACCTTAACACCATGGTGACGCCCACAAGAGCCCGGCGCCCTGCCCACCACGTGAGTTTACGCGAGTCTCTTGAGGTTTCAATACGGGAAGTAACGAGACTACCTAGAGACGTTAAGTCAACGCTCACAGGTAAAATCTCGTCTAGTTTGACACATAGTCCCCAAAGTCCACCATTCTTAAAAGAGGCTAAACCTTGAAGAATTTCTTTTATAGTTAAAAATTCATCCGTCTGAGCTACATTAATTTTAAGGCTATTTGGAGGTTCTAATAGGTTTAAAGAATCCACCAAAAGCTCAGTGTTTAAGGACGCCCCAAGCTTAATCTTAGAAGCTAAAGAAGCGCTATCCTCTAACACCTTACCCTCTAAAACTTCAGCCTTGACGTGAGACCCCATTGATTGGGCTTTAGCCCCCAATAATTGGGAAGAACCTTTCTCACTTTGGTCACTTTTTTCGCCTTGGGAAGCTATTTTGCCTTGTTTATTTGGGGTGCCTTTTCCACTTTTAAAGCTTTTAATGCCATGTTTAAGCTCAGATAAGGAGAATTTATTTCCCAAGATAAACTCCTAAGAGTTCATAAAGCTTTTCAGCTTCTTCAGGAGTTAAAGTTACGCCTTTACCCATTTTTTCATGAGTTTCATCCCAATCACGAAGATCAAGTTTGGCATTACCACCGTTCCATGAAACGAGGTTTAATTCCTTTTTCCAACCACGATTGCTCGCTGATAACACCCCAAGATGCTGCTTGATATCAAATTTGATTTCGCTTTTGCGGCCACCGCGAGAATTTTCTTTTTCTTCCATCGTTTATCCTATTTTATCTTAGTTTTCTATAGTCTAAAATCAAAACACTGACTGCTCCCACGGATAAGCCCGTGGGGTTCTGATTGAAGTGTAGCTTGTAATCGTACACCATTTTCAGGCTTTGGAGTTACAAGTGTAAAACTGTTTCAATCAGGACTTTTATTACCAAAGAGTCCTACGACCACTTTAGCGGTAATTTTCTGTCTTACGACAAGGAAGTACAGTCAATCTTCCTAACATTTAGATTTTATATTATTCCATGCTAATGTCAAGTAGCAAGGATATAGTTTTTCATAGAAAAGCAACTTTCATTCCACACGCAAGCGTGTGGGGTTTACGCCACAATTTATAACACAAAGCGAAAACCATGCTGTAGCATTTCTCACATTGCTCGATAAAAAATGCTAAATACTCCTTGTTTTACAAGTTTTTAGCAGCTCTTAGTTTACAGTTAGAGCTCGCCTAATCGTAAACATCAACTGTCCATAAGGACTCTTAATCTAATAGTAACCTAATACCGTCATTCCATGCATACTTTACCTTATAATACGCATACTATTAAGGGAAAATCCCATTAATGCGTTACTGTTTCCCTTATTTTGTGGTAATATTTAAGGGAAATAATCAGAGGTGAAGGAAATGAGAACTTTTAATTACTCTGAAATCAAGAAGCAAAAGTGGGATTCAGATGTACTTAGCTTAATTGCGGCAATTTATAAAGAGGCTGGTAAACAGGAAATGTCCCTGAAACAACGTCCCGAGGAATTAAAAAAACTGGTTGAGATTGCTAAAATACAAAGCACCGAGGCATCTAACGCAATTGAGGGAATTGTGACAACAAGCACTCGTATCAAGCAGCTTGTAGAAGAAAAAACAACACCAAAGAACCGTGATGAACAGGAAATTGTAGGGTATCGCGATGTTCTTAATATTATTCACGAAAGCTTTGATGCAATTCCTATCACACAGAATTATATTTTACAGCTCCACAAAATATTGTATAGCCACATGAATAATCCTATGGCCGGAAGAACTAAAAGTGTACAAAACCATATTAGTGCCACCTATCCAGATGGTCATGTAGAAACTCTGTTCACTCCACTTGCTCCATTCGATACTCCACAGGCTTTAGATAGAATATGTGAGGAATATAATCGTGTCATTGGAAATATGGAAGTTGAACCTCTTATTGCAATTCCAATCTTCATTCATGACTTTCTTTGCATCCATCCGTTCAATGATGGAAATGGACGAATGAGCCGTTTGCTTACAACACTTTTGTTGTACCAAAATGGCTTTTATGTTGGCAAGTATATTTCATTGGAAGCTAAGATTGCCAAGAACAAGGATCTGTATTACGACACACTTGGTCAGGCCCAGATTGGCTGGCATGAAGGGACAGAAGACTCAGTGCCATTTATCAAGTATTTGCTTGGTACTGTTCTTGCTGCATACAAAGATTTCGAAGAACGTTTTGAACTTGTTGAAACAAAGTTGCCAGCTCTCGAAACAGTCAGACGAGCAACCTTACACAAAATAGGTCGCTTCACAAAGCAGGATATTCGTGAGCTTTGCCCTTCGCTTAGCGTCAGCTCTATAGAGGGCTCACTAAGAAAATTAGTCGCATCTGGTGAACTAAAACGTGAAGGCTCAGGAAAGAGCACTTCCTATTTTAGAATGAAATAATCCCTTTAAGTATTTTATTTTTCCCTTAAACATTTCCATTTTTTAAGGAAAAGTCACCGTGATTAAGGTTAAGCATCTGCAAATGCAGGTGCTTTTCTTTTGCTCAAATTTAGAAAGGAGTGTGATTATTATGAGCATTTTAAGCGGACTATTCCAATCAAGAGACAAGCCCACGAACAGCACCAACGACAGCGCTTACCGCTTTTTGTTTGGCGGCAGTAACTCCGGTAAAGCTCTGAATGAACGAAGTGCCATGCAGCTGACTGCCGTCACGCTTGCGTCAGAATTATCTCCGAGTCTATTGCTGGCCTACCGATTCATGTTTATCAATACACCGACTCAGGCAGCAAAGAAAAGGCAATCACCGACTACTTAACTCCTTCAAAAATTAAAACCATCAAAACTAAAATCCCCAGAAACAAAAAGGCATGATTTCTCTAAAGAAAATCATGCCTTAAATTTCGATTTCGATGCAACTTTAATCAGATTGCATCGACTTTAATTTTTTTGCTTTAACTTAAGCTAAGCTTTTACCTTTATATGGTTTATGGTTGGTCATTTTTAGTAGCATCAGGCTATTTGCTATTGCCAACTAAAAAAACTACCACCACAAAATAAATTACTGCTTAGCATGACCTAAATCAGTTAAACCTAAACGTTCCTGACGCTTATGAACGGCGATAGTGAGTAAGGCGTCGGTAGAGCTGTTGAGCGCAGTTTCACATGAATCTTGGATAACACCAACAATCATCCCTACACCTACTACGTACATAGCGATGTCGTTGTTTAAGCCAAAGAGTGAACATGCAAGTGGAATAAGCATTAAAGAGCCACCAGCAACGCCAGAAGCACCACAAGCTGCCATCCCTGATACTACGCAAAGTAATAATGCAGTCCAAACGTCAACTGGTACGCCCATGCTAAATACGGTAGTCAAGGTGAAAACGCTGATAGTAATAGCAGCCCCGGCCATATTAATGGTAGCACCCAAAGGAATAGAAATAGAACTCATCACACGAGAAACACCAGCGCGGTCGCAAACTTCCATATTTACAGGAATGTTAGCTGCTGAGCTTCTTGAGAAGAACGCCTGCAAAGCAGAAGTTCTTAAAGTTAAAAATACTAATGGGAACGGATTTTGTCTTGTCACAAAAGCTACCATAAGTGGGTTAATTACAAGAGCCATGAAGAAGATTACGCCTACTAAGAGCACTAACACCTTGCCATACTGCACCATGTTAGAGAACCCGCCTTCAGCGGTACAAGCAGCAAAGCAAAGACCCATAACGCCAAGTGGAGCACAACGAATTACCAACTTAACGAGGTCGGTCACTACAGAAGCTAAATCCTTAAGCACTAACTTAGTTTCGTTTGAAGCCTTACGGAAGATCACCCCAAGTGCTACCGACCAAACTAAGATAGAAATGAAGTTACCATCAGCCAAAGCTCTGATTGGGTTACTTACAGCGCTTACTACGAAGTTGTAAACTACCTGGCCAATGCTAGAAACAGTTTCAGCAGAAGAAGCTGCGAATTCAGTTGGTAAAGGCATCTTCACACCAAATATAAAGCAAGCAGCCACTGCTAAGCTACCAGCAAGCACAGTGCTAATAATATAAAGTACTAAGAGGTAACGAAGACCAGTCTTCACATCGCGTCTATGAGAAGCGATAGCGCTAGTTACAAGCACTAACACCAAAAGCGGAGCTACGCTCTTTAACGCTTTAACAAACAATTCCCCAAAAATGGAGACGAAACCAGCCTCAGTCGGCACAAAATACGCAAGGGCAACACCAACAAGCATACCCAAGATAATCTGCGCAACTAATGGCACTTTTTTATAAATAGCGATGATGCTGTTCATTTAAAACTCCAATAGTTTTTCTAATATTTTGCTTAATTGTGTCTCTGCGCCATCTAAGTAGTTTTAAATGACTCAGTTTTTGGATGCATTGTTTTTTTACTTTAGATACGACTAGTAATGATCAATTTATATAAGCCACATAAGTTCGGTTACTTAGGTCTAGTAAGTCTTACTTAGTATTAAGAAATACCATTTAAGATTTACCGAAAAGCCAATTTTATCTTGCCTTTGATAAAATTCTAACCAAGATAAACTTGTACCACCACTTATAGCACTTATAGCACTTATACATCACTTAAATCTTAACCAACGTAAGTAAAAAACTCTGGAACGCCAAATAAACTATTTTAAAACCACAGCGGTATTGATGGCTTAGGTCCAACCTGTTCCATCCAAAGAGCCACCGGCAGACACATGCTAGTAAACTAAACCTAAAACAACCAAAAATAAGTAAAGCAAACTTAACCTAAAGAAAGTTATCTAAAACATCCTAGAGAGCTAAAACGCCCTAAAGTTCTAAGATGTCTTCGAGTTTTAAAACGTCAGAGATCTGACGATAACTATCGAAAACCAAGGAACGTTAAAAAATTAACTCCATCATTTATCAAATCATGCATACGCCTGCCGGTGACTATTCAGGCCAAAACCACCTAGAATCAGCAGAGACCGACAAATTTTACAATGGAGCCCACAATTGCTCAAATATTGAGAACCGATTATGTTAAAAAATGTCCCGCTCCCCACAAAAAAGCGCTATTTAACCGTTAAACAAAGAGAGTTACACGATCTGTTTCAGAAAATTGCCAATTTTTGGGCGGTTAGTGTCAAGCAAGTTGCAACTATTGTGGGACCTAGGGAACATGAGTATCCCCCCTCCTTTCAAAGATAAAGTTTGGCCAAACATTATTAAACACAGCTTTTTTATACCTGTGTACATTAAATTATAACCTATCGAATTTTCATGTAAAAATCGGTCAAATGGCTCAGAAACAAGGAGTTTAATGTGGTTTAGGTCAACAAAAGACTAGCCCGTCACACTTTGTTCTAGCAATTACCGCCCCAAATGAGTATTCTAAACCTCAAAACTTGACGTTATTATTTTGGATTATTTTGGGCTAAAAAAAATGGCTAAACACAATTCTCAAGAACTTTTTTCTGCTCTTTGGTCTGCCGCTGATGTTATGAGATCAACAATGTCACCAGACGTTTACAAAGATTATCTTCTAGGTTTGATTTTTTATAAAAGCTTGTCCGATAAAACCTTATATAAAGTTGTAGATCTACTAGAAGATCGTAAACCACAAAATCTTGAAGAAGCGCAAACCATTTATGAAAATTCCATGAATGACGAAGAGAATTGGCCTACTCTCCTTGAAGAATTAGAAAATGACTTCGGCTGCGTTATTCTTCCTAAATATACTTTTACTAATTTCTATAACCAAATCAATAATGGCGACTTCCATTTAGTTACTCTTAAGGAAGCTTTTAGAGAAGTAGAGCATCCTTGTAAAAGAACTAACAACAAAGCAACTGAGTTACCTCAGACCTCACAAGATGGCACCACTAGCGCTGCCCAAAACAATGATAATGTCTATGACGGCTTATTTGATGATTTCGACATCGACTCCAAAAACCTCGGTCGAGAAATCCAAGACCGCAACATCATGATTGCCGATTTAATCAAGGCTCTTACCTGTATTAACTTTAATGAATACGAAGAAGATGCCTTAGGTGATGCTTATGAATACCTTATTTCTCAGTTTGCTTCAGAATCAGGGAAGAAAGCTGGTGAATTCTACACCCCACAAGCAGTATCTAAACTCATTGCTAGACTTGTAACTAATGGCCGGGAAAAGAAAAATGGCTTTTCTGTATACGATGCCTGCTGCGGATCAGGTTCACTTCTTTTGCAAATTAAACAATACATGTATAAAGGCACCTCTATAAATGATGACTTTTCACGTAATGTCCAATTCTTTGGCCAAGAAAAAATCAATCAGACCTACAACTTATGTCGCATGAACATGATGTTGCATAAGATTACAGCCAGCAGACAACACATCAACTTAGGCGACACCTTACAAAACGATTGGCCAACAGAACAACCAACTAATTTCGATGCCGTAGTTATGAACCCACCATATAGCCAAAAGTGGAATCCTGCGGAATCACTCATTACTGATTCACGCTTTGCGCACTACGGTAAACTTGCTCCAAAGTCAGCAGCTGACTATGCTTTCCTCTTGCATGGTTTTTATCATCTAAAAACTGACGGTATGATGGGCATCGTTTTGCCTCACGGGGTGCTTTTTAGAGGCGCAGCCGAAGGCGTTATCAGAAAACATTTACTTGAAGATGGTTCCATTTACGCTGTAATTGGCCTTCCATCTAACCTCTTTTACAACACATCTATTCCTACCACTATCGTAGTTCTCCGCAAAGACAATGCCCAACGCGATGTGTTATTTATTGATGCCTCTAAAGACTTCAAGAAGAACAAAACTCGTAACGAGCTCACCGATGAGCATATCGAAAAGATCTTCCAAGCCTTTATTGCACGCAAGGACATAGAAAAGTACGCTCACCTAGCCAGCTTTGATGAAATCAAAGAAAACGACTACAACCTTAATATTCCTAGATACGTTGACACCTTCGAGGAAGAAGAAGAAATCGTCCTTGACGACTGCTTCAAGGAACTTGCGGAAATTGACCAAGAAGAACTTAAGCTCAACGCTGAACTAAACAGCTACTTTAAAGAACTTGGCCTCAACTTCACCCTGAGTCAAGGAGAATAACATGAGCGAACAACGTAAGGTTCCGAAGCTAAGATTCCCTGAATTTACTGACGATTGGGAACAGCGTAAGTTTGGAGATACAATCCAAGAAAGAAGAGAAAAGTCAACAAAAGAAAATGAGGATACCCTATTATCTTGTGCTATAAATGGTATATTTTTGAATAGTGATTTATTTAGCCATTTTAGAGGCTCATCGAATATTGGGTACTTAAAAATAAGAAAGAATGACCTTATTCTTTCTGCTCAAAACTTACATTTAGGAAATTGTAATGTTAATTTAACTTATGATCATGGTATTGTATCGCCTGCCTATAAGGTTTATGAGTTAGTCAATTGTTATCCGTATTTTATGCAAGCGTGGGTAAAAAAGGATTGTACTAAACAATTTTTCTTAAAAGCAGCAACTGAAGGAGCAAGTGTATGCAGAAAAAACATTGTTTGGGAGGATCTTTATAAACAGAATATTTTGATACCATCATATGAAGAACAAGTGCTAATAGGAGATTATTTTTACAAAATAGACAACCTTATCACCCTTCATCAGCGTAAGTGTGAAGTGCTCAAAAAACTAAAAAAAGGGCTCTTGCAAAAAATGTTCCCCAAAGATGGGACCAACATCCCAGAAATTAGATTTCCTGAATTTTCTGACGCTTGGGAACAGCGTGAGTTTGATGATTTCTTTGAATATATACCACATAATTCCTTATCTAGAGACAATTTAAATTATGACGAAGGTGAAGTAAAAAACATCCATTATGGCGATGTATTGATAAAATTTGGAGAAGTGCTTAACCCAACAATTGAAAAGATTCCTTTTGTCAATAAAGATATAAAATTTGATGATAAATCATGTTTTTTGCAAGATGGCGACATTGTGATTGCAGATGCAGCAGAAGATTTAACAGTAGGA
>OQVS01001870.1_pt1 | contig 14000 bp, 9 predicted proteins | sample 1691601 | NCBI WGS metagenome assembly OQVS01 (sample SAMN03418268, study PRJEB22391) | human gut metagenome | biome: human-gut; feature: organic feature; material: feces | host: Homo sapiens | place: Tanzania | collected 2013-01
ATGAGAGCGATTTGATTATTCAGGATGTGATTGAAGGCAACCTGATTCAGATGGCTAGTAGGGTGATGGAAGTACTCCGAACCAAGTATCTGCTTTCGCCTATTCACTACGAGGGATTGCAGCGCATAGAGCAGCTGGAGATTCCAGATAAAGCATTACGAGAGTTGATATATAATGCCATTTCGCATAAGGCTTATACCGGTCCTGCCATCCAAATGCGCATCTACGACCGCAGTATAGAATTGTGGAACTATGGTTTGTTGCCGAAAGAGTTGACTCCTGCAGCCTTAATGCAGAAGCATTCTTCTTATCCTCGTAACCATAATATTGCCAATGTTTTTTACAAAGCAGGCTTTGTAGAATCATGGGGACGTGGTTTCAAGAAGATTGCCGAGGAGTTTGAACGTGCCAGCTTGCCATTGCCAACGATAGAAGAAAATGGAGGTGGCGTGATGGCGATTGTTCAGCGCAAGACGATAGACGAAGTTATCGCAGAGCGTGGCGGGGATGTCGGTGTAAATGTCGGTGTAAATGTCGGTGTAAATGTCGGTGTAAATTCAAGAGAAATATCCGATGTGAAACTAACGGAGCGACAGACTATTATGGTGTCTGTTATTAAGTCAAATCCTATGGTGACAGCTAAGCAAATGTCTGAAACATTGTCGGTGACAGTAAGAACTATAGAAAGAGATTTGGCGTTAATGCAAAAAGCAGGCATCATAAGACACGAAGGAAGTGATAAAACCGGTGTTTGGGTGATACTCGAACAAGGAAATACGAATTCTTAATAGTGTTAGATATGAAGCAGAATAATAATGAACAAATCGTCTTCGATATGTTCGAAGAGGTTGCAACCGAAAGCATCGCTGAGGCTCGGAATGCATACACCTATGAAGAAATTGATGGGTGCTATTTGGAGGCGAAGGAGATTGCCAAGGCTACAAAAGAAGTTTTAAAGACTTTTATTGGTTGATATTTTTAATATTAATAGTAACAATGATGACAAATTCTGATATGGAAAATGTTGATTATAAATCTAAGCTAAAACAAGATACGGAAGAGGCTTTATACATTGCTCATTCCGAAAATTGTTATGGCGAACTGCAAACGATGAAACAGCATAGCGAAGGTGTTGCTCGAATGATGCAGACGTTCGTTTTATCTAGTGAATATGTTGACGTGTATACATATTGTGGTTTGTTGCATGATATTGGAAAATATAGTAAAGGGTTTCAGAAATATATTAGGGCGGAAGGAGAAAAAGAACCTCATGCAAAATGGGGAGCTTATATGGCAAGAATGGACAAGTTAATTAATGTTGCTTTTCCTGTCTTTGGGCATCATGCAGGATTGCCCAATAGAGATGCTATGTTCGAAACTTTAAACCAATGTGGAAAAGAAGAGAGTAAATGGCTTGATGTACTGTGTTCGTTAAAAAATGATGGTCTATGTATTCCTCCTTGTGATAATTCTTCTTTTAATAGAATAGAGGAAAATACAACCAAAGAATTGTTTGTACGAATGTTGTATAGCTCTCTTGTTGATGCAGATAGTCTTGATACTGAACGGCATTTTGACAAAGAGCAATATTATGCACGCCCGCAGCTATCCCTTGACGTAGATGCCCTTTTAGATGCATTGAATTATAAGCTGAGTTCATTTTCTCTTAATTCTCCACTAAATAGGCTTAGGACAGAGGTGAGATTGTATGCACAGAGTCTTGCTGCACAACCTCAAGGATGCTTCTCTATGACGTTGCCTACTGGTATGGGAAAGACATTGTGCAGCTTGAATTGGGCTCTACATCATGCAAAAGTTCATTCAAATATTAAGCGCATTGTCATAGTCCTGCCTTATCTTAGCATCATTGATCAAACTGCGAAGGAATTGAAATCAATTTTCAAGGACCATGATGTTATATTAGAGCATCACTCAAATGTTATCTATGAAGGAAAGGAAAGTGAAGAAGAAGAGTTTTATTGCAAAGACCCAAAACAATTAGCGACAGAAAACTGGGATTATCCCATTGTCGTTACAACGACAGTGCAGTTTTTTGAGTCTCTCTTTTCGAACCAGCGATCGAAATGTAGGAAAATGCATAATCTGCAGGATTCAATTGTCATTTTTGACGAGATACAAACATTACCAGTTCATCTGGCAGAATGTACAATGAAGATGCTGAACGATATGTTGCATCTGTGCCGTTGTAGTATTTTGTTTTGCACTGCTACGCAACCGAACTTTCAAACCCGTGCTGACTTTAAAGGTATTGACCGTATAGTGCCATTGGTTGAGAATCCTACGGCCATATTTGCTGCCACGAAAAGAGTTGAATATTATCCGATTGCTGACTACGAAGTCCAATCAATGGATAGTATAGCACAAAAAGTTTGTGAAGAAAAAGAGCCTGTTCTCATTGTATGCAATACCAAGAAGAAAGCTAAGGCTCTGTTTGATATTATAAAAGAAAAAGGCAATATGCAGGTTCTTCACCTATCAACAAACATGTGCCAGAAGCATAGAATGGCTGTTATTGATAAGGTCAAAAGTAAACTTAAAAATGGAGAGAAATTGATACTGTGTTCTACCCAACTAATAGAGGCAGGCGTAGATATGGATTTCCCTATAGTATTTCGTGAACTTGCGCCATTGGAATCTATTATCCAATCGGCAGGAAGGTGCAATAGAGAGGGTAAGCTTGAAAAAGGCAAAGTGTTTTTGTTTCAGTTAGAGGAAAAAGGACAGCCTTCTGCTGAGTATAAAACTTTCACTCAATTTGCTCAGTTATGTTATCACAATAATGAAAATCGACTAACTGATGCAGATTTCTATGCAGAATACTATACGGATATAGTTAAGCTATATGCACCTGAGGACACCATAACTCCTAAACGTGAAAAATTGATGTTTCAGGATGTAGCAGATAAATATCATATTATTGATAGTAGTGCGACCTCATTGTTCGTGTATAGATATAACGAGGAAAGCTTGCAACTGTATAAAGAGATTACTAGTAAAGAATATCTTTCTCGAAAAGATTATCAGCAAATAGCACAATACTGTGTGCAAGTGTATAGCAAGTTTGAACGTGACAATTCCGATAAGATAGCAGAAACAACAAATGGAGTAAAAGTTTGGAGTGGTGCTTATTCGGAAGAATTTGGATTAAGTAACGAAGAAGAAATATTTTGCATATGATAGATAGTAATATTGTAAAAGTAAGGGTAAAAGGAGATTATGCCTGTTTTACTCAACCTGCGCTTAAAGTGGAGCGCATGACATATCCATGTATGACTCCGTCTGCAGCAAGAGGCATATTGGAATGCATCCTTTGGAAACCAGAGTTTCAATGGGTTGTTAAAAGTATCAAGATATTGAAGCCGATATCATTCTCTTCAATTAAGAGAAATGAAATCAGCTCCATACAAAGTGGTACGCCTATTGACATACTTGATATGAGCAAACGTTGCCAGAGAAATAGCATCGTTTTGCGAGATGTTGAGTACATTATAGAGGCCGTTATTTATATGTCAGAAGATAATATTCAAAAGGTCAAAAACAGAGATAAAAAAGAAGGAAGAACAGCTTGTGAACCAATAGTCAAATATCGTGAGATGTTTAACCGACGTTTGAAAAAGGGTCAATGTTGGCATCAGCCTTATTTGGGTACTCGTGAGTTTTCCTGTGATTTCTTCCCTGTTACACAAGAGGATTTGGATAAAGCGACAGAGCTTAACCTGACCTATCCTATAGGTAGTCTTTTGTTTGATATTTGGTACGATAAGGAACATAATGCAACTCCAATCTATATGACAAATGCTGTCGTAAAGAATAGCACGCTTGTGTGTCCTGATGTACTGAATGAAAAGATGCTTTCGACATCTCATGTACGTGCAAAGCAAGAAGACTCAGTTAATCGCATATTGTTCGACTTTAATAGAAAGGAGGAATTATGTTCGCAGAATTAGTAGAATTAGGCAAAAGAGTTTACAATGGTCACGATGCTTTAGGTACAGAAAAATGTAGTTGGGATATTGTCATTGATAGTGAGGGCAATTTCAAACAGTTGATTTCTTGTGATATAATGATTGAGGCAGAAAAACTATCAGCTAAAAAGGGGAAAGCTAGGTTGTTGCTTGATAAGCCTGAAGAAACTTTGTTGGGATACCATACACCTATAAGTGGTTCTACTACTTTAACAGAAGTAGAGAAGAAATTTGAGCGATATTTCAACAAGCTTGAGGAATATAAATCTATTCAAGAGTTAGCTCCTGTTTTTTTATTTTATAGTAAACCACAGGAGGTAAGGAAAGCTATTGATGCATTCAAAGATAAAAAAAGCGGAAATATGACCTTTATGCTTGAAGAAACCCATATCCGCTTTGTTTCTTTACAATGCGTTTATGATGCTATAAAAAAGAAATATGAGAAGGGGTTGAGTGAACGGAACAATGGCAATCGTTTATGTGCAATTTGTGGTTCTAACAAATATCCAATATTAGATGAGTCGCATGGTTCTGTAAAATTACCAAAAGGTCAGAAGGCAGGAAGTATGTTGGTTTCATATAATACCAATGCTTTTGAATCTTACAGCTTGAAAGGTAATCTCAATTCTGGCATTTGTACAAACTGTGCAAGAAACTATATAGAAGCTCTAAAGTTCCTTACTACAAATGGAATCGAAACACTCAATTCTAAGGAGGAGAAAGAGTTTAAATATACTAATCGTCAAAAGATTAGTGACGATACTATTGCCTTGTTTTGGACAAAGGTGCCTGATGATAATATCGACCCATGGTCTGATATTTGCCAACCTACAGTTGAAAGAATAAAAAAAATGTTTTCTTCTGTAGCTACTGGTGATTCTCTTCGAGCAGGAATGGAAATTGACAACTATTTCTACTGTTGTACCTTGTCCTCTGCTGCAGCTCGAATAGCTGTAAGGGATTGGCTGGCTATTAGTGTTTCTCAATATCAGAATAACTTAAAGCAATGGTTTGAAGATATTGCAACTATAAAAAATGGTGAAGTGTACTATCCTGGCATAAACTCCATTCTTTATAATTGCATAAAGAAGAAAGCTAAGCCTACACAGAGTGATTTCAAGGCAAAAGCTCGTATTGGAACCATATTATGGTATGCAGCTCTAACAAATACACCGTTGCCGTTGATGATACTTCAAAGTGTATTAAGTCAAATAGAGCATGACAAGGCTAAATATGGTTGCTTTAGTGAGGAGAAATCAACTGTTATTCGATTAGTTTTAAATAGAAACAATAAAAACAAATATAATATGAAGAATGAATTAGATGAACAAAATGCCAGTAAGGCATATCTGTGTGGACGTTTGTTTGCCTTAATCTGCAAATTGCAGTTTAAGGCGCAAGGTGAAGTGAATAGTTCTATTAAGGATAGATTTTTTGCATCTGCATCAAATACACCTGCGCGAATTATGGGCATTCTCTTGACAAAATATGTACCAGTTTATGAGAAGAAAACCAAAGGAGCATACAGTAAATCCATTACTGAGATTGCTGCTCGAATTGGTCACTTCCCAAATAAGTTTTCTATAGTGGAACGTGGAGAGTTTGCTTTGGGATATTATTACCAATATAACACAAATTCAAACAAAATGAACAATGATAATAATAATTTTAACAATTAATTAATATGGAAGCAATAAAGAATCGTTATGAGTTCGTTTTCCTCTTTGACGTTAAAGATGGAAATCCAAATGGTGACCCAGATTTCGACAACATGCCTCGTACAGACGAAGAGACTGATCAGGGGTTGGTGTCAGATGTGTGTATCAAGCGCAAAGTACGTAATTATATTCACTTGCTCAAGGGGCTTAAGACTCCGTATGATATTTTCATCAGAGAGGGCAATATTTTGAATCCTCTGATTCAAGAGAAGAGAGATGAGGCAGACAAGACTAATGATGAAGAAAAGAAGGCTGTCAAATCTGGTAGACAGGCAATGTGTGCACAATACTTTGATATTCGTACTTTTGGTGCAGTTATGAGTACTGGTGAAGAGAAAGCCGAAGAGGAAGAAACTGAAGAGAAAGGAAAAAAGAAAAAAGCAAATAGTAAGAAGAAGATAAAGGGACTTGGTGTTGTGCGCGAACAAACAAGAGCGTACCTGCGCCGGACGCAGTGTTTTCCAACATTACAACAAAATTCGAGGCATATACCGGTGACGAGCCGTATCTTTTTGTCAGCTATTCGCATAGAGATGTGGAGCAGGTGTATCCGATCCTGGACGCGCTGTACGATCGAAAGTATCGTATCTGGTATGATGAGTCGTGCGAAAACGGGAGCGATTTCCGAGAGGAGTTGCGCACGCGTATTCAGAACAGCGAGGCAGGGCTGCTCTTTGTGTCGGAATGCACCGGAGCAGATCACAACAACGCCGTCGTCCACGGCAATGGTGCGCCCGTTATCCTCGCAGCGCTTAAGATAACCGCCCTCAGTCGTCAGTCGATCCATCGTCACAGCAGGCAGATCCCTAACCATTACGCGCATCAACCGCTCAGGATCATTCGTTGTGCTGTGATGCGTATTGGCCAGCAGCAATTCAAACGCAGGCGGAACGGCAGCGTCATCAAGATAGATCGGAAACAGCCTGTGCCAGTTCATCCGGCAGTACGCCGGGAAGCAGGGCCTGCAGGCGGAAGTGAAACCCTTTGCGGACGGGGCCGTCATTGCTGAGGGGTATCGGCCCGGGTATGACATCATTTTTCTGGATGTGGAAATGCCTCGGCTGGGCGGCTTCGGGGCGGCGGAGCGCATCCGCGCGGTGGACCCGGATGTGGTGCTGGTGTTCGTGACCAACATGGCCCAGTACGCCATCAAGGGGTACGAGGTGGACGCGCTGGATTATGTGCTCAAGCCGGTCAGCTATGGGGCGTTCTGCACCAAGCTCTCCCGGGCCATCCAGCGGGTGCAGCGCCGCAAGGGTGGGCAGGTGGCCCTGCAGCTTTCGGGCGGCGGGATGCAGTTGTTGGACACCGGCGATATCCTGTATCTGGAGACCCGCAACCGGATGCTCTACTACCACACCGCCACCCAGGAGTACGCGGTGCGGGGGAGCCTGGCCGGGGCTGAAAAGCAGTTGGCTGCCTACCACTTTGCCCGGTGCAACCAGTGCTATCTGGTCAACTTGCAGTACGTCCGGGGCGTGGAAAATGATTTTGTGCAGGTGGGGGACGCCCGCCTGGAGATCAGCCGTCGCCAGAAAGCCGCCTTTATGACGGCGGTGGCCTCCTATCTGGGAGGTGTGCTGTGATCGTTGTCGGCAGGCATGTGTTTTTTCGGGCGGTGCTGCGGTGGGGCGCGGCGCTGGCGTTCTGCTACCCGCTCAAGCACCGGGAACGGTTCTGGCTCCGGGCCGTGGAGCTGCTGCTGTCCCTGATGGCCCTGACCTGGCTGCTGGACCCCATGGCCCAGAGCAACTCGCTGGTGCAGCTGCAGATCTCCCTGCTGGGAATGTACGTCGGCTTTTTTATCCTGCTGGGTGCCATGATCTATGCCTGTGTGGAGATCGACAAAAAGAGTGCCCTCTACTGCGCGGTGTGGAGCCTGCTGACGGCCCAGACGGCTTACGAGGGCTGGAACCTCTTTGAGCTGCTCTGCGCGGTGAAAAGCCATCCGCTGAATATGAACAGTGTCCCGGTCAAGCTGCTGCAGGTGCTGACGGGTGTGGTGTTCTATGGAGTCATCTGCGGGACACTGGCCCGGAAGATCCCGGACAAAGGCGTGTACCACATCGGGCCCCGGCAGCTGGCCAGCGCGTTTTTTATGGGGATTATGTTCATGCTGCAGGCGGCGCTTTTAAGCAGTGCCCAGGCGCTGGACTGGCCCATGAGTGTTGTGGGCACCACCCTCATCGGGCAGCTTTACTTTTTGACGCTGCTCTATCTGCAGACGGAACTGTTCAAAAAATCCGACCTCCAAAAGGAGATGGAAACACTGAATCTGCTCTACGAGCGGCAGCGCCAGCAGTATCAGGTGGCGCGGCAGAACGTGAACATCATCAACAAGCGCTGCCACGAGCTGCGGGTGCAGATCGCGGCCCTGCGCAAGCTGGCCCCGGACGCGGTGCCGCGGGAGACGCTGGAGGAGGCGGAGAACGCCGCCCGCCTCTACGACGCCGGGGCCAACTCCGGCAACGAGGTGCTGGACGTGGTGCTCACCGAGAAGACCCTGCTCTGCCAGTCCCGGCGGGTGCAGCTCAATGCGGTGGCCAACGGCAGCTGCTTGCAGGGCTTTGAGCCCGGCGACCTGTACGCCCTGTTTGCCAACGCGCTGGACTACGCCATAGAGGGAGCCGTGCGGACGCCCGACCCGGCCCGGCGGAACATCGACCTGCTGGTCTGCGTGCGGCAGAGCTTTATCGTCATCAACGTCATCAGCCCGGCCCGGGAGCCGGAGGCTGCCGCGACCCGTACCGAGGCCTACGAGCTGAAAGTGCTCCGCCGTATCGTGCAGAAGTACAGCGGCACCCTGACCACGGAAACGCAGAACAGCTTTTTTGCCATCAAGATCATTTTCCCGCTGAGGCAGGGGTAAACAAACGGAATACGGAACAAAACAGGCCGACAGGTGTTGGAATGCACCTGCCGGTCTTTTTAGTTTCACAACATTTGTTGGATACAACTGATTGTGAAAGTTGCACAATGATTTTGCTTTGGATTTGGAAGCAAAAAACCGAATATCCTCTCAAAACGACCACTTTTCGCAACCATCTTGCAAAAAATATTTGCTTTGATAAAATACTGACGAACGAAAACGAACGGAATGAATCCCGTGAAAATACGACCAAGTTTAAGGAGACGGCTTATGCGCAAAATTGTCCGACTGATGAAAAACTGGCAGTTCATCGGCCCGGAGGGGAACACCACTACCGTGGACCTGCCCCACACCTGGAACGCCATCGACGGCCAGGACGGCGGCAACGATTACTGGCGGGGCACCTGCGTCTACCGCACCCGTTTTGCGGCTCCGGCCTTTGAGGAGGTCAGCCAGCAGGTGTGGCTCCAGTTCGAGGGCGTGAACGCCAGCGCAAAGGTCGTCTTGAACGACACCGAGGTCTGCGTGCACGACGGCGGCTATTCCACGTTCCGCGCCAACATCACCACCCTGCTGCGAGAGGAGAACATCCTGACCGTGGAGGTGGACAACAGTGTCAACGACCATGTTTACCCCCAGAAAGCCGACTTCACGTTCTACGGCGGCATCTACCGTGACGTGAGCCTGCTGGTGGTCCATCAAGATCACATTGCACTGGGCCATTACGGCGACACCGGTGTGAAAGTGACGCCCACCCTGTGCAAGGATCACACCGCCGACATCCGGGTGGAGACCCGCCTCGAGGGCGAAGGCACCGTCCGCGTCACCCTGAATGACGCCGAGGGCAACACCGTGGCCGCCGCCGAGGGCAAAGACGTCACCATGACGCTGGCACACCCCCACCTGTGGGACGGCGTGAAAGACCCCTACCTCTACACCTGCGTGGTGGAGCTCGAGCAGGGCGGGGAAGTGGTGGACACCGTTTCCACCCGCGTGGGCGTCCGGAGCTTCCGGGTAGACCCCAAGAAAGGCTTCTTCCTCAATGGCCGCTCTTACCCGCTCCACGGCGTCTCCCGCCATCAGGACCGCAAGGGTCTGGGCAATGCCATCAGCCGGGAGATGCACGAGGAGGATATGACTCTCATCCGGGAGCTGGGTGCCAACACCATCCGGCTGGCCCATTACCAGCACGACCAGTACTTCTACGACCTGTGCGATGAGTACGGCATGGTGGTCTGGGCTGAGATCCCCTATATCTCCGAGCACCTGCCCAATGGCCGCCAGAACACCATCGACCAGATGGAAGAGCTGATCTACCAGAACTACAACCATCCCTGCATCGTCTGTTGGGGCGTCTCCAATGAGATCACCATCTCCACCAAGGATAAGGCCGACATGCTGGACAACCACCGCATGCTCAACGACCTGTGCCACAAGATGGACCCCACCCGCCTGACCACGCTGGCCTGCTACGCCATGTGCGGCCCCTTCAACCCGGTGGCCCACATCACCGATCTGGTGAGCTGGAACCTGTACCTGGGCTGGTATGTGCCGGGCCTGTTCCTGAACGACCTGTGGATGGACTTCTTCCACCTGGTCTACCCGAACCGCCCGCTGGGCTTCTCCGAGTATGGTGCCGAGGGAATGCCCAACCTTCACAGTGCCCACCCCCGTCGGGGCGACCACACCGAGGAATATCAGGCCAAGTACCATGAGTATATGCTGAAGTGCTTTGACCGTCACCCCTGGCTGTGGTCCACCCACGTCTGGAATATGTTCGACTTTGCAGCCGACGCCCGCGATCAGGGCGGCGAGCCGGGCATGAACCACAAGGGTCTGGTCACCTTTGACCGAAAGACCAAAAAGGACAGCTTCTACCTCTATAAAGCATGGTGGAGCGAGGAAAACTTCGTCCACATCTGCTCCAAGCGGTTCACCGACCGCACCGAGAAGGAGATCGAGGTCAAGGTCTATTCCAACCAGAACACCGTCGCCCTGTATGCGGACGGCAAAAAGCTGGCAGAGCAGACCGGCGAGCATATCTTCAAGTTCTGCGTGCCGCTGCACGGAAAGGTGGAGCTGAAAGCCGTTGCAGGCGACTGCATCGACACCGCCTGCTTCCGCAGCGTGGCGACCCCGAACCCCAGCTACAAGCTGGTAAAAACCAAGTCGAAGAGTGCGAACTGGGTCTAAGCACCGGCTCGCATCTTGGAATATACGGCTGCAGGGTAGGCAAAGGCCGGAGCCACACCGGCTGGATTCGACCCGGCAGCCATGAAAGCCCCCCAGAAGAACCCCATAAGAAAAGGAGAATAACATGAAGAAAGGCAAGAAGAAAGGCACAGGCGTTGTACTGTGGAGCATCCTTACGGTGCTGGTCACGGTGTTGTTTGCCGGTGCCTGCGTCGGCACCAACCTGGCATTTGCCAGTGCACAGGCCGTCAACATCGCACTGAAGACCCCCACCCACAAGACCGTGGGCAAGGACGACAGCGTGGTGTACTACGACAGTGATTTCAGCAGCGTGGAAGAGCTGGAAGCACACGACAAGGAGATCGCAGAACAGCTCACCGGCGAGGGTGCTGTGCTGCTGAAGAATGACAACAACACCCTGCCCCTGGCTGCAGGCAGCAAGGTGTCCACCCTCAGCCATTCCAGCGTGGACGTTGTGACCTGCGGTACCGGCTCTGCCGATATCGACACCTCCAAAGCACCCACATGGAAAGAGGCTCTGGAGGCCGTGGGCTTTGACGTGAACCCCGTGCTGTGGGACTTCTACACCAACGGTGCCGGCAAGGACTATGTCCGCTCTCCCGGCAAGGGTACCAGTCTGGGTGACCGCTCTGCATGGCATATCAATGAAGTGCCGGTCTCTCTGTACGGCACCAACGTCAAGGCTGCGGATGCGGCAGCCGGTGCAAACATCACCGATGTACGCTCCAGCTTTGCCTCCTACGGCGATGCCGCGATCGTGATGCTCTCCCGTGTGGCCGGTGAGGGTGCTGATCTGGAGTACGGCGATTTTGTGGATGGCACCAATGTGCTGTCCCTGACCAACGAAGAAAAGGATATGCTGAAGATGGCCAAGGAGGAGTTTGCACGCACCATCGTGCTGATCAACTCCACCAACGCCATGGAGTGCGATTTCCTCAATGATCCCGAGTACGGCGTGGACGCTGCGCTGTGGATCGGCTACACCGGCTCCTACGGCCTGAACGCTGTGGCCGATATCCTGGCTGGCAACGTGAACCCCAGCGGCCATCTGGTGGACACCTACTGCTACGATAACACCACCGCTCCCGGTCTGGTGGACTACTACGCAAACCAGTACACCAACTATGACGAGAAGGATACCAGCAAGTGGTATTCTGTGGCAAACGGCGGCCTGGACGGCAATGGTTACTATACCACCTACCAGGAAGGCATCTATGTGGGCTACCGTTACTACGAGACCCGCTACGAGGATGTGGTCATGGGCACCCAGAACGTGGGCGAGTACGACTACGCCTCCACCGTGGCCTATCCCTTTGGCTACGGCATGAGCTACACCACCTTTGACTGGTCCAACTTCCAGTCCTCCTACGATGCCGCCACCGACAGCTTCAACATCAGCGTGGATGTGAAGAACACCGGCTCTGTGGCAGGCAAGGAAGTGGTGCAGGCTTACTTCCAGTCCCCCTATACCGAGTACGATAAGGCAAACGGCATCGAGAAGGCTTCTGTGGAGCTGTGCGGCTTTGGCAAGACCCAGCTGCTGGCCCCCGGCGAAAGCGAGACTGTTACCATCAACGTACCCCGCAGCGAGCTGGCCTGCTACGACGAGAACGTGGCACAGACCTATATTCTGGAGGCCGGTGATTACTACCTGACCGCCGCCCGCAATGCCCACGACGCTGTGAACAATGTTCTGGCTGCCAAGGGCTACACCACTGCCAACGGCATGACCGCCAACGGCGATACTGCTTTCACCTATACCTACACCAACGGTGTGACCGATACCGAGACCTACTCCATCTCTGCCGCTACCGGCGAGAAGATCACCAACCAGCTGGATTCTGCCGACATGACCTATTATGGTTATGACGAGATGAATATGCTCACCCGTTCCAACTGGACCGGCACCTGGCCGGAGAAGATCGCCATTGAGGCAAACGACGCCCTGATGGTGGACATCAACGCCTACCAGAGCTATAAGGGCATTGAAGGCTCTACCACCGAGATGCCCACTATGGGTGCCGACAACGGCATGACCCTGGGCATGATGATCGGCAAAGATTACGACGACCCGGATTGGGACAAGCTGCTGGATCAGGTCACCTATGAGGAAATGGCCGAGCTGGTGGGCAAGGGCTTCCACAACACTGCTATGATGCAGAGCATCTCCAAGCCTGCTACGGTGGATGACAACGGCCCGCAGGGCTTTACCCAGACCCTGACCGGCGTCTCGGTCTGCCACACTGCATACAGCGATGAGAATATCATGGCTGCCACCTTCAACGTGGACCTGATGAAGGAAGTGGGCGTCTGCATCGGCAACGATATGCTGGATCTGGGCGCTTCCGGCCTGTACGGCCCCGCCATGAACATCCACCGCACCGCTTACTCCGGCCGTAACTTCGAGTATTACTCTGAGGATCCGTTCCTCTCCGGTAAGATCGCAGCAGCCGAGGTAGAGGGCATCCAGTCCAAGGGCGTGTATGTTTACATCAAGCACTTTGCGCTGAACGATACGGAGAGCCGCTGCCGCTGCATTGCTACCTTTACCAGCGAGCAGGCGATCCGTGAACTGTACCTCAAGAGCTTTGAGATGGCAGTCACCGAGGGCGGCGCCAAGTGCGTCATGAACTCCTTTGCCCGCATCGGCGGTATCTGGTCCGGTGCACACAAGGGTCTGCAGACCAATATCCTGCGCGGCGAGTGGGGCCTGACCGGCTTCAACCTCACCGACTTCTCCGGCAACGCCATGTTTGCAAACTACGGCATCTACATGAAGAGCTTTGACGTTGCACAGGGCCTGCTGGCCGGTACCAACAGCTGGGACTCCAGTGCCCAGCAGTGGACTGACGAACTGCTGAAGCTGTACCGGGGTGATCCCGATATCGCCCAGGCTATGCGGGAGTCCACCCACCGCATCCTGTACACGGTGGTCAACTCCAACGCCATGAATGGCATCACCGCCAACACCAAGATCGTGTCCGTCACCCCCTGGTGGAAGACCGCTCTGATCTGCGTGGACGTGGTGCTGGGTGTTCTGGTGGCTGGCAGCCTCTTCATGCTGATCAAGCGCATCAAGGCACGGAAGGCTGCTAAGGCTCTGACTGCCCCGGCAGAAGATCAGGAATAAGAGCCTCCGCTGAATTTCCATGAAGATCTGATCCCATAGCGGCACGATGACCCACACGGCATACAGGGCCACGAAAGCTGCAT
>OQVS01001871.1_pt1 | contig 14000 bp, 9 predicted proteins | sample 1691601 | NCBI WGS metagenome assembly OQVS01 (sample SAMN03418268, study PRJEB22391) | human gut metagenome | biome: human-gut; feature: organic feature; material: feces | host: Homo sapiens | place: Tanzania | collected 2013-01
TATACCTCAATTAGACGTACCACTCAAACCGTTATACTCAAACCGCATTGGCCAAGCTCCAGACCATTGACGCCAAAATGGCTGTCATGACCACCTCGAGAACTACGCCACGCATATTTGAAATCTGACATTAGAATTAGACATGAAACTCCATGCCACAATAATTGCCATCTTGGCCGCTACTGCAGCTATAAGTGCCACTACTATAAACACAAACGCCTATAACACAGACTCATATGCGCCGCAGACATTGACCACCGTACACTGGAGTATATCTCACGAAGGTACCGACAGCACCTCTCGTCCATATTATGTTCAACGCCTGGTAGTACGCGGCAATCTCAATTTCCCGCGCCTGTGTTTCAATCAATTTGCGCGTTCCATGCGCTTGACCGACCCGCGAGACACCCTTATAGAACTTGTGCCGGGATACTATGCCATAGCCTCGCCGCGACTGATGACTCACAACCCGGACGACCCGGCCACGGACATCTACGCCGACCCGAAGGACGAGGATAGCGTTGTCTTCGAAATACATACGCGCGGACATTTTGTCAACATAAGCTACGCACCGGACGGCTTTCACCGCGTCAATGTCGATGGGACTACAGACAGGGCGGAGCGCATTTTGGCACCATTGCAACGCGATATGACCGATTACGCAGCCGAAGTATACCGACACAACGAAGCTATGGTCACGGATCGGACCGCAGGCTTTTATGACGTAATACCCTCCTACAAAAAAGTTGTACCGGGACAACCGGGAGCGATGTCGCGCGTGAACATACCGGGATTTGTGGACATCGACCCGGAAAACCCGGACTATTATCGCATCGAAGTGCATGGCGACAGCGCCGTAATATTTTGCCGCCCCGACCGGCAGTGGGCGACCTACATATCCTTTTATTCTAAGGTATTGAGTCGACGCGACAGCCTCGGACGCATACCAGACGTGGTCATTGAAGACTGGCCCGATATGCCGTGGCGAGGTCTGATGATAGATATTGCACGCAATTTCCAAAAGCCGCAAACGATGAAGGTAATATTGGCTCTGATGGCTTCCAATCGTCTCAACCGGCTACATTTCCATATCACGGACGACGAGGCATGGCGCCTCGAGATTCCGGGACTACCCGAATTGACGGACGTTGGCGCACACCGTGGATACACGTTGGACGAACGCACGTACCTCAAGCAGTTTTTTGCCGGAGACGGCAATCCACGCACCGACACAGGGACTTCCAACGGGTACTTCACACGCGAAGACTTCATAGACCTAATACGCACAGCCCACAATATGGGCATCGAAGTAGTGCCGGAAATAGAGTCCCCGGGGCACGCACGTGCCGCCATACGGGCTATGGAGGCTCGAAGACTCAACTGCGGCGACGACAGATTTCGCCTTATCGAAGACGGAGATACCTCGCACTACACCTCGGCACAGGCTTTCCACGACAATATAATGAACCCGGCATTGGAAAGCACTTACCGTTTTATGGAAAAGGTCATTGACGAAATAGCATCGATGTACCGTGATGCCGGAGTGCCGCTCATCGGCATTCACATCGGAGGCGACGAGGTGCCACGCGGAGCTTGGGACGGTTCGACTGCCGTTGCTCGGCTCAAGGAGCGCGAACACCTGCAGACACAGACCCGGGTTCATGCCTACTACGTGCAACGCATAGCCGCAATGCTGGCTGCACGACACATACCGATGCACGGATGGCAAGAAGTGGCCTTGGATCATGACGAAGATTACAATAAGTCCATAGCTCCGGTCGCCGGAGGCGTCAACTGTTGGAGCACATTGTCGCGCCAAGGCAACGGCAACGTTACCGACCGTGTCCTACTTGCCGGATTTCCGACCATATTAAGCAATGTAAACCACCTGTATTTTGACCTCGCCTACAGCCGCGACCCACAGGAACCGGGATTGGCCTGGGGCGGATATGTAGACGAATTCTCGGCTTTCAACGCATATGCGCATCGGCTGTGCCCGGCCATAGACAAAGGACAGGCCAAGGTCTTGGGCCTTAACGCCCAAGTCTTCGGCGAAACCATACGTAGTGCCGCTCAACTCAAGACATATCTTATGCCAAAGATTTTGGGACTTGCCGAACGCGCCTGGAATTGCGACTCGACATATTCCGAGGCTCAGTTCAACGCCATTGTCGGCACACGCGATCTGCCTTTTTACGCTTCGCAGAGCCTGAACGTGCATTTGCGTCAGCCCGGCATACGTCTTGATGGCTGTATGGCTCATATCAACAGCCCCTACCCCACATCCACCGAAGTAGTGATACGCTACACCTTCGATGGCACCGAGCCTGACCAAACTTCGCCGATATACACTATGCCGGTCACCATTCCGGACAATTGCCGTGAGGTACGTGCAGCGGCATACGCCTTCGGCACACGCAGCCTCACTATCAGCGCTCGACGTTGAATCGGCATCGGCATTGTTTCGGCATTAGCCTGGCTAACATCAAGATAAAGAAGCAATTACAGAGGGCGTCCACTTCCGATGGACGCCCTCTGTAATTGCTATATCTCCGAGCCGTATTGGCGCGGTCTATACAAGCTTATTCGTTGATATACGGACGAATGATGTCTGCCCAAATGCGATAACCGGGGGCAAGCAGATGCAAACCGTCATTAGTGAGATCCTTGCGAAGATTGCCATCCTTATCGGCTACGGCTGTATAGAGGTTTATCCACGTAAAGCCCTTGTCCTGCGCCATGGCAGCAACCAGCGCATTGGCATCACGTATCACCTGCTCCTTGTCTTTGAGATTCTTATAACGGCCGAACGAGTTGTTGATAGGCAGCATTGACTGCACATACAAGCGCGTCTGAGGCGAACGTGTACGCATATAGTCTATCAATTCGCCCATGGCGTTGGCGATGCTGTCTGCACTCAGATTATGGCTGACATCGTTGACACCTGTCAGCAGGAAAATCTTCTTGGGATGTCCGTTCAAGATGGGATCGACGCGCAAGCGAATACCTTCGATGACATCGCCGATAATGCCGCGATTGAGCACATTGGGCATACCCAAAAGCTCGTGCCATTCGCATCCGTGTGTCAGCGAGTTGCCCAGCATGACAATGTCGTTTGTATCCACAGGCAGAGCCTCAAAGATGGTGGCACGCTGGCCCCACAATTCGGTATACTTATTCTGGCGCTGCATGTCTATGTAGTACTGCAAGCGTGTGCACTGCACGGTATCAGGCACCGAGACACTGTGACAGCACCGATGTTGCGCTGCGACAGGCAGTGCCATGGCCGCCAAAGCAGTCACGGCGACTATTGTCCGGATTTTCATGACGCATAACATTTTACTGTTTACGATAAGCATCTACAGCCTCTTTTACCGAGCCGTGGAGTAGAAGCAATCGCTTGGCTTCATCGTATGGCAATCCGAGCTCTTCAACGACCATACGTGTGCCACGATCCACGAGCTTGGCGTTGGACAACTGCATATTGACCATCTTGTTGCCTTTGACACGTCCCATCTGTATCATTACAGTGGTTGTAATCATATTGCAAATCATCTTTTGGCCTGTGCCTGACTTCATACGGCTGCTGCCGGTGACATATTCGGGGCCGACAATCATTTCGATGGCGATATCGGCGGCTTCGCTGATAGGCGCATCGGGGTTGGAGGTGATGGCTGCGGTAAGTATGCCATGTGCGCGAGCGGTCTTGATGGCTCCAATGACGTAAGGGGTGGTGCCGGAGGCGGCTATGCCGATGACCGTGTCACGATCATTAATGCCGAAGGCTTGAAGGTCTTTCCAACCTTGCTCGGTGTCGTCTTCGGCGTTCTCTACAGGATTGCGCAGGGCGATGTCGCCACCGGCAATGATGCCTATCACCCACGAGGGGTCCATGCCGAATGTAGGAGGTATCTCACTGGCATCGAGTACGCCCAGGCGTCCGCTGGTACCGGCACCCATATAGAATATACGTCCGCCGCGACGCATACGGCTGACTATCTCGATAACGAGTTTTTCAATTTGCGGTATGGCTTTCTCAACCGCAAATGCCACTTTCTTATCCTCGGTGTTTATGTCATGCAGAATTTCGCCTACAGACTTTTTTTCAAGGTCGTTGTAAAGCGAGGGCTGCTCGCTTATTTTTACAAATGCCATAAGTATATTATGTGTATTGTGTGAATTTTAATGCTATATATGTTCGTTTATACTCTCGTAGCTCAGGCGGGCATCGAGTGGAAACGGATGAGGCCTTCCATGGGGCTCTTGATGATGGTGCCAACAGTGCAGCCCACAGCCGCTGCGGCTTCGGCCAGCACATCGCGGTAGTAGTAGGCTATCGAGCCTATAAAGTTGACGCTGAGCTTCTCGTGGCCCTTATATTGGCAAATGTTGCGTACAAAGAAGGACTTGAATGAGTTGAGCACCAGACTATGGATGGAGGGTTCCTCAATGTTTTGTATCAGGAAGGGGGTCACCGATGCCATGAAGCGGTTGCCTTGCGGCTCCTTGTAGACACGACGAATAATGGTCATGCGATCCAGATCATACTGCTTGAGGAATTTTTCGCACAGGGCCTTAGGCAGCTGGTTCTTGAGTACATCACCCAGCAATATTTTGCCCAAAACGGCACCCGAGCCCTCATCACCGAGGATATAACCCAGAGGTGACACATTATCACATATCTTTTCGCCGTCATAGTAGCAGCTATTGCTGCCCGTACCAAGGATGCAGGCTATGCCGGCCGAGCGGCCGCACAATGCGCGTGCTGCGGCCAACAAGTCGGTGGCCACCTCAATGACTGGAGCAGGCACAGAGGCACGTATAGCCTCGGCTACGTTGGCACACACTTCTTCATTGATGCATCCGGCACCATAGAAGTATACGGACGTAACCTTGGGTACATATTGCTTGATTTCGGGTACGAGTTCGGTGGCTATGCGTGCCGCCATTTCTTCCTGCGTCAACATGATGGCATTCATGCCACAGGTAAACACTTGTTTTACTACTTTCGAGTTTTCGACGAGGCACCAATCGATTTTGGTGCTTCCACAATCTGCCATAAGGATCATATCTTAATGTATATTTTGTTTCGATAAAGGATAAGGCCTACAGCCCAGACAAAGATGACGAAGCACAAGGCAAAGCACAGCGAAGCCAAAGTCTCGTCTCCGGAACACATGGGGGTAAATACGGCCTCATACAGCCAGCCCTTGATGGAGATGAGACCGCTTTCTGCCGCTTGATATGGGATTTTGATAAAGCCTATAAAGATGCTCAACAGTGAGCCGAAGACATAGAGGAACAGCGGATTGATGCCATATACCTCGAAGAAACGGCTCCAACGCTTGTACCCTTTGATGTCTATCACCCATATAAGCAAGGCCAGGAAGCTGGCAGCAAGTCCGCAGGTAGTAAGCACAAAAGTGGGAGACCATATTTTTTTGTTGATGGGCATTCCGTAGCTGAACAAGAAGCCGGCAAAGGTGAGCACTGTGCCTACGATGAATAGTTTATTGATGCGCACGGTATTGTCTTTGGTGGACATTATCATTCCGCCGCAGATGAAACCTATGAGCATATGTGCTATAGCTGGCAGTGTACTCAGCAGGCCTTCGGGATCAAAAACCAATTCAACACCGTTGACGGTGTCATGATACATATGAGTCTCGCCAAGTACAGCATGATCTACGCGACTTACGATATTGCTGTCCGAGAATTCGAAGCCGTTGCCTACCAAAAGGATAATACCGTAAAGCACGATAATACCGGCGATAGCCCACGGCAGCCTGCGGCGTCCGAAGGCAAGGGCCAACAACGAACCTATGCCGTAGCATAGAGCCAGACGCGGCATAACGCCGAGAATACGCAGGTGCTCGAAGTTGAACATGGCTTCGCTTAACGGCATATTATTGTTGATAAATCCGCGCATAGTCTGGCTGGTCCATGCTATGAAAAGGCCTATGAAGAATATAACTACGGTGCGACGTAGTATCTTGGCAAAAGCATGGGCACTGAGCTGGAAATTGTACTTCTTAAGCGAAAAATAAGTCGATACGCCCATGATGAACATAAAGAACGGAAAAACAAGGTCTGTAGGAGTCAGGCCATTCCATGATGCATGTTCAAGCGGAGCATAGATGTGTCCCCACGAGCCGGGGTTATTGACCAGCAACATTCCCGCGATGGTAACTCCTCGCAGGATGTCTAACGCCAAAAGACGTTTGGGACGGGGCTTGTCGGCATGGCTGTGGTGAGTAGTTGTTGTAGTTGTCATTATAAGGCTTGGTTTGGATTATTGTAGCTTGTTATAATTGGTTATGTCAGGCGTATTTCGGACGTCACTCCTTACAATCTTCCGTTGCCTTGACGGAAGATGTAACCTCGTCTACAAGGTAGGCTATGGATTTGTAGGGTACTCCGCTATTGGTGGTCAGACCTATTTCGCATGTGCGCGAATTGGAATATCCTTCGGCCACATGTGCGGACTCGATTTGCGGGCGTAGCTTGCGTAGTGCCCAACTATTTAACTCGGGCAACATAAAACCTTTATCGCCTGCAAAACCGCAACATCCGACCTCTGTGGGCACCAGTACGTCCGTGGAACAGCGTCGTGCCAAACCTATTATGGTGTCTGCCAGTTCCATATGGCGCGTCGAGCAGGTAACATGTACTGCCACAGGACGGTCTATAGGCTGGAAATGTAAATGCGGAGCCAAGAATGTGGCAATAAACTCGGCGGGCTCGTAAAGGTGCATACTTTTGATATGGTTGCGCATACGATGCAGGCACGGACTCTGATCGCACAATACCGGATAGCGACCGTTGTCACTAGCTTCAAGCAATGCTTTTTCTAATTCGGCGGTCTTGCGATCAGCTATATCGGGCATACCCTTGCTTTCCCAAATCATACCACAGCATAGGCGCTTCATGTCCTTGGGATATATGACTTCGTATCCGGCCTTATTGCATAGGCGAGTCATCACCGCCACCAGAGGCTCGATTTTGACGCCCTTCTCGGGAGTGCCGCCCATAGTTTGGTTGATGCACGAGGGGAAGTATACAACCTTACGCGGAAGCTCGGAGGGCCGGGGTGCGTCTTTGGGCAAACGACAAGCCGTGGGCAAAGCGGCTGTCCACAGTGGTACTCCGATATGATGCAGGGTACGACCTATGGAGTTAACGGCATTGTCGCCCAATATACGGCGTACTCCCGAGGCAGTGGACAGCACCGGACGAAGCGTGGCCTCGATGCCGGCCAAGTGGTTGGCCGCCCAATTGCCGGTCTTGTAGCCTATGGATGTAGACGGGAGGTTGCGTTGGCGTATATGGTGTACCATTTCGCCGGCATTGATGTGCATAGGACACGACAGCGAACACAAGCCGTCACCGGCGCAAGTGGCATCCCCAAGTCGTGCAAACTGGCGACGCAGGGTCTTAAGAAGTCCGGGATTCTCGCCACTGCGTTCCAGACGGGAGATTTCACGCTGGACAACTACGCGTTGGCGTGCCGAGAGGCTAAATCCACATGAAACGCAATTGACCTCACAGAAGCCGCATTCGATGCAGCGATCAACTTCGGGATCGGTCAAAGGCAGCGATTTCAAGGCCTTGATATAACATTCGGGGTCATCGTTGAAGACAACTCCGGGGTTAAGTATTCCCTGCGGATCGAGAGCATGCTTGAGACGGCGCATGAAGTTGTAGGCTTTGGGTCCCCACTCTTTACGCACAAAGGGCGCCATATTGCGTCCGGTGCCGTGTTCGGCCTTGAGCGAGCCGCCGTATTCGTCTACCACCAAATGCTCTATGGCCTGCATCAGACCCTTATAGCGGTCTATTTCGGCCTGTGTATCAAAACTTTGGGCTATCACGAAGTGGTAGTTGCCTTCGAGAGCGTGTCCGTAGATGCACGCGTCATCATATCCGGCATCAATGAGCAACTGTTGCAATTTGACCGATGCTTCGGGCAGGTCATCGATATGGAATGCTATGTCTTCTATCAAGGCGGTGGTGCCTAAGGGTCGAGTACCGCCCACAGCCGGGAAAACCCCGCTGCGCATTCCCCACCATTTGACATACTCGGCCGGGTCGGTGGTGAAATGCGGCTCTACATACATCTTAAAAGATCGCAGAGTCTCCATGATAGCTGAAATATTGGCTTGGAGGGAGGCTTCGTCATCGGCCTTGGTCTCCAACAATAGCGCGGTCAGGCCCTCGCCGGTGGTGTCATTGACAGATGCAAGGGATTTTTTGTCAAGAAGCTCACAAGAGTATACCGGAGCATGCTTGCGCATAGCCACGACTGCACGACAAGCCTCGGCCAAATCCTCAAAATAAAGCATTGCACTGGCTCCAAGCGGATACAGATGGGAGGTCTCAACTGTAGCGCTGTACATAAAGCCGAGCGTGCCTTCGCTTCCTACCATGCAATGGGCAATAATGTCAAACGGATCATCGTAAACGACAAACGGACGAAGATTGAGACCCGTGACATTTTTTATGGAGTATTTGCGGTTGATCTGAGCTACCAATTCGGCGTCAGAGCGTATTTCATCGCGTATGTCGCAGATTTCGCGTATGATCTCGGGGTGTACCTGCTCGAAATTCCTGCGAGAATCCTCATCTGCGGTGTCAAGCATGGTTCCGTCTGCCAAAATGATACCCATCGATCGAAGTATGCGGTCGCTGTTGGCGTGCGTACCGCAATTCATACCCGAGGCATTGTTGATGATGATGCCGCCGACCATAGCAGATTTTTTTGACGCCGGATCGGGTGCGAACATCCGTCCGTAAGGCGCAAGCAGTTCGTTGACACGCTGCCCTATTATGCCGGGCTGCAAGGTGATGATGGAGGCATCGCCCGAGATTTCATAATCTTCCCAATTCTTGCCGGCGACTATGAGTATCGAGTCGCTGATGGCCTGGCCGGAAAGGCTGGTACCGGCAGCCCGAAAGGTCACGGGAAGATGGTAGTCGCTGGCCATGCGGAGAATTATCGAAACCTCCTCACGATTTTTTGCACGTACAACCACCTTAGGTATAAGATGATAAAATCCGGCATCGGCTCCCCATGCGAGGCGACGTAATTCATCGGTATAAACGCGGTCGGCGTCTACGGTCTTTTTTAATTCTCGTATGAACGCCTTAATTGCGTTCTGCTTATGGTCAGGCATCTGGTTTGACAGTCTTGATAATGCTTGTATTGCGTATAGCGTATGGCTTAAGTGATTGGGATAAGGAATTAGGGATTGGTGACTATATCGCATTGGCTGATACACCTATATCGCATCGTCCCTATTCTCCCATAATTCCTATTTTCCCATCACTCGCTTTATTATTTATACAGATAGTATGGTTTGGAGGCTTCTTTGAAAGCAGCTGCATCCTTATTCCAGTAGTCGATGATATCTGCCACTTTGTGGCGACGGCCGAAGCGGCGGCGTATCTCCTTGCTACCGGAAACTTTGTCGAACATATCAAAGCGTCCGGAGTCGGCATTGCCTTCTTTGAAAGTAGCCTTTTCGGGATTCATATCCGCCATTTCCTGCATTACGTAGAACTGTATCAGCGACAACGGGGCAGCCTCGGCATCGGTGATATATACTTCCACGCCCTGGATGTTTTCTCCCTTATAAGCGCTATAGAAAGGCTTGATGTGTATGGGGCGGAACATCACTCCGGGCAGGGCTAGTCCGTTGAGGCGGCGAGCCAATTCCTCGGCGTTGGTCCAAGGTGCACAGAATAGCTTGAAAGGCATAGTGTAACCCACACCGATATTGACGTATCCCAATTCGCCCAATATACCGCTGACGGGATAGAGTACCGCAGCCTCGGGGTTGGGAATATGCGGTGAGGGCAGCACCCAAGGCATCTCGGTCTGCGCGAAGGTCATATTTCGTCGCCAGCCATCCATGGGAACAACGGTAAGCTTAACTTTCTTCTTGCCTATCATACCCTTGTCGTTGAGATACATAGCCAATTCGCCGGGAGTAAGGCCGTAAAGATACGGAATAGCGAACTGACTGACGAAGGATATGCACGAGTCTTCCACAAGGTTGCCTTCAACCTTGTTTCCGCCTACGGGATTGGGTCGGTCAAGAACCATGAATTCCTTGTCGAGTTCGGCGCAGGCTTCCATAGCCAAACCCATAGTGGATATGAAAGTATACGAACGACAGCCTATATCCTGAATATCATATACAAGGACGTCCACATCCTTGAGCATCTCGGCAGTGGGCTTGCGATTTTTGCCGTAAATGGAATATACAGTGACACCGGTGGCGGGGTCGGTCATATTGTCTACGTGGTCGCCGGCGTGTACATCGCCTCGGACACCATGCTCGGGAGCATACAGTCCCACGAGTGTCACGCCGGGCGCCTCATGCAGAATGTCGATGGTGCTGCGCAAGTTGTTGTCTACTCCGGTAGGATTGGTAATCAGTCCCACGCGCTTGCCTTTAAGGCCTTCGAAGCCGCGGTCGCGCAGCACTTCTATGCCGGGCTTGACATGCGCCGTTGCCCCGAGGGCCAAGGCAGCCCCGAGGGCAGCCGCTAATAGTCGTTTGGTTGACATATCAAGTGTTTAGATGTAGTATATCTATGATGTAATATTATATCTTGCATTATATCTCCGATACCTAATTGGCGTCATTTTTCTTTGGCCTCGTTTGCGGCTGCATTCTTAGCGCCGTAAGCGGGGTCTATATGACGACGTACCAGGAAGGTCACTGCCCAAGTGGCAAGGTTGCAGCCCAGAACCCAGAAGAAGAAGTTGCTGTACGAGTTGCCCAGTAGGACTTCCTTAATCCATCCTGCTGCCATACCGGGAAGCATCATACCCAAAGCCATGAAAGCTGTGCAAATGGCATAATGGGAAGTTTTGTAAGGACCATCGGCGAAGTACATCATGAACAGCATGAAAGCTGTAAAGCCAAAGCCGTAGGCAAATTGTTCGAGTACGAGACATGTCCATACAGTTATTTGTCCGGACAGAGTGCTATACTCAGGCTGAACGTTGGATAGTATAATGTAAGCCACACAGTTAAGTGAGGTAGCCAAGGCCATGGGCCAAATCCATTTGCGCAGACCGCCGCGCGATGCGCAGATACCACCGATAATGCCGCCGATGGTGAGGCCGATGATGGCGAGTGTTCCATAGGACAGACCTACCTGTTCGGGGGTCATACCCAAGCCGCCGGCATCACGACTGGCTAATAGGAACGGCTGGCACAATTTGACTACCTGAGCTTCGGGAAGACGATAGAGGAGCATGAAAAGCATAGCCAGTATCACGTGCTTTTTCTGGAAGAAGGTTACGAAAGATCCGCCAAATTCACGCATGATGGCTCCGGCAGTTTTCTTTTGTACACTTGAACCTACGGCACGGTCTGTCTTGGGATAAGGCAGAATGAAAGCATGATATAGGAACACGATGGCAAAGAATACAGAGCATCCGGCAACGGTCCATTTCCATGCAGCGGCTTTATCTCCATCCAAAGCCACTGTAAGCGCACCGGCAATCATCACCAAACCGCCTTGTCCAAAGACATTGGCACAACGGTAGAAAGTTGAGCGAATACCGACAAACAAAGACTGCTGGTTGGTGTCCAAGGCTATCATATAGAAGCCGTCGGAGGCTATGTCATGTGTAGCCGAGCAGAAAGCGGTAAAAACGTAAAAGAACAGGCAAATGGTAAACTCATTAATATGAAGTCCGGCCTGGATTTCCTCACCCGTAGGCTGCGGCAGTGTAAAAGCTATACCGGCAAGACCTACAGCCACACACAATTGCATGGTTACAGTCCACCAGCGTTTTGTCTTCATAATATCCACCAATGGGCCCCAGAAGGGTTTGATGACCCAAGGTAGATACAGCCAGCCTGTGTAAAGGGCGGCATCGGTTTCGCTCATGCCCAATTGGGTGAAAAGTACCATCGTCACCATATTGATGAAGATGAAGGGGATACCTTGGGCAAAATACAGTGTCGGTATCCATGCCCACGGGTTGCGCTTAGTCGCTTTTTCGGTTTGTGACATATTGTTTTCGATGTTTTCCGGACTCAAAAGTCCGAACCGTCGCTTACTGCGTCGGTAAAGGGTTTGTTTATTGGTGTTGGATTGTCTCGATTATCGCTCCGCACATTTTGGCGGATTATTATTCTGTTGTTTGGCAGTTCGGACACAGGCGCGATTGCGCTATCGATGTCCTTAGACCTATTTGTATAGTTATCTCTGTCGCTACATCATTTGCCGTATCGCATTAACATTATTTATATAGTGTCTCGATGGAGGCGTCTATGAAGTAGTGACGCAGTATTTGGTCGTATTTGTAGCCTCGGGCGCCCATGACGGCAGCGCCTATCTGGCATAAGCCTACGCCGTGCCCCCACCCTGCTCCATGCAGCACAAAGGCTTCGGGAAGTCCGGTGGCATCATCTACATTCACGCGTTCGACTACAAAGGCCGAAGAGTATAGATGGCTTGACGATAAGGTCTTGCGTATCTCCAATTCCTTGCCTATAATCATCGTACGCTTGGTGCCTACAATCTTGAGACGCACGATGCGTCCCGAAGTACCGCGCTCCAAAGGTATCATATCTACGATGTCGCCAAAGTCTATACCACTGCGTCGTGCGGCCAATTCGCTGAGCTCTTGGCGTGTGTAGCGCACTTCCCAGCGGTAGAAGTCCTTGGTTTCTTGATCGTAGTTGTTGAGTACCTGCGAAAGGATTGCCGCATCTGAAGTATTGCAGAAAGCCTCGGGCCGTGTTTGTATCCATTGCGAGGCTGCACTCTCATCACGTAAGTCGGGGTAATCGCCTTCGGCTACACCGTCGCGACGAGCGCCCAGGTAATGGAAGTGCTTGGGCTCCCAGCAGTACTCGAATTGCTCGAAGACGCCGCCGCAGCATTTGCTGAAACGCGCATCGCACAATTCTCCGTCATATACCAATACCTGTCCGCGTGTGGCGGCTATGGCTTCGGCAACCTTGGGTGTAGACTGACGCGTAACACCCTGATAGCGTTGGCAGTGGTCATCCGCGCAGACATCAAAGTTGACATGGTCTTCGCGATCGTACCACTTGACGCGTTCGCTTTCCGTCTCGGTACATGCATTGTATTTGGAACCACTTTCGGCTATGGCCTTATTCTTCTGAATTTGAGCCAACAACCACGAGCGCGAAATCACTGCGTGAGCCTTGAGCAGTTCCAGCGATGCATTAGCGCTCATCTCAGAGGATATGACACTGAGCAAGTAGTCCTCAACGGGCAATACGTTGATTATGGTCAATTTGTCGCCTTCGACAATAAAAGATGCACTGCCACTGAAACGCTGATTTTCTTTGCGTTCCCAGTGAAAGTTGACACCGATGACAACATCCTTGATTTCAAAGATGTCTTGGCGTGTTTTGGGATGAAAGGCGATAGTGTCGTACTCACGATTTTGCCAGACAATGCGTCCGCCTTCTGTTATGGCAAGGCTTTGCGCCCCGGTAACAGTATTACCATCTGCAGTGGTGAAGTCGCCAAGAAAGTCTACATCTATGCGCGGCGCGCTTAGGATACCAACTTTGATATGCGGTTCGTTCATGATACGCAGTGTTTATTTATTTAACATTTGATGCTATTGCCGTGATTTCGTCGAGGTTGAGACACAGCTCGTTATAGATGCGACGTATAATGTCGGCGTCCATGCGTTCGAAGTCTTCGGGACGGGGCGTGATGAATACGCCGCCCATGTCCACGGATGCCGGCGACAGCAGCATACAATCCTTGCCTTCTGTACCATAGAAGGAGGGGCGATGACGTTTACGCGGAATTACAACCATACGGATACCGGCCGGTGTGGCATAGCACAAAATGTTCATCATTGGCTCGCGCTCGCCTTCGGGCACGGGGATGGCGCTGTACAGGCGTCCGAACAAGCGTGCTCCGGCTTCGGAATCTTCTGCATCAATCACAAAAATCTTCAGCGGCAATGTATCCACCAAAGCCAAAGT
>OQVS01001873.1_pt1 | contig 13972 bp, 5 predicted proteins | sample 1691601 | NCBI WGS metagenome assembly OQVS01 (sample SAMN03418268, study PRJEB22391) | human gut metagenome | biome: human-gut; feature: organic feature; material: feces | host: Homo sapiens | place: Tanzania | collected 2013-01
GCAGTGGAACCCGTTCCGCAGCAGGTGTTTCCTTCCTGCGGGAGAACCCGCAGAAAAGTATTTTGCGGCGTACCGCACCGCCAATCAGGCGGTCGCCATGGATATCCGGGAAAAAACGCTGGGACAGGCAACCCGCATTCCGTTCGTCGCGGTGAAAGCATTGGTTCCGCCGTTGAATTACAGCAGACTGACCATTCCGGAACTGGTTCCGTCGGGCAATGGAGATCTCGGAAGCGGACAGCAGGAATTCGTTCTCCGGGATCAGCGCACACTGCTGATTTACGCGGAAGCCGGCAAGGAAATCAAGGTCAAACTGCGCCACCTCGCCGGTCAGAACCGTCCGTTGTCTCTTCAGTATGCCGTGCTGGACCGGGAAAAGAAAGTGCTGCGGAATGAGGCAATCAGCCCGTCCGGGGAGGAAACGTTCACGGTTCGTGCGCCTTATACCGGAATGTATGCGTTGGTGGTTACCGGCGGCAACGACGGACAGGCATGGTACAGTGTTCAGGTGTTCAATCCGTATTTTGCGTTTGACGCCCGCGGCGGAGTGTATTTCTTCAGTGCTCCGGTGCGTTTTTACACCACGGCGCGGGTGATGACGGTTGACAGCAGCGAACGGCAGGCATTCAGTCTGTCGCTCAATGCGGGAAAACCGCAGGTTTATGCGGGGAAACAGAGTTACCGCATTGATTCACTTTCGGGCATGACCCAGGTGGATTTCGCGAAACCGAATCCTCCGCTGTCCGGATACTACACCCAGGATTTCATAATTCATCTTCCCGGGGAACGGATGCCGCTGCTGTTTGCGTCTCCTGAACGGGTTCTGAAACCTGCAGAATAAACCGTCCGAGGGGGAAATGCCGCCATGTGCATTTCCCTCTTTCCGGCGTTTTTGCGCCAACAGCAGACATAAACGTCAATATCCGCAGTTTTTTCCGGTTTTGCGATTTGCAAAAAATCATTTGCTAAACTATATTATAATAATGCCATATCGTTTTTTTATTTCTGTATTTCGTGTCAGGAGGAAATGATGAATATATTGAAGTTCATGAAAGTGAAAAATTCTTTCATCAATATGACCGTGCTGTATATCATGGTGGGAATCGTTTTTGTGCTGATTACCGCGATGAACATATACGCCTACCGCGTCATTGCCGGCATGGGGGATGCCTATGCCAGCCTGGGGACGCTTTCCAAACAGTTCCGTGCGGAATTTCAGGAAGCCAGCGACAATCTCAGCGACATTATAGAGAAGCGGCAGGACAAGGATTTGAAAGACGCCGTTTACACCCATCTGGAAAAAGCCCAGAAAAGCGCGATGCGCCTGAAAAAGATTCAGCCGAAACTGAATCTGGATCCGAACCTGGACAAATTCGAGAAAACCGCGCGGGAAGCCTATTCCAGACAGAACCGGGAGGAAAAGAAGCAGGCTCTGGCAGTCTGTCAGCGTGAAGTCGGCAACGCCATTGCCAAACTGGATGCTTCGGAAGAAGAACGCAGTCAGCTGATCAAGAATGAAACCGGATTCATCGGTTTCATCTATACGGTTCTGCTGATCGGCAACTGCATTGCATTCGGCGGAATTTTCTTTGTGGTGTTTGTCAACGAACACAATTTCAAGGCCAAGGAAAACAAACTGAACATGGTGAATGCCAACTTCCATGCGGTCATGCAGGGGCTGGACTCCATCCTGATTACGATCAACAACAGCGGCGTCATTCAGTCCTGGAACGGCAACGCCGTCCGTTATTTTGAATTGCAGGAATCCGAAGCGGTCGGGAAAAACATTTATGAGCTGACCCCGGTTTTTCAGCAGTTCAAGGCGTTTTTCGACACGGTTTTCTATTCATTGAAACGGCAGTACAAGTATCACGAACGGATGCACGTCAACAAGGGTCCGACGCGTATTGTCGATATCCTCTGCGTGCCGATGGTTTCCGCCAGCGGCAAGAAGGAACTGACGGAACTGCTGATTAAAATGGATGACGTAACCTCGTTCACCACAGAAGAAGAACATCATATCCGCGAACGCTGTACGCAGTTGGTCTGCACGGGCATGGAAGACGTGGTGAAAGATTCCGCATCGCTCAACGCTCAGGCGGGAGAAACCCTGCGTGCGTTGAATGAAATGGCTGCCAGTCATGGACTTGCAGAAGAAATGACGCCTTATACGGCATACTTGAACAACTCCCTTGCCCAGATCAGCATGGTGCCGCAGAAATATGCTTCCACTCTGCATACCGGTGCTTTGAACAAAATCCAGATCGACCTGAACGAAATGGTCATGTACGCTCTGCGGGTTTGTCTGAAAACATTCCCGTCCTGCATCAATATCGAGGTTTCGCTGAACGAGTCGAAATCCTGGATCCTGGCGGATCCCATTGCATTGTCCCGTACCTTTTTCTGTCTGATGAACAATGCGGCGGAAGCTATTACGGAAATGCGGCCGAAAGGACAGGAAGGCGGAATCATTTCCGTTTCCGTGGAAAAGATTGCCGGCGACAAGATTGTCTGCGACAAAATCATGCGTTTCCGTCATGCTGTCAAGGAACCGCCGTACTGGGTGGTGCTGATTTCGGATAACGGCGTAGGCATTCCGCAGGATGTCCAGCCGAGTATTTATGATCCGTTCTTCACGACCAAGAATCCGGATATTCATAAGGGGCTGGGTCTGAGCGTGGCGATCAACGTCATCAACGAATTGAACGGCTTCATGGACGTCAACTCCAGTGTCGGCCGCGGTTCGGTGTTCAAGATTTACATTCCGGAACTGCCCGGCGGTGCAGACAGCGCGGAAACGGCGGTCAGCGCAAATCTGAATGCGGACGATTCCCTGATCGAGTACGGACAGGGAACGGTCCTGTTTGTCAACGATGATATTTTCATGCGCAAAATCACCCGGAAACTGCTGGAAAAATTCGGATACACCGTGATAGAGACCGACAACGGGTTCGGAGCTCTGGATATTTATGCCAATGACATGAACACCAATACCCGTGCGATCCAGTGTGTGCTGGTGAACATCAACACGGGCTATTTCCGCAATACGGACATTGTGTCGAACCTGAAGCAGATGGATCCCGATGCCAGGGCTATCGTGATGGTCAATTCGGAATCGGACGAAGACGCCGACCGGCTGCGGGAACTGGGAATCACTGATTTTGTCAAGAAACCGTATTCCATTCCGCAGCTTTCCCGGCTGCTGCGCAAAAACACTGCCGGCGAGGAAGTTCAGGCCTGATAACAGAATCTCTGCCGACTGTTTGCGTTCACATGCCGAATACTGAAATATCTGACCAGAGTCTGCGGAAGGAAATCCGCGGCATTTATCCGTCGCTGCTGCTTCGGGACCGGGGACGGGTCACCCGGCAGATGAAGAATCTGGATCATCTGGAACGTCCTGCGCTGGAATCCCTCCGCAAATACGTGGAAACTCTTTCCGCGCATTCGCTGTCCCGTTTTGCAGCCCGTATGAAAGCGGAACCTGCGCCGGAGCTGCCCGTCAGTGCCAGAGCAGGGAAAATCGCCGACGCCATGCGGCAGCATCAGGTGGTGATTGTCTGCGGAGCAACCGGTTCCGGCAAGACGACCCAATTGCCGAAAATCGTTCTTTCCCAGGGAATTGGAAAAGTCGGGAGAATCGGCTGCACCCAGCCGCGCCGGATTGCGGCGTCCTCGCTTGCCCGGCGTCTGGCGGAGGAAACCGGATGTGAATGCGGCGGGGAAGTCGGGTACAAGGTGCGTTTTGACGACCGCACGGACCGGCGGACGGTCATCAAATTCATGACGGACGGCATTCTGCTGGCGGAAACCCGCAGTGATCCCCTGCTCCTGGAATATGAATGTCTGATTCTGGACGAAGTCCACGAACGTTCTTTGAACATTGATTTTCTGCTCGGCTACGTGAAGAAACTGCTTCAGAAACGCAAGGACCTGCATGTGATTGTTTCTTCCGCGACGCTGGAAGCGGAACGTATTTCCCGGTTCTTTTCCGATGCGCCGGTCATTGAAGTGGAAGGACGCATGTTCCCGATTGAAGACTGTTTCCTGCCGCCGGAAGAAGATGAGGAACTGCCCGTCAGCGTGGCTCGCGGCATCGAGTTTCTTTCCTCTCTGGACAACCGGGGCGATATTCTGGTGTTTCTGCCCGGCGAACGGGAAATCCGGGACTGCATGGAACTGCTGGAGGGACGGCGTCTGCCGCATACCCAGCTGCTTCCGCTGTTCGGCCGGCTGTCCGCGGGAGATCAGCAGAAAGTGTTTCATCCCGGACCGCTGCGCCGGATTATTCTTGCCACCAATGTGGCGGAAACCTCCATCACGATTCCCGGAATCCGGTTTGTGATTGATTCCGGACTGGTCCGGCTGAGCCGTTACAATCCGCGTTCCCGGATTCAGGAACTCCAGATCGAACCGGTATCCAAAGCCAGTGCCAGACAGCGGCGCGGACGCTGCGGCCGGGTACAGGATGGCGTCTGTGTGCATCTGTATTCGGAGGAAAACTACGAGGATTATGCCGATTACACGCCGCCGGAAATTCAGCGTTCCTCGCTGGCGGGAGTGCTGCTTCAGATGGCGGCTCTGCGGCTGGGACGTCTGGAAGATTTTCCGTTGATTGATCCCCCCTCGCCCGCCCTGATCCGCGAGGGCCGTCAGATGCTGGAAGACCTGCTGGCGTTTGACCGTCAGGGGAATATGACGCGCGACGGCTGGAAGATGGCGGAAATTCCGCTGGATCCGCACCTCGCCCGGATGCTGATGAGTGCCATTCATTATAAAGTTCTGCCGGAAGTGCTGGTCATTGCCGCCTGGCTGAGCATTCCCGATCCGCGGGAAAGACCGATGGATGCGGCGGCTGCCGCAGACCAGGCACACCGCAATTATTCCTGTCCGGAGTCCGATTTCATTGGGACTCTGGTTCTGCACAATGCCATTGAGGAGCTGCTTCAGAAACGCAATTCCAACCAGGCGCTGCGCGCATTTGCCAAAAAGAATTATTACAATTACCGGCGTCTTCAGGAATGGCGCAATCTGGTGGATGACCTCAAGGAAATCTGCCGGGAAAACCAATGGAACTGTGAAGGAAAAATCAATCTGGAACATCTTTCAGCCGATGCCATTCATAAAGCCCTGATGTGCGCGCTGCCGCGTCATCTGGGCTGTTACAACCCGGAAATCAACCTGTATTCCGATATGCGCGGACGCAAGTTTTCGATTTTTCCGGGGTCGGCTCTGGCAAAACTCAAAAAGAATCCGCCGTGGATCATGTCCGCCGCTCTGGTGGAGACCAGCCGGGTGTTTGCCCGGATCAATGCCGTGGTTCAGCCCCGCTGGCTGGAAGAAACCGCTCCGCACATCTGTTCCCGAACCTATGATCTCATTCAGTGGGATGCGGAAAGCGGTTTCGTGTATGCCCGCGAAAAAGTCATGGCGGGACAGCTGCCGGTTCATCCCGGCCGTCGCTGTCATTATGCCAAAGTCCGGCCCGATGAAGCACGGGAAGTGTTTATCCGGGAAGGACTTGCATCCGGTCGGGCGGAACTGCGCGGGTCCTGGCTGGACGGTTATAATGACCTGCTGAACTCTTTGCGGCTGCTGGAAGTCAAGATGCGGCGTCCGGACGCCATTCTGGATTTGCAGGCGGTTATCCTCCACTTTGAACGAATTCTGCCGGCGGAAATCAACTCCGTGCGCGGTTTGAAGGAGGACTGGCTGAAACATCATCGGGACTATGCGCCCGAACCCGATGACATTGTGATGGTTCCGTTTGATGAACTGCATGAGGAGGATTACCCGGATTTCCTTGCGGCGTCCGGCGTGCGCTTCCCGCTGAAATACGTTTTTGACCCCGGCGAGGAAAATGACGGCATTACGCTGTCTGTCAAAGAAGAGATGCTGAATCTGCTGAATCCGTATCTGCCGGAATATCTGGTTCCGGGGTATCTGCATGAAAAAGTCGGATTTCTGCTGCGGGGCATGAACAAAAACCTGCGGAAGCAGTTCATGCCGCTGGAAGAAGTGCAGGAAGGATTCATGGAGGCGTTTCGTGCGGGCGAAGTGTTTACCGGGCAGGATCTGGCGGATTCCCTGTGTGATTTTCTGCGGGATTTCCGCGGGGATGCCCCGGATTCGGAACTGTTCCGGGAAATGGAACTGCCGGAATATCTGACGATGAAACTGGCGGTGAAAGATGAAAATGGACATGTCAGAATCTATCGGGAATTTCCGGGCGAAAGTCTGAATCATTCCAAGCTGAGCCATGCTTTGCCGGAAGTTCGCAAATTCCATTGCACGGCAATTGGCGGCTGGCCGGGAAATGATCCGCTGCCGGAAACCATGGAATTTTCCGCCCGGAATCCGGTTCCGGCATACCCGGCTCTGACGCTCGAAGGCGACCGCATCGGACGGGAACTGTTCCTGGATGAAACGGAAGCCAGAGCCTGCCATGAGCTCGCCGTCATTCAGCTCTGGAAGCAGCGTCTGCCGCAAATCCTGAAACCGTTGAAGAACAGCATGAAACCGTCGCCGCGCATGGAACTGGAATTTTTCATTCATTATCCGGACTGGCGCGACGATGTGATTGATCTGGCGGTAAAGGAGGCAATGGGCGGTGATCTGTGGCAAATCCGTTCCGCAGAGGATTTTGAGGCGGCTCTGGAGAAATCACGGGATGAGGCGGCAGGAGAAGTGATGAACCGTTTTGCTGCGCTGCAGAAAATGGAGCCGCTGGTGCAGAATGACAGAAAACTGCTGAGCCGTCTGCGGGAAGGCTGTGACACCGCCGAAGATGTGAAGCAGGAACTGGCTTTGTATTTCCGCCCCGGTTTTTTCCGGACTCCGGAACTGTTCGACCGGACGGAACGTTATCTGAAAGCGTTGGGAATACGGCTGCAGCGGGCGGCTGATTCTTTGGAAAAAGACCGTCAGAAAGGGTTGTATCTGGAAAGTTATATCCGGAAATACCGTTTGGCGGAGGGAGCCGTCAAAGGTGTGGAAAATTCTCCGGGTCTGCTGAATTTCCTTCTGCTGCTGGAGGAGACCCGCATTGCCGTTTATGCTCCGGAAATCCGGACATTGACGAAATGTTCGGAAAAAATTCTGGCGAATGCCTGGGCGGAAACCCGGCTGAAATAAGATTCGTCATTCTATCCGTCATAGATACGTCATATTTTTAATTTGTTTATATTCAATCTGTTGTGATTGACGAATAAATCCGTCGTTTTATTCCGTCATATCGCTTTTTATGGGACTGCCGGGCGGGTATTCTGCCGTTTATTCAGAAAAAGTGTCGAAAAATGAAATAAGATTATTATATATATAAAATAGCTGATTCTTTCTTTTTTTTCTTGAAAAGCCGCTTCTGCGGTGATAGATTACTGTTTGTGAGAAATTATAGTGAAATCAACTTCGGCAAAAGGTGAAAATTGTTTTTCGGAAACAGAAAAATCTGTAACAGACTTGCGGCATTGCTGATTTTCGGCTGCGTTATTCCGCTGTATGGACAGTGGATTTGCCAGGCAGCAGCAGGCGGGTTGCTGGGCGGAAGCGGGCAGGCGTCGCCGATCGGCGGAGTGGAAAGCAGCCTGTCCCTGCCGAAAATGCATTCCCTTTCCGAACAGGACATTGACATGAGCGCTGACTCCTACGAATATGTCGGATCCAACCTGATTGCCCGCGGTCATGCCGTAATCCGGGTCAAAGACATGCAGATTACCGCCAATTCCATTGTCATCAACCTGCTGTCCAAGGATATGGAAGCGGCAGGCAATGTGGTATTTTCGGTCCGGACTTCCAGAGATATTGTTGTAACTCCTGATGAATACGAGACTTACCAGATGAACCCGGCGGTGAAGATCGTGGCGAACGGAATCACGACATCTCCGGACGGCAATCAGGCGATCCGGGCGACAGTCATCTCCAACAGCGCATACCTTACTGCGGAACGGGCGTCGGGCAGTCTGGAATCCGGCGCCTTCCAGTTCCGGAATTTTTTCATCAAGGCGGGCGTCATGTATTTCCGCGGCGAACTGGCAGACCGTTATCCGAATGGCACGCTGAAGCTTTTCAAATCGAAAATGACCACCTGCGAATATGAGACGGATTCCAATGCTCACTATGACATTGCTTCCCAGGTCATGACATTGAAGCCCCGCGAAGCCAACCGGAGCATCTACAATTACAACCCGGACCAGGGCGAACACAGCCTGCTGGCGTGGAGCAATATCATTCACGCCTGGAATTTCCCGGTTCTCTGGCTGCCCGCTCTTTACAAACCGGCGGATTCCAATTCGTTCGGCATACGTTTCGAGTACGGGAAAGATTCCACCTGGGGACATTACATCCGCACTGCCAAGGAGTTCGAAATACTGGAGGAGCCGGCGGTTGTCCGTGCCGGCCTGCTGGTGGATTATTACTCCTACCGCGGATTCGGGTTCGGTGCGACTGGCGATGTGCTGACGGAAAACAGCAAAACCGAATTTTTTGCCTACTATATAAAGGACCGGAATCCGTACCGGTTCTGGGATTCCGACCGCGGCGATCCGGAACCGGGTTATACCAAATCCGAATGGCTCCGCCGGTATGGGCGTTATGAACTGCCGAGTGCACGTTATGAAATCCGCCTTTCCAACTTGACGCACCTGACCCCGCGTCTGGATTTCCGCGGACAGCTGGATGCCATCAGCGATTACAATTTCCTGGAGGATTATTTTGAAAGCCGTTATGACCGGGATGTTCAGCCGCCGACTTTTGCCGCACTGGAATATCAGGGCGACCGTTTTTCGGCAACGCTTCAGACTCAGGTCCGGATCAATTCATTTGACACCACCATGGAACGGCTGCCGGAACTCCGGCTGGATTTCTTCCGTCAGGAACTGTTCAAGAATATTTATTACCAGGGGCAGACGTCCGCCGGGTATTACCGTATGCGCTGGCGGCATTACACCTATTCCCGCGATGAAAATCCCAACATCAATTTTGCCGGGATTCTGCAGAAGGAAGGGCGGATGGATCTTTATCCGGAAGTCCTGAAATACGGCAACAACACGATCGGCGCCGCCCGTTATCTGCAAATGAAGGATCCGCAGCGGTTCAACCCGTATTTCAGCGATCCGGAAGATTACGATTCCTTCCGCTTTGACACTCTGCACGGATTGTATTATCCGTTCCAGCTGTTCGGATTCCTGAATTTGATTCCTCGCGCGCTGGCGCGTTTTACCGCATATTCCAAATCTCCGAGCGAAAAGGTCAGCGTCAAGGATCTGTATGCCATGTATTCCGCCGACCAGGTTGACCGCTGGCCGTCCTCCATGCAGCGGATTGTTCCATATGGTTCGCAGGGCGGCTCCCGTTACCGGCTGGCTTTCGAACTGGGATTGGAAGGCAACATGAAAATTTCCAGGGCATGGCAGACGCCGAAAAGCGCACTGCTCCGGATTGACGGTCTGCGGCATGTCATGGTGCCGTATTTCAACCTGACCTATATCCCCAAACCGACTGTCAACTATGACCAGCTGTATTATTTTGATGATGTCGACCAGATAGAGAAACAGGCATTCATCCGGCTGGGTGTCCAGAACCGTCTCCAGACCCGCCGGAACAATCAGCTGTATGAATGGATCTCGCTGGAAAACTATTGGGATTTTCATTTTGAATCCACCAAAGATTTTAATCATATCGGGGATTTCGGAACGATTCTGCGGTTCACTCCGACCGAAAAACTGTCGTTTTTCACGGAGCTGCTGCTGGATGTCGGTCAGAACAACAAGCATGACGCACGGGTAACCCGCGGCGGCAAAGACGTCGGCCGGCCCGGTCTTTCCTCCAAATTCATCAACCGGTTCAACGCCGGGTTGTCCTACCAGATCACCAAAGACTGGATATTCAGTGCAAGTTATTATTATTCAGATTCTTATGCGCAGAGAACCACTTATTCCATGGGCAGTACGCTGGCACAGATCAATGCCACCACTCATTTCAAGAGCTACTTTGAACGGGAACAGTATGTTACCGCCGCGCTGGACTTTCCGACGATCATCGACAAGCGGCTCAAGGGGAAAATCTATGTGTCCTACGATATAGACGAAGACATTGTTGATGATGTCGGGATTCTGCTCCGGCGTGATTTCCACTGCTGGTATGTTACATTGGGCGCAGGATGTTATTCCGAACGGGTTGAACGGAAACATCCGTCGCCGGAGCATCCGCAGAAATTGAAAAAGAGATGGCCTTATTACGTGAACTTCACCGTGGGCATTTCCGCCATGCCCGGTTTGTCCTATACCGCCTCGCATGAAGTCAAGCCGACAGTACGCTGATTCTGCTCAATCAGTGTGTCATATTGTCTCACTTGACTCTATGAAGTCTTGCTTGTTTTGCCGCTTGGCATAAAAGTTGCTTATATGTTGCTGAACAAAAACAGAAACATCAAAACAAGGAGCTTTTACTATGGACATGGAAAAACTCACACAGAAATCGCGTGAAGCGATGCTGAAAGCGCAGGAAACAGCTCTGGAATACGGACATCAGGAGATCCGTCCGGTACATCTGCTGTATGCTCTGGTCAATCAGGAACAGGGTTTGATCCCGTCTCTTTTGAAAAAAATGAATGTGGAAGACGGACGTCTGCAAAGCGAACTGGATCGTGCTTTGCGGAGCATTCCGTCCGTGAGCGGACCGGGAGCGGGGCAGCCTTATGCGTCCCGTGATTTCAGCCAGGTGCTGGTTGAAGCCAAAAACAAAGCCGGGGAAATGAAGGATGAATTCATCAGCGTGGAACATCTGTTCCTGGCTCTGGAAGAAAGCCGTGACTGTGCGTCTCTGCTGGAAAAATGCGGCTGCACGAAAGACAAAACGTTGATGGCGTTGAAGGAAGTCCGCGGGAACCAGCGTGTTACGAATGAAAATCCGGAAGCGTCGTTTGAAGCGCTGGAAAAGTATGGGCGTGATCTGACGGAAGCTGCCCGCAAGGACAAACTGGATCCGGTGATCGGCCGTGACGATGAAATCCGGCGGACGATTCAGATTCTTTCACGCCGCACCAAAAACAACCCGGTGCTGATCGGTGAACCCGGTGTCGGTAAAACGGCAATCGTGGAAGGACTGGCGGTCCGTATTGTGCGCGGCGACGTGCCGGAAAATCTGAAGAACAAGAAAATCATCGCTCTGGATATGGGTGCGCTGATTGCCGGTGCCAAATACCGGGGCGAATTTGAGGAACGTCTGAAAGCAGTCCTCAAAGAAGTGTCCAGTGCCAACGGCGACATTATTCTGTTCATTGATGAACTGCATACGGTTGTGGGTGCGGGCGCTACGGAAGGTTCCATGGATGCCGGCAATCTGCTGAAACCCATGCTGGCGCGCGGCGAACTGCATTGCATCGGTGCGACAACGCTGGATGAATACCGCAAGTACATCGAAAAAGATGCGGCATTGGAAAGACGGTTCCAGTCGGTGCTGGTTCCGGAACCGAGTCTGGAAGATACGATTTCCATTCTGCGCGGACTGAAGGAACGGTACGAACTGCATCACGGCGTGAAAATCCGTGACGGTGCGCTGGTGGCGGCAGCCACGTTGTCCAGCAAGTACATCACGGAACGTTTCCTGCCGGATAAAGCCATCGACCTGATTGATGAAGCTGCGGCGAAACTGCGGACGGAAATTGACTCCTGCCCGGTGGAAATTGATGAACTGGAACGGAAAGCCATGCGTCTGGAAATCGAGCTGACTGCGTTGAAGAAAGAAAAGGACGAAGCCAGCAAGGAACGTGCGAAAGTCATTGCCGGTGAACTTGCCGAATACAAGGACAAAGCCAAAGCGCTCCGGGCAAAATGGGAAGCGGAAAAGCAGGATATTTCCAAAATCCGCACTCTGCGTGAAGCTCTGGAAATCGCCAAAGCCAACCTTGCCAAAGCGGAACAGAATTTCGATTACGACAAGGCGGCGGAACTTCAGCACGGCACGATTCCTTCTCTGGAAAAGCAGATTGCGGAAGCGGAGAAAAGAATCAAAGCCGATGAAAACGGAGAAGACCGGCTGCTGCGCGAAGACGTCGATGAAGAGGACATTGCTGAAATCGTCAGCCGCTGGACCCGGATTCCGGTCAGCAAACTGGTTCGCACGGAACGTGAAAAACTGCTGCACCTGTCGGAAAAACTGCATGAGCGGGTGGTCGGACAGGATGAAGCGGTGGACGCGGTGTCCGATGCTGTCCTGCGGGCGCGTGCCGGTCTGAAGGACCAGAGACGTCCGACGGCGTCGTTCATCTTCCTCGGCCCGACCGGTGTCGGCAAAACCGAACTGGCGAAGGCTCTGGCGGATGAACTGTTCGATGACGAGAATGCCATCATCCGTATTGATATGACGGAATACATGGAAAAACACAGTGTGTCGCGTTTGATCGGCGCTCCTCCGGGATACGTCGGATTTGACGAAGGCGGACAATTGACGGAAGCTGTGCGGCGGCGTCCTTATTCCGTCATATTGTTTGACGAAATCGAAAAAGCGCACCATGACGTGTTCAACATCTTCCTTCAGATACTGGATGACGGACAATTGACGGATTCGCATGGCAGAACCGTCAATTTCAAAAATACGATCATCATCATGACGTCGAACATCGGAAGCGACATGCTGCTGGAAGAGATCAAGAACAAATGCGATCCGGAACAGCTGCGGTCGGATCTGATGGGACGTCTGCGCGAGCATTTCAAACCGGAGTTCCTGAACCGGGTGGACGGCATTCTGATTTTCCATTCGCTGAAAATGGAACAGATCATCCGGATTCTGGACATTCAGCTGGCGGATCTGGGGCGTCGTCTGGCGGATCAGAAGGTTACGCTGAAAGTGACGGACAAAGCCAAGAAACTGCTGGCGGAGGAAGGTTACGATCCGGAATTCGGCGCACGTCCGCTGAAACGGGAAATCGTGAACCGTCTGGAAACGCCGATTTCCAGAATGCTGATTGCCGGTGAAGTGCATGAGGATATGACTTTGACTGTGGATGCGGGCAAGGAAGGCATAGCTTTCAAGGCCGCTGAAAACAGTGAAAAAGCATAAAAGCCTCTGAAATCCCCGAATGGCGCGTTTGACAAGTGCCGTCCGGGGAGTATATTACCATGTGATTATATACATAATAAAGAGAGGTTGATCATAATGAAGAATCGAAATGAAAAGCAGGAACCGGAAGTGAAGCCGGAGAACGCCGCAAAAGACGGCGGAATGAAAAAAGACGCCGGACCGGAAGTGAAAGCGGAAAAGAAAGAAGAAAAAACGGAAACTCCGGAAGAGAAAATCAAAAAACTGGAAAAAACCGTGCTGGAACTGGAAGACAAGCGGATCCGTCTGATTGCGGAAATGGACAACCAGCGGAAACGCGCTGCAAAGGATACGGAAGCGGTCCGTTACAATGTGATGACCGATACCCTGCATCCGTTCTTCCAGGTGTTCGATCATTTTTCCATGGCGGTTGCGGCAACGGAAACGACGACCAACATGCAGACACTGCTGGAAGGAATGAAGATGATCCGGACGGAATTTGACCGGGCATTTTCTGAACTGGGAATTGAACGGATTGACGCGACCGGCAAGGATTTCGATCCGAAAACACAGGAAGCGATGTCACAGGAAGCATCCGATACCGTTCCCGCCGGCAAAGTGATCCGGCAGTGGAGCTACGGTTACAAGCTGGGCGATCATCTGCTCAAACCCGCCAACGTGGTGGTGAGTTCCGGTCCCGCGGAGAAAAAATAAGCCTTCCCGTATTTTTCCGCGAAGTTTTTTTTGAAGACGGGAAGATGGAGGTTTGTTTATGGGAAAAGATTATTATCAGATATTGGGCGTGACCAAGAACGCAACCGACGCCGAACTGAAAAAGGCTTACCGCAAACTGGCGGTGAAGTATCATCCGGATAAAAATCCGGGCGACAAATCGGCGGAGGAAAAGTTCAAGGAGGTCAACGAGGCCAACGAGGTG
>OQVS01001882.1_pt1 | contig 13933 bp, 9 predicted proteins | sample 1691601 | NCBI WGS metagenome assembly OQVS01 (sample SAMN03418268, study PRJEB22391) | human gut metagenome | biome: human-gut; feature: organic feature; material: feces | host: Homo sapiens | place: Tanzania | collected 2013-01
CCTGATAGGAGAAGGGTTCGGATTTTTTGTTTTCTTCGGAAATGAGAATGCCGCAGTTGCGAAACAAGCTGGAAGGGCGTTGCCCCGACAAGCTCTGTGGGATTAGCGACAGAGAATATCATGGGTCGCAGGGTGCGTCAAGATAGAGGAGAACATGACCATGAACAACGAATATCCTGTGACCCTTGCCACCCCAATGGGCAACATCGAGGGCAAAATGACCCTGAACGTTGACGGAACCACCCTGTCCGGCAGTCTGACTGCCATGGGCAAGGGCGGCGAGTTCCAGAACGGCACCATTGATGCCTCAGGCAACATCACCCTCTCCGGCGAGATTAAGGCCCGGATGGGAGCCGTTGCTTACCAGATGACCGGCACTTTTGTGGACGGTAAGATTGACGCGGTTGCAAAAACCAAGATGGGTGACATCAAGATCCAGTCTAAGTAAAATAGAATAAGCGATTTCCAATCTACTATTTTTGCCCCGAAGAGTTCCACTGCAAAGCAGCTTTGCACGAAAGTCTCCGGGGCTTTTTCTTTTATCATAGCTTGAAAAAATATCTTGCGATCCTTTGCAAAGTGTGACACTTACTTTATGCGAAGCATTGCTTTGGTGAACATATTACCGTTCAATGATGTATAAAAATGAGATGCTTGCCATGACTGCCGTAATATCTCTTCAAAAAGAAACCTCCCTGTTTTTAGAATGTGGCCGGCAAGTCCACACTCTATTCAACAGGGAGGTTCCTTTTTTATTAAAAGCAGAAGCATGTTGCCTGCTCAGGCTGACAAAAACAAAGGAGAGGACACCGAAGTGTCCTCTCCACCAGATTACTCATTCAGACAATGCAACAGCCTCATCTAACAGCAGTTCCTTGAACAAAATCCACACACGCGAACTTCACAGGCATGCCCAAAGGCATGGTATCCAGAAAAGATCGTGATCTCCACGATCTGACCCGGAATGTTTTTTTCCGCTTGACCGAACTCCAGAGGTCTTGCGACATGGATAGCCATTGCAACGAATCTTTCTTTTCATCCGTCAACACCTTGAGTATACCACAAAAACAGCGATGCGTCAACATTTGGCTGTTTTGCCTTTGCTGGCTTTTTTAGAGCTTCTGCTCTTTTTGCTCGCGGTGGTTTCCTTTGAGCCTTTTGCCGAGCCACGCTCCTTGAACGTTTTCCACTGATCGGTATAGTCGCCCTTTTTCCGCCTGCCGAAACGGGGTTCACTGAAGGAAGCCAGCTTCCAATATGTACAGAAATCCTTCCAGATGGCGGACTCCTCCGACGCAGTATCGCTGGAGAAAAGGCAAGTCAGTTTTGTAAAGTCCAGTTTATGGTCCGACTTTGGATTCGCCGGGTTCGTCAGCAGCTCGATAAACTTATTCCGGCGGTCCGCAGTATCGACATAATTCTCCAGAAAATAGATGAAATCTGTGAAGGATGCGCCTTCCAGCTGGCTTTTCTTTGCCTGTGCGGGGAAATTTATCCGCAGCTCTTCAAAGGCATCCCAGACAGCCTGGCTGCCGGCCGCTTTATCGGGCAGAACCGGCTTTTTGTTCAAAGCCGGGCCTCTGCTCGTGGGCAGATTTTTATACAGCGCAAAGAGCAGCCCCGCACAAAGGGAGAACAACTCACCGCTGTCGGGCTGAATCATAAATTTTGCATGTGTCTTTTTCGAGTCCTTCCACGCCGGGTTCTGCTGTACAACAAAAAGTGCTGGGCTTGATGCATCGTAGACCGCATAGTGGAAGAAAGGCGTCGGCGTTTCTTCCACATTCTCCGGCGGGTTGAGCGGCGTCTGCCCAAAATTCATCATTCCCTTGGAGACCGAAGCCTGAGATGGCAGCAGTCCATAGCGTGCAAGCGAATAATCCCGGAGGAAGTTCGGATTCTTTTCCAGACTGTTGTCCAGCATCTGCCAGATGACAGCTGCTGCCGCATAGCGGTTTTTATCTTTGTCCTCCGGGATATCCTGAAGGAACGCCGCCGGAAATGCGGTATTGCTGGACAGTGCCGGCTCTTTCCACTTCGCTTTTAATTTCTCTGCATCCTGCCGAAGCACCTCGGCATAGGTGTCCAGCAGAATGCGGTCATAAGACGTCTCATTTTCCCGCAGGCCTAAAAGCTTTTTCCGGAAGATTTTCTTGCAGTTGTCGCAAACACTGTTAAAGGAATTTTTTGCAGGCTTTTCTGATTCCAGCACACCCATGGTGGCGGCATTTTTCTGGAATAGTTTCCACAGGTCAAACCGTACCGTCTGCCGTGCAGCATCATCTGCAGCTTTTGCAAAGAGCACCTCTGCGTACAGCAGCACACAGAATTGAGAATGGATGTGCGCCAGCGCAGTCACCATTTTTTTCAGATTTTGGCTGGAAAGTGCTTCCGTTTTTTCCGCTGCCCGATCTTCCATTACAAGGGCCAGTGCCAGCAGCTCGATCAGACCGCGGTCCCGGTTCGTTTCATTTTTTGTTGTCAGGCGGCACAGCCAGTACCAGTCCGGAAGGAGGGCAGGATTTTCCTTTTTCAGTCGCTCAGAAAACAGGAGAAGCGGCTCGCTGCTGTTATCTGCAAAGCGGGTCTCCGGCGTTGCAATCAATTCGCAATACTCTTCACAGGGCTTCCTCAGGCCATGGACACGCTTTGCCTGCACAAAATCAAGGATCATTGCTCGGCACCTCCTTCGTTCTGTTTTTTCTGGTCCGGAGCGGAGATGCTCTTCTGCTCTGCAGCGGAAAGCTCAGCCTCAAACGTTTTCCGGATTTCCTGCCAGAGGTCGTTGTCGGACTGCTTTTTCGTTACGGTTTCGCCACCCTGTGCCGGGTCATTCTGTTTTTGTTCCCAAGGCCGGGTAATTGTGGGCAGATGCTCTGCAGCATAAGGGCCGCAGAGATCCCAGAAGAAGCAGCCGAAATCATAGGTGTTTTTATTTTCTTCTTTTCTGGGGTCCGACAGGTACAGCCCGGCATAGAAGAGCAATTTCTCCCATTCTTCCGGCTTTTCCGGGTAGAAACTTTGGGTGATCTGCTTGGCAATGTCCCGGAGCTTTTTCTGCCCGTAGATGGAATCCACGGACACCTGGACATCGTCCTCTTCCGTCTCAAAGCAGAGGGTGCTGAACGATGCAAAGGCATCGATGAGAAGCTCCTGCGGGTCTGCCGTTTTCTGCTTTTTGGCCGCTTCATCTTCCTCTGCAGAAGCACTGTCTTTCTGTTTGCTCTTCTTTTGCTTTTTGGCCGCTTTCTTCGCTGCCTCTTTTTCGGCTTTCTTCTGGGCGGCCAGTTTGATGAAGTCTTTGTCCAGAAGTGCCTGCAGTTCCTTTTCCGCTGCTTTGGAAAGCTCGTCTGTCTCCGTGACACTGGGAGTGGTTTCTTCGTTCAAAAGGGCCTTGGCGGCGTAAGACGGCAGCAGATATCCGCCATCCCGCCGGGCAGTACAGCACAAATTCAAAAATTCGGCATCCCGTGACAAATCTATCGTACCAAGAGCATTCAGTGCGTCGCAAAGGCCAGCCTGATAGGTTTTATCATCGCACAGCAGAAAGCTATAATCTGTGACTGTTTTGCAGAATGTTTCCAGGCGTTCCATGCGGCTCTGTGCGCCGGAAGTTTCTGCTCCTGCATCACCCTGCAGCAGATGATTTCTGAGCGTGTCTTTCAGTGTGTCAGCGTTCTTTGCCAGAGCCTCTGCGGTGGCATCCGGGAAACTGAGGAATAAGATCCGCCGCATGGATTCTTCCACGCCATACGAGTTGGTGCTCTTGCTCTTTCGCACCTGATTGTAAGCGCGGAACAAAAAACGGATCCATTGGAGATAGAGGGTATTTGCGTTTGTATTTTCCGTTTCTTGGTTCTGCTCCTGAACGGCAAACAGGTTTTCGGCCTTGGCAGCATCCGTCTGCCACAGCAGACTGGGAAACCAGAGTTTCTTTGCATCTTTCCGCTCTTCCCGGACAGCTTTCAATCGACTGACGCATTCATCCGCCGTTTCAGGCGGAATGGTCGTCAGCTTTTTCTCTGCGCCAAGGATCAGCTGCACAGCTGCGTCTTTTTTCTTGCAGTATTTTTTCTGCCGTTCGACCTCTGCGATCTGCTCCGGCGTCAGGCGGATACCGTCAAAGACAGGCCGTTTTTCCTCTGGGATACTTTCGGCCAACAGCTGGGCGTCTTTTTCTTCCAGCACGCGGCTGGCATACCAGGGCAGAACGTTGAGGAAACCGGTTTTCCTGCGCAGCAGGGCATAGCCCTCCACGGCCGAAACACCGTCCAGTGCGCGCTGCTCGTTTTCGTCGTAATAGAAGTAGGTCGTCGGGTTTCGTTTGCCCCGCTTGAGGTCAGAGTTAAAGCGGAGGAAAGGATCTTTGGACAGCTGAGCCGCAGAGGTCTTGCTGTCCTCAGAAGCCTGGATATCCACCGTATAGTTTGTTTTTGCTGCGTCGATCTCGCAGCCAACGGCGGTGGTGTACAGACGAACGTTTTTCTGGAGTTTCAGAAGTTCCGCATTGTCCGCACCTGCAGCAATGTTATTCAGAGCAATGCACTGGTTGCTGAGCAGTCCAATACGGTTGTCCATGCTGGCGGTGAACATCTTGTAATCGATGGCAAGAAGGCTGGAACGCACTGTTTCCTCACTGCTCAGGCTGACAGTGGTCACATCGCCGTGTTTGACATCCATCTGGATCAGCGGAAGCTGCGGAGGCCGGTCAGGCGGAAGATCAAGTTCTTCTGAGGTAAGGCTGTCCTGAGACGTTTTGTCGTTTTCAGTGGCTTCCTTTTCAGCAACTTCCTTTTCAGTGGCTTCCTGCAGAAATTCGGTTTTCTCTGCTTTCCACAAGCTGGTAAGGCTCTTGTACAGATTGTTGGTATAGTCGCTGTTGGTGATAACGCGCACGATATCGCCATCAAAATCTGCGCCATTCAGGCGGGTGGCTGTCCGGGAGCGGCTGGGAAGCATACAGATGCCGTCTAGTCCGCCCAGATACCAGTCGCGAAGCTCCTGTGCACTGAGCGTTGCAGGAGCAAAGGGGTATCCATTTTTTTCTGACTCTTCTTGAATGCTGCAAGTGCAGCGGCTTTCTGGGCGGAACGGTTCGAGTTCTGTACAAAGACAAGCGTCTGCTCGTTGGCCGACATATGAGGATTGCGGAAAATAGAGACTACATTGTGAGTATTCTCCCCATCTTGTTTGAACAGAAAATTTTCCTGCTCTTCCTTTGAGATGCCGGGCACGTCCACAGTGTCGATGGGCAGTTCTGCCGGGGACAGGTGCTCTTTATAAAATCTAAAAATTTCTGCAGCGTCATCGTGACCTACAACACCCCGGGCTGCAAAATTCTGAGATTCATCCGCAAGGTTGAGTTCTTGGGTCGTGTTCTTGGCACGGGCATGGGTCAGAGCCGCATTTACAAACAGCGCATTGAGGAAGCCCATGAGGTCGCTGGAAAGATACCGCGTCATGCCCTCGATCCGGAAACGGCCCAGCATAGTGTCTTTTCTGCGCTTATCGAGCATCCGACCCATGAGCTTGCGTGCCATCGGGGAGTAAAGCAGGCGCGGGTCTTTTTGCAGCACCTGACGGAAGCAATCGCTGCCGTTTCCCTGCTCTGGCGGTTCCTTCTGGACGGGAGTACCGTCGGTGTCCGCTTCGATCGGAATGTCCGTGTGGGCCAGCATACGGTATCTCCGGGCATCGCCTTCCGGGTTCTCCTGCCGCAGCCATGCAAGGTCGCTGAGATTGGAATTCAGAATGGAACGGTATGCGTCGTCGTCAAAGCCCAGCGTCGCCAGGATCTGATAGTTGAGAAAATCGTGCGGATTTTTGTGCGCATGACTGCTGCTGCGGCAGAGGTACAGTGCGTGCCCATACTTTGCACAGCGGCAAAAATACATCCGCATGGGGTCGTGGAACTGGAACCCTTCGGGAACAGTGCCCCACGGTGCACGAACCTGCGTTTCTACCACATCGCGAAGACTGAGTTTTTTCTTGCCGTCTGTAGTCAGTGCTGTTTTGATTGCTTCTTGATTTTTCTCATCTGCGTTGGCTTCCACATTCAGCCAGGTTGCAGCCTTGAACATGGACTTCGTCAGGATGATCTCGGCCTGCCGCAGATTCCGGCGGAAACCATAGATATCTGTGACCCAGATATCATCAGGCCCGTTTTCGACTTTTTCCGCGTAACAGGGTGCACCTTTCATCGCCCCAAAGGTTTTCATCGCACTTTTGAAATCCACGGTGTGGAGCATACCCTTGCAGAAGGGCAGACGAATCTGGAAGCTGGAACCGACTGCGCGGTGTTCCTGCCCGGAAGGTGCTGCAAGCGTCTGGCGGATCAGACTTGCGGCCCGGGGCGAGATAAGGCCCTCGCCGTCGAAAGGAGCCTCTATGGAAGCAGCTTCTTTTGCCGCATGGGCTTCCAGTGTCAGCAGGTCATTTTGACCCTTGCGTTCTGTCGTTTTTGCAACATACTGCCCGTTGTGAGGGAAATCCGCCAGCCATTGGAATGCTTCGGCCTGTTTGTTTTCTGTGTACTTGCCTGTGTCGTTTCCCTCTTTCAGAGGGATATTTTTCTTCCGGTCAAACTTCCATACGATGGAATCGGGCAGAACGATAACAGTCTGCTCGTTCAGGAAGATTTTTTTTTCATCCCTGCTGTTTGCCGGAGCTGCCCCGCAGGGCAGAGCATCGATGCGGTCTGCGTCGGAAAGCGACAATCCTGTATAAGCGTTATATTTGCTGAGCAGCAGCCCGCACTCATCGGACCAGCCGGTGCTGCTGCTGTGGAGTCCCAGCGTGCAGGCCTCCATGGCTTTGTCGTAAAACTCTTCTGCAATAAACAGCAAGCTGCCCTGCCGCGACATAGATGCACTGCGGAGGAAGAGTTTGTAGTTCTGAGCCGTTCCGTCTTTTTTTTTCAGAGTAAAGCCTTTTTCAAAGAGAGCTTTCAGCGTGTATTCCTGCAAAGTGCGGCGGTTGTGCCGGGTGGTCCAGCTGAGTTCCTTCTGGAGAGCTTTGCGGGATTCTTCCGGTGCTTCTTTGAGCTGTGCCTTGAGCACTTCCACGCTTTGAGCGGCTTCCGGCGTCCAGCCCTCGGGCTTTTTCGTCTCGTCCAGCCTGTCCAGATGGCAGCGCACCGAGATCAGCAGGTAGAGCAATGCAGTTTCATCCGACACGTCCGCTTTAGAAATTTGAAGGATCTGATCCACAGCGATGGAGTGCCGCCGCCGGGTCGTGATATGGATATCCTTTTCGGGGAGAGTCACCTGGGTGATCTCCCCTTTTTCGTTTCGGTTCGGTTTTGTGAACTGTTCCAGCGAAACTTTGTAACTGCGATAGGTCGTCACCGCCTTGGGTGCAGTGTCCTTTGGCGTGGCGGCTGCTGTATCACTCATAAGAAAAAACTCCTTCCTCTCAAAGGATCTTTGGATCATGCACTGATTTTTTTCAGTATACTACATTTTTCTTTGTGTTTCTACACTTTTCTGCCGCGGCTCCGGCCCTTATGACACAGGAGAAAATTTTTAAAAAGTTCCGTTTTCCTGTTGTCTCCCCGCACCCCTTGTGAAGCAGGGTCGAAAAATTTTAAAAAATGCCTGTTTCACCGTCCTTAAAGCGGAATTTGAAAGAAAAGGAGTAGAGACCATGAACGATAAAGAAAATACCAGGAATTCAGTCCGGCAGGCCAATTCTGGCCCGGACCCGATCCAAACGCCGTCCCCTGATGTGCAGCAGGCAAGGCATATTGATGAGCGCACACTCCGCGACCGCCGTGCCGGAACGCCCCCGGCCAGCAAAGTCCCTCCGCAGAATACAGAAAAAAGCGGTCCCGGCGTGGGGCGGCTCGTCATTCTGGCCGTGCTGATAATTGTATTGCTTCTGCTGTGGGAAATGCTGGCCGGTGCCGGATATCTGTCTGCAGGCGCGGGAGCAAGTGCAAAGTTTTTGCTGGATCAGTTCAACGCGCTGGATGGCAGGACGATCCTCCGCTTTTGGCGGCATCTGGCTGTGATCCTTTGCAGCACCTTGCTGCCGCCGCTCTTTGCTGTGCTGGCCGGAAAGGCCCTGTTCCGGGAGAGCCGGGCCATTATGGACCAGGCCGGAGAGGCCGTGCATACCGCGGCTGGGATTCTCTCCCTGTGCGGGGTCATCCTGCGTGGTGTGCTGAAAGCCTTTATCCACCCGCCCCGGGACGCCGCCCCGGAAAAGCCCGCGGAGGTGATCCCGATGGAAGAAACCTTTGAAGACCCGCTCTTCCCCGATGACCTTTCCGGCGACATCCGCAAGGCTATGGGACCGGCGGAGCGCACCAAGATCAAGAAGTGAAAAATAGGAGATGTAAGTTATGGACGAAATCATTGCAAAGTTCAAAAAGAGCGACAAAGCCTGCTTTTGTGCAGCAGCACTGATAATTTCGAATGTGTTATCGATTTTTACGACCGCTTCCGGCTTCCGGAACCTTCTGGAAAGTTTTATTGTGGGTCTTTTGCTCAGTGTGATAGTGCAGGCATTCAAGCTGCTGTGTGAGTGGAGGATCACGCAGGGGCCTGGTGTAAAAATCAAAGACGGTAAGGAGGGCAAGGCATGGGGACGCTTTCTGATCGTCTGTGCCGGTTATGTCCTTGCAATAACGTTTTCCGTGTTTTTCTCGACTGTCCAATTTCTGGATCTGGGCTACTCCCGGAATAAATGGAACACCATTGCACAGGCGGCTGTGAGCAAGGGCTATGCCGAGCAGCTGCAGGCCCTTTCGGACGAGGCCGATGCACAGAAGAAGACGCTGCAGCAGTCCATTGCAGACTCTCTGGATGAGGTCGAGAAGAACCTCGGCGCAAAGCAGGCAGAAGCAGCTTTGACGCAGGAGGAAGCCGCCGCCATGCAGAACAAATACACAGCGGTTCTGGCAAATGACGGCACCACGGTGCTCTTTGACCCCGATGCCGACAACTGGGTCGCCAGCCTCCGGAACACTGTCATGGCAATGGCCGACGGAGAAGAGGTCAGCGGGCTGGACGACTACATTGCCGGTCTGGAGACTAAGATCAGTGAGCTGGATACCGAGATCACCAAGCTTATGACTGAACTAAAGAAAGCGAGAAGCACCGGTGCCAATGCCAGCGGCACCATTTCTCAGCAGCTCTTGGATGACTTCAATGCGAAGAATGCCCAGCGCACCCAGTACCAGCACATCAAGGCCGATTTTGAAATGCTGCAGAATATGCAGAAGCGTGCGCAGAAAGCACCGGCGGTCAAGCTTGCCGCCGCCAAGAAGGCGTGCCGCAAGGCTCTGCTCACCGACCCCGGCAGCCTGGCAGTCAGCGCCCATGATTTTATTGAAGCTGCGGCAGAGTACAGCAGCGAGCAGACAGAAGCGTACACTGCCCTGCGCATGAACGCCGATACTTACGTTACCATGACCGAACTGGAAACTTACTGCAGCGGCGCAAAGGCTGCAGACCACAAGGAAAACTGGCGTGCTGCCGTGCAGGAGCTGCGGGATAAGGCCGCGCAGCTGCCGGAGGATTCCGACGAGCGGAAAACGATCCTGCGCAAGCTGGACAAGCTCACCGCGACTTACCTCAGCGGCGAGCTGAATTCACTTGACCGCAGTAATGCCCTGCTCTGGACTGTGCCCGCAGAATACCGGCTGGGTGCATACGGTCTGTTTCTGGTCGCCATTCTGGTGGATGCGCTGTCCATCATCGCCAATCTGAGCTGGCCGCAGGAGGATGAAGAAACGGTCTGACGCCGCCCGGTTTTCCCTTATGATCTAAGGATCAAAAAAATTTTTTTGATGTACAAAACAAGGAGGTACAACACTATGCTGAAATCCATGAACACCATGCTGACATTCCGTTCCGCGCTCGCCATGGCCGCCGCTTCTCCGGCGGCCTCTACGGAAGCTGCGGCTTCCTCTGCTGCTGCGACTTCTGCCGCAGAGCAGGCTGCTGCATCCAGTTTGCCCAGTTTCTTCCTCTTCCTGCTTATCCTGATTGTTCTGGCGATCATCCTGTTTGTATTCGTCCTGCCCTTTTTCAGGAGGGACGATCCTTCCATCATCCGTGCCTTTGGTGCGGTGCCCAGAAGCGGTGCTTTAGGCCGGCTGATGGATAAAGTGGAAAGCCCGGATACCACCCTCTGCGGCGGGCCGCTCATCTTCGAACAGCTCGATGAGGAAGGTTACACTGTTATGGAGCAGCCTTTGGCACTTACTGCGGTGCAGGATGACGACTACATCGTGGTAATTCCCCCGAAGGGCTGGGACGAGCCGGTTTTCAACACTGGCAATATCGTCCAAACCATCAGACTCAAGAATACGAAGGCTATCAACACTGTGTCTAAGAGCAGCCCTCTCGCGGTCTACCGTCGTCGGGACGGCAGCCTCGCTCTGCTGGCAAATCCCGAGAACCTCAATCCGACGACCCGTGCAAACAAAGATCGGATCGATCGGGTGGCCCTTGATGAGATCATTGGCGAAGTTTTCTACTGCGGAGATCAGGCCCTGATCATCAACCGCGTTAACCAGAACCTTGGGGAGCATAACGTGATTCCCAAGGGTAAGAAGCGCGACAAAGATACCAAGGCTGAGGATGTTTCTGTGCCCAACCACAAACTCAGTTCTCGCGACTGATAAGGAGAAAAATATCATGCTTTATATCGCTCTGCTGACCGGCCTCATCACGGGGCTGGTTTTCTACTATTTCAACAAGGCAGACCAGCGGATCGCCGCCCAGGAGTCTGCGCCCCCTGGGCCGGGGCTTGGCCTGTGGGAAGCCGCAGGCACCGTCTGGTATGAGGGCCTACGCCTGCTGGTGCTGCTTTTTGCACGGCTGGGAGAACGCCATATCCGCAGGCGTCTCTGCCTTCATACGGCAGCACTTGTGCTGGCATATATGGGCGGGGCATGGCTTTTCTGTTTTCTCAGCGGGGATATGGCTTTTCTGGCCGATTGTCAGCAGGCGCTGCCGACCCTGCTGCTGATCGATCTGCTGATGCTCTGGCTTGTCTGCATGGCTTCTGCCAGCCGCAAAGCCGCATGGCTGGTGCTGAGTATTTCCCTGCTGGGTACCCTCCTTCAGCTGAGCAATGGCGAAAAAGCCGATATGCTGATGCTGTACCATTTGGCCGCCCTGATTTTTTCGGCGGCTTTTCTTTGGTTTATCCATTGGCTGGAACTGCTCCCGGCAGCGGTCATGGTAAAGGTCATTTTGATTCTTACCACGCTCCTGTATGCGTACACCGCCGTCTTTGGAATTACTGCGGCAAACTCCAGCACCAAGGTCTGGGTCCGCATTGCGGGCATTCTTGTGCAGACCAGTGAGCTTACCAAGCTACTGGCTCTGCTGAGCGGAGCTTTGCTTCTTGCAGACCATTCACTCCCGGATCGGCAAAAGCTGCTCCGGATGGCCGAAGTTTTTCTCGTAAACGCCGTGTGGCTGTTCTATCTGCGGGAGTATTCCACGCTGATGGTCATTGCGATCTGTTTTGGCGCGGCGGCACTGCTCAGTCTGCGGGATACGCGGCTGCTCATCCGCGCCGTGGTGCTTACGCTCAGTCTGGCCGTGCTGCTCTACGGACTGGGCAGCATGGGCGCTCCGTTTCTCGGTTCTGCCTACCTCAAGCTGAGCAAACGAATGAGCGTCTTTACGGAGGTGGAGGCCAATGGCCAGCTGGACAAGGCCCTGCAGGAACTCCGGCTGGTGCGCTGGGTGGGTTCTACGGGCTTAAAGTCCATGGTGCCTGTGGGTTCCAGTGATTTTGTTGTCATCAACATTGTGATGAAACTCGGCATGGCCGCTCTGCTGCTGATCGTGATGGCCTACATTGCACTGCTGTGCTTCGCCCTCCGCCAGAAACACCCGATCTGGGGGCTTGGCATCGTGGTGCAGAGCCTGATGGCGGTTGCATCTTCCACCGGTCTGTTTGCCACAGTGGGCTTGGCACCTGTGCTGCTTGGCGAAGGCGGAAGTACTTATGTTGTGGCGTGGACTATCTTGGCGGCGCTTCTGGCCGACAGCACGCACATTGTTTTAACCGCTCCTGCATCGCGCCGGAGCCAAAGAAGGAGATTACATCATGAATAAAAATAGTGATATGCTGCTGACCCGCCGGGCCGTCTGTGCAGGCGGCGCAAGTGCTCTGGGCGTAGCCCTGCTCGGCTCGCTTTTGAAGCGGACGGTTCTGATTCCGGGTCTTTCGCCGGAGGCCGACGAGTCTGCCATTTCCATTCGTAAAAACTATGTGCGCAGCCAGATGTATGAGGGGCTTTTCTTTGACCGTTTTGGCACGGCACTTCAGACGCCGGGCGCCAACCCCGGCGAAGCGGCAAAGCTGATCGCTCCGCTGCCCTATCGGCTCATAGGGTATACCTCGGCCAGCCTGGGCCGTTCCGGCCTGCGGCAGCAGCTCTACCAGTACCTCTACAGTAATCCCGGCCCGGATAAGCACGGTGCCAATGTAACTCTGACGGTAGATGATGCCCTGCAGAACGGCGCTTACGAAGCCGTCTGTCGTGGTTATTACGGAGCCTCAGCGGTGATCCTGGATGCAGATACAGGGGAGTTTCTGTGCTGTACAAGCAGTCAGTTCAGTTCAGAGGTAGAGTATGATGTGAATACTTACTACGATAACAATGAACTGTATAAATCGCAGGACAATGCGCGCAATCGCATGGACGAGGATCCGGCATTTACGTGCTCTACCCTGCCTGGCAGCACCAGTAAGCTCCTTTCGGCAGCGTGCCTCGTTCGCAATGGTGTGCCGCTGACCTATACGGACACGAGCGGCACGTTTGCGGGCATCTCGAATTACAAACATCAGGTGCTGGGAGAACTGGACCTTGCCACAGCACTGAAAAAATCCTCGAACGTGTACTTTGCCGCCGGGATCACCGCCGCCGGTAAAGACGCAATGATGGCCGAGATGGAACGCTTTGGGTATAACATGGCGATCCCTTTGGACAACGGCGTGGTGCTGACGCCCAAGGCTTCATGCAGCGATATTGCCGAGGCACGGCAGCTCTCGCTGGGTCAGGGCGATCTCCAGACCTGCGGTGTCTGGCAGGCGATGCTTTACAGCTCTCTTTGTTCTGGAAATATTCTCCTGCCGCATTTTATCAAAAGCATTTCCAGCAGCACAGGAGAGCTTCTTGTGGAGGAGGAAGTGCCTCAGGTCGTCGCCCAGCCGCTTGCGGCCGAAAACATTCGGGAAACACTGCGCTCTGCGCTGCAGGCGTGCGGGGAGAAATATGGCCTTGCCCGGGAAGGTTGGACGGTTATGGCAAAGACAGGCACGGCCGAGGTTACAGGATGGAATAATACGATCCATGTCTGTATCGTGGCCGAAAGCCCCACAGGCAAACGGTTTGCCATAGCTTTGACCCGGCAGAACACCACTAGTACGAGCAGCGCCTTGCTGGAGCCGGCTCGCGAGGTGCTGGATCTGTTGATCGAGCGCAGTGCTCTGCTGGAAAGTGAGGTGTGAGGGATGGCAATGCTTGTTTCTGCCGATACACTTCGCGGACGCAGAAGAGAAAACCAGGACCATGTCCTTGCCGGCAACCTTCTGCTGAGCGGAGGGCTGTCCCTCCACGCGGCAGCACCGCCGGAAGAACCGGTCCTTCTGGCGGTCAGCGATGGCATTGGCGGCGGGGTGTTCCCCGGAGAGGCTAGCAGAACTGCCTTAGAAGCTGCACGCTGGCCTGCGCCGCTATCATGCCGGACGGTTCCTTTGCCACGCTTGGGCTGGGAGACAGCTCTATCTGGCTATTGACCGCAGGTGGGCTGCGCCGCCTGTTCACGCCCCAGAACGAAGCGGAACTCAAAAAGGAGCAGGGACATCGTCCTGTTCACGGGGACAAGTGCGCCTTGCTGGCTTTCTGCGGCATGAACCCGAACCCGGCTCGCCTGCCCTTCCGGATCACGTCCTGCGGCAG
>OQVS01001889.1_pt1 | contig 13908 bp, 13 predicted proteins | sample 1691601 | NCBI WGS metagenome assembly OQVS01 (sample SAMN03418268, study PRJEB22391) | human gut metagenome | biome: human-gut; feature: organic feature; material: feces | host: Homo sapiens | place: Tanzania | collected 2013-01
CATCCTCACCCTCCAACATGCGAAGACGATAAATTTCATGATAGCGCAATTTACGCTCTTGTTCTCGACTGTACTGCTTTTCTTTCATTTGTTGATGCTGCTAAGAGTCAACCTTATTTACAAAAAGACAGTTATGCAATTAATCCAGTAGGGAAAAGAATATTCATCTCCTTACTTATTGTAAACTTCAGACTCCTTGTTTATAGTAAATACAGCAAGATAAATGTTTTTTTGCCATTTTTCTTGCTTTAACCCCTCTCTTTTGCTATATTTACCGCGTATCAATCGATACTTTTTAAAAATACTTATTATACTACTAACATTATAATAACACTATGGCAAAAAAGAAGCAGATAGTAGAGTGTGTACCTAATTTCAGCGAAGGTCGCGATATGAACGTAATCCGTCAGATTACGGATGCAGTAGAGAGCGTAAAAGGTGTGAAATTGCTTGATGTTGATCCAGGCGAGGCAACTAATCGTACAGTCGTAACATTCGTGGGCGAGCCGGACGATGTGGTGGAGGCTGCTTTCAGAGCAGTGGGAAAAGCCGCACAACTTATCGATATGCGCCAGCAGCATGGTGCGCATCCCCGTATCGGAGCAACGGATGTGTTGCCTATTGTGCCAGTGAGCGGAATAACTTTGGAAGAGTGTGCGGAGATTTCGCGTCGCCTTGCGAAACGGATTGCCGAAGAGTTGAACATCCCTTGTTATTGCTATGAGGCTGCGGCTTTCACTCCGGAGCGGAAGAATTTGGCGGTATGCCGCAAGGGTGAATATGAGGGCATTGCGGAGCGTATCGACGATGATGCAGAGGCTCCTGATTTTGGCAGACGCCCGTTTGACGAGCAGGTGGCACGTACAGGATGCACGGTCGTTGGAGCGAGAGATTTCCTGATTGCTGTGAATTTCAACCTGAATACCACTTCTACCAGACGCGCCAATGCCATAGCTTTTGACGTGAGAGAAAAAGGTAGACAGATGCGCGAAGGCAATCCTATCGTGGGCAAGAAACTCTTTGACGCAGATGGCAATCCTGTCATGAAGCCGGGAACATTGAAGGGCACTAAAGCCATCGGATGGTATATCGACGAGTACGGTATCGCCCAAGTATCAATGAATATAACAGATATCAATGTCACTCCTTTGCACAAAGCATTCGACGAAGTGTGCCGCTGTGCACAGAACCGCGGAGTACGTGTTACGGGAACAGAAATAGTGGGACTTGTACCGGAACGGACGCTTATCGAGGCAGGGCGTTATTTCCTTGCCAAACAGCAACGTTCTGCCGGCATACCTAAGAAAGACATCCTTGATATCGCTATCAAATCGTTGGGATTGTCCGACCTTAAGGAATTCAAACCGGAAGAAAAGATAATAGAATATGTAATGGCGGAAAATGCCGAAAAGCAACATCTTCTTGTAGACATGAGCGTGAAGGGGTTCGCCGAAGAGACATCTCGTGAGAGTCCTGCACCTGGAGGAGGATCCGTTTCTGCATATATGGGAGCGTTGGGAGCTTCATTGGCTACAATGGTTGCCAATCTGTCCAGCCACAAGCCTGGTTGGGATGCTCAATGGAGCGAGTTCGCAAGCGTAGCCGAGTCAGGCATGTCTCTGCAGGAGCGTTTGTTACACCTTGTCGATGAGGATACGGAAGCATTCAACCGCATCATGGCTGCATTTGGTATGCCGAAGAACACACCGGAAGAGAAGGCTGCAAGGTCGGAAGCCATACAGAAGGCAACACTGTTTGCAGCAGAAGTGCCGCTTGAAACAATGAAGGCTTCTTTCGAGGTGTTTGATGTGTGCCGAAAGATGGTGGAAACGGGTAATCCAAACAGTGTTTCTGATGCCGGAGTAGGCGCATTGGCAGCACGTGCCGCTGTGCTTGGAGCAGGTATGAACGTGAAGATAAACGCTGGTTCACTGAAAGACCGTGAGAAAGCAGAAGCTTTGATAAACGAGGCAAATCAGCTAATAGCCAAGGCAAACAGCGTAGAGGCTGAGATTACAAAACTTGTCGAGGCTAAGTTGTAACGAGAATAGAAAATGGTCTGTCGAATATAAATAACTATTATTATGACATTTGCTGAAGAAATAAGACTGGGCATCCCTGATTGTCTTCCCGAACCGATGCCTTATGACAACAATATAAATCATGCGCCAAAGCGCAAGGAGATACTCACGCACGAGGAGAAACAGCTTGCTTTGCGCAATGCTTTGCGTTATTTCCCAAAACATCTGCACGCACAGTTGGCTCCTGAGTTTATTGACGAGCTAAACAAATACGGACGTATTTATATGTATCGTTACCGTCCGCATTATGAGATGTATGCAAGACCAATAGACGAGTATCCTCACCGTTCGGAGCAGGCTGCGGCCATTATGCTGATGATTCAGAATAACCTGAACCCGGAGGTGGCACAGCATCCTCATGAACTAATCGTTTATGGCGGTAATGGTGCAATATTCCAGAACTGGGCGCAGTACAGGCTTACCATGAAGTATCTGAGCGAGATGACAGACGAACAGACTCTTGTAATGTACTCTGGTCATCCTCTTGGATTGTTCCCGTCACATCCTAATGCACCGAGAGTGGTTGTGACAAACGGAATGGTTATCCCTAACTATTCAAAACCGGATGACTGGGAACGTATGAACGCCCTTGGTGTGAGCCAGTATGGACAGATGACGGCAGGTTCTTATATGTATATAGGCCCGCAGGGCATTGTGCATGGTACAACTATTACGGTGTTGAATGCTGCCCGTAAACAACGGAGTGAAAAGGGCGGTCCGAATGATATCCACGGAATGCTGTTTGTATCGTCAGGACTTGGAGGCATGTCGGGAGCACAACCCAAGGCTGGAAACATAGCTGGTGTCGTAAGCGTGGTGGCTGAGATAAATCCATTGGCTGCGAAGAAACGTTATGACCAAGGATGGGTGGACGAGCTTCATGACAATTTAGATGAACTGATACCTGCTATTAAACGTAGCGTGGAGGAGAAACGTACTGTATCAATGGCTTATGTCGGTAACGTGGTGGATCTTTGGGAACGCCTTGCTGAAGAAGGTGTGCATGTAGATATCGGTAGTGACCAGACTTCGCTTCATAATCCATGGGCTGGCGGTTATTATCCTGCGGACTTGACACTCGAGGAATCAAAGGCGATGATGGCTGAGAATCCGGATGAATTCCGTAAACATGTACAATCTTCGTTGTGCCGCCAAGTGGCTGCCATAAACCGCCTTGCTGCCGATGGCATGTACTTCTTCGATTATGGCAATGCTTTCTTGTTGCAGGCAAAACGTGCGGGAGCGGATATCTGTGAGGCGAACGGTAAGTTCCGTTATCCATCTTATGTGCAGGATATCATGGGACCGATGTTCTTTGATTATGGCTTTGGTCCGTTCAGATGGGTATGTACTTCTGGAAATCCGGCAGACCTTGCAAAGACCGACGAGATAGCGGCAACTGTTTTGGAAGAAATCATGCAAAATGCGCCAGATGAGATAAAGGGACAAATGGCAGACAATATCCATTGGATATGCGAGGCAAGCCGCAACAATCTTGTGGTAGGATCGCAGGCTCGCATCCTTTATGCTGATGCAGAGGGTCGTTCAAAGATAGCGTTGGCATTCAACGAAGCGATACGAAAAGGCGAAATAACCCGTCCTGTTGTCCTTGGACGCGACCATCACGATGTGTCGGGCACCGACTCTCCTTTCCGTGAAACAAGCAACATCTACGACGGTTCGCAGTTCTGTGCCGACATGGCTGTGCAGAACGTCATAGGCGATTCGTTCCGTGGTGCTACATGGGTGTCGTTGCATAACGGCGGCGGTGTAGGCTGGGGTGAAGTGATAAACGGTGGTTTCGGCATGGTGATTGATGGCAGTTCTGAGAGCGACCGTCACATCCGGGAGATGCTTTTCTGGGACGTGAACAATGGTATCGCACGAAGGGCGTGGGCACGCAACGAAGGATCCATCCATAGCATTGAGCGGGAGATGCTCCGTTCGCAAGGACTGCAAGTGACTATGCCAAACATTGTTGATGACGAGATTATCAGTAAATATGTGAACTAAAATTAGAGAACTACAAACAAAAAATAATGCCAGTATATGAAAATACACGAGATTTCTGCAGAACACCTTTCTATTGAACGCATTGGTGAGATTGTATATGGTGACTATAAAATAAAACTAAGTGATGATGCGCATAAGCGTATTGTGGAATGTCGGGAATATCTCGACCATAAGATAGAAGAGACGACTTCGCCCATATATGGAGTCACGACTGGATTCGGATCGCTTTGTAACGTGAAAATCGGTTCGGATGATTTGGCACAGTTGCAGATAAATCTTATGATGTCGCATGCGTGCGGCACAGGTGACAGAGTGCCTAACGACATCGTGAAGATAATGTTGTTGCTTAAGATACAGTCATTGAGCTATGGCTTCTCAGGATGTCAGCTTGTAACCATAAACCGCCTTATCGACTTCTTCAACAACGATGTCTATCCTGTTGTTTACATGCAAGGTTCGCTAGGAGCATCGGGTGATTTGGTTCCGCTTGCGCATCTTACGTTGCCGCTTGTCGGGCTTGGCGAGGTGGAATATGAAGGTAAGGTTATCTCTGGAGCTGAGATGTTGCAGAGGTTTGATTGGTCTCCTATTCAGCTTGCCTCAAAAGAGGGACTTGCATTGCTTAATGGTACACAGAACATGGGAGCCTTTGCTGTATGGGCTTTGTTGCAATCACATAGGTTGAGTGACTGGGCAGACAAGATTGCGGCAATGTCGTTGGATGCTTATTACGGACTTACGGCTCCGTTCATTGATGCAGTCCATCAGGTTCGTCCGCATAAAGGACAGATAGTTACGGCAGCGCGCATGAGGGAGTTGCTCGAAGGCAGTGAGATAATCGAGAAGCCGAAGCCATACGTACAGGATCCTTATTCATTCAGATGTATTCCGCAAGTGCACGGAACTGTGAAGGACACCATTGAATATGTCAATTCGGTCATTGACGTGGAGGTAAACTCTGCGACGGACAATCCTACAGTATGTCCTGACGAAGACCTTATAATATCTGCCGGCAACTTCCATGGCGAACCGATAGCCATGCCAATGGATTTCCTTGCTATTGCGTTATGCGAATTGTCAAACATCTCGGAACGTCGAATATACAAACTTGTAAGTGGCACGCGCGGACTGCCGAGCTTCCTTGTTGCCAATCCAGGCGTGAACAGTGGTTTTATGATTCCGCAATATACAGCCGCTTCAGTTGTAAGTTTGAACAAGACTTTGTCTACACCTTCTTCAGTGGATAGCATTCCTTCGAGCCAAGGACAGGAAGACCATGTGAGCATGGGCGCTAATGCAGCCATAAAACTATACAAAGTGGTACTCAACACGGAGCGTGTGCTTGCAATAGAATTGTTCAATGCCGCACAAGCCCTCGACTTCCGTCGTCCGTTGAAGTCTTCTCCAGTAGTGGAAGCTATTCACGAAAGCTACAGAAAGGTCGTTCCTTTTATCGTTCACGATGAGGTAATGTATCCGCATATAGCCAACTCAATTAGTTTCTTGCGTGGTTGACCGGAAAAGTGATTGATTACAATGAATAATAAATAACATCGAATAGACAATGAAGTTATTTGTAAAGAATATTCGACACCTGGCAGGTGTCGAATATGAACCGAAACTTCGTCTGCAAGGCAAGGAGATGGCAAATGTCAATATTATTGACGATGCCTGGCTCCTTGTTGAGGACGGACGCTTCTCTCAATTCGGCAGTGTGGCAGACGGTATGCCGTCATTCGAAGATGTTGATAACATTATCGATGCGGAAGGCGGAATGGTGTTGCCGTCATGGTGTGATTCACATACCCATATCGTCTTTGCCGGTAGCCGGGAGAGGGAATTTGTGGATAAAATAAATGGATTGAGCTATGAGGAGATTGCACGCCGAGGCGGTGGTATCCTCAATTCTGCCGACCTGCTGCACAACACTACGGAGGAAGAACTCTTCCGCCAAGCCATGCAGCGTTTGGATGAAGTAGTGCGCAAAGGTACGGGATGTATAGAGATAAAGAGCGGTTATGGACTGAATCTTGAAGATGAGCTGAAAATGCTTCGTGTGATACAGCGCATGAAGGAGGCTTCGTCGGCAAAGATTGTCTCTACATTCCTTGGTGCGCATGCCGTAGCCCGCGGTATGACGCAGGATGACTATGTGAAGCTCATTGTGAAAGAGATGATACCCGAAGTGGGACGGCAACGTCTTGCTGACTTTGTGGATGTGTTCTGCGACCGAGGATTCTTCACTCCGGAAGAGACCGGCTTGATCCTTGATGCCGCTGCTGCTTGGGGAATGCGTCCCAAGATTCACGCCGACGAGTTAGCTTCGTCGGGTGGAGTGGAAGTAGGAGTGAAGCATGGAGCATTGTCGGTTGACCATCTGGAAAGTATGACAGAAGAGGAAATCGAGATATTACGTGATAGCGGAACCATGCCAACGGTGTTGCCCGGCACATCGTTCTTCCTCAATATGCCTTATGGCAAGGGACGTAAGATGATTGACGCTGGTTTGGGAATGGCAGTTGCCAGCGACTACAATCCTGGGTCAACTCCTTCTGGCGACATGAAGTTTGTTGTTTCGTTAGCTTGCATAAAGTTGCGATTGTTACCAAACGAGGCATTGAATGCAGCGACAATAAACGGAGCTTATGCCATGGGAGAGAGTGCTGACTATGGAAGCATTGCGAAAGGTAAAGTTGCCAATTTCTTTATCACCCATCCACTTCCGTCAGTTGACTTTATTCCTTATGCCTACACTACGCCTATTGTAAAAAAGGTGGTGCTTGGAGGAAAGCTACAGAAGTAAGCCAACTTGGGCAGAGGTTTATTCAGGCAGGGCGTGACCGGAACTTTTACACATGCGGAAGCTCTACGACAAAGAGTGTGCCTTTCCCTTGTTCCGAATGTACGGCAATGTTTCCTCCGTGTAGATGGATAATCTTTTGCGACAGCGTCATGCCGATGCCATGTCCCTTTGCCACTTTTTCATCCCTGCCTCTATAGAACAGGGTGAAAAGATTCTCTTTGTCTTTGTCCGACATGCCGGATCCATTGTCCGACATGCGGATATATCCTTCGATTCCTTTTCGTTTTATGTTATTTATCCTGCAACAACTGGCAAAAGTAAATCTCCGTTTCATCTTTTACATTTCTATATCTTTCTTGGGCAAAAGGAGATTGAGCATGACCGCAAGGAGGAACACGACTGCTACGCAATTCTCGGCAAATACGGTACGTACAATCTCTGGAAAAATCTTGAACATTTCCGTGGCTTGTGTGAAACCAAGTCCAACGCTGAGCGATAAGCTTACAATTACCATGTTGCGCTGGGAGAAACCAGTGCGTGCCATCATGCCGAAGCCCGCATAGAGAATGCTGCCAAACATCATGATGGTGCATCCTCCAAGTACTGCTTGTGGAATGGTGGTAAGAGAATTACCTATAACAGGGAAGATTCCGCCAATAATCATAACGATAGCCCCGACTCCAATGGTGAAACGGTTGACTACGCCAGACATGGCAGCCAGTCCAACGTTCTGGCTGAATGATGTGATTGGAGTACAACCGAACAGTCCTGATACGCTACTCACAAAACCGTCGCAACTGATGGCTGCCCCCATTTCAGACTCATTCGGATTACGTTTCAGTGCGCTGTTGCACAAAGCCGATGTATCCCCGATTGTCTCTGTAGCTGATACCAAATATACAGCAATAACGGAAAGGATGGCTCCGATGTTAAATTCGGGTGAGAAGGGGAGTAGTTTAGGCAATGAAATGATAGATTGGCTGGCGATTCTGCTGAAATCGACCATTCCCATAGAGCAAGCAATAATGTAGCCTACGATTAGCCCGACAAGAACGGAGAGAGAGCGCAAGAATCCTTTAGCGAATACTTGGCAGAGAAGGCAAGCTAACAAAGTAACGCTACCTACAATCCAGTTGTTCATGCTGCCAAAGTCCGCTGCTCCTTGACCCCCGGCGAAAGAATTAGCACCGATGGGAAGTAGAGAGAACCCGATGGCTGTCACCACTGTAGCCGCAACGACAGGAGGTATAAGCTTAATCCAATATTTGACAAATAATCCTAAAACACCTTCGACCAGACCTCCGATAATGACAGCTCCGATGAGTGTTCCCATGCCGTAGGAACCAGCGATGCTGATAGCGAGCGAAAGGAATGTGAATGAAATACCCATTACGATTGGCAGTCGCGAGCCTATGCGCCAAATAGGGAATAGTTGCACTAAAGTACCGATACCGGCGATGACCATACAATTTTGTATGAGTGCCGCACTGATTGTACTGTCCAGTCCGACAACGCTTGCCAAAATCATGATAGGAGTAATGTTGCTGACGAACATAGCCAGTACATGCTGGAGACCGAATGGGAGTGCTTTCCCCAATGGCACTCTACCATCAAGCTGGTAGAGATTTTCAATTGAATTATTCATATATAAGATAAGTGTAACGATTCGTCTGCAAAAGTACATACTTTATTTATAACTAATAAATGTATTCTTCAGACGGGATTAAAAATATAAAAGAATTATGGCTAAAAGTTGTGCATAAGGTAGATTAAACGAAAGATTAAGCGTTTTATTATCAAGAACTGAATTTCCTTACTATCAGAATAGTACAGGTGGTCAGCAATTCTGATACTCCCAAAGCAAGCCAAATGCCTATTTCTCCTAAAAGTAGAGGTATAAAGAGAAAGCTCGGGACGAGGTAGAGGAAACCGCGGACGAGTGAGTAAGTGGTGGCCTTGCCTATATGCTCGATGCTCTGGTAGTAGCCCACAAAAATCAGGTTGACGATAAAGAAGACGAATGCCATCGAGAAATATGGGAATCCCTCTATCGCTAATCGCCCCGCAGCACATTTCGGATCCACAAAGAGTCCTACGAGCAGATGCGGGAACAAGCAGAATGCTGCCGTGGATAGCAAGCCACAGGCAACGGCTGTTCCCAAGGCTATCCGAAGAGCTTTGCTGACACGTTGCAGATTGCCCAGTCCGAAGTTGTAGCTGATGATAGGTTGAGCCGACTGTGCTATGGCGTTGCCCACCATGAAGCAGAACGGAGTGTAATAACAGGCAATTCCGAAGGCTCCTACGCCCTTGTCGCCCAGATAGTGCATGAATACCTGGTTGCCCATGAAGGCGAGCACTGCCATCGTGATTTCCCCGATAAAGGCAGGAGAACCAATCTTGCATTGATAGCCAATGTTGCGCAAGGAATATCTCAAACTGCGAATGCTCCATTTGAGACGTTGTAACCACAAGGTTTTGGCGGAGAACAGCAGATAGCCCAAAGCCATCACGCCTCCCAATGTCATAGCCAGAGATGAAGCCAGGGCTGTTCCCATCAGTCCCCATCATTGGGAAGATGAGAAACCAGTCGAGGAAGGCATTGACAACGGCTGTCACCAGATTGCAGTACATGGCATACTTAGGGGAGCCATCAAGGCGAATGACGAACAGTCCCACGGCTGCTCACATTTGGCACACGATGCCAGGCATAAACCATATCATATATTCCCTGACCATAGGCAGCAATTTGTCGCTTGCTCCCAGCAGTTTGCCCGTTTCAGAGGGGAAAATCATCATCGCCAGGATGGGGATAGCCATGCAGATGGTAGCAAAAATCATCGCTTGTGTCACGTTGAGTCGGGCTGCTTTAAACTTGCCTTCCGCCAAGTGGATGGAGGCAACGACTGAACAACCTGCACCAACCATGAGTCCGATACCTGTGCCAAGCATGAATATAGGTACACAGATATTGACGGTGGCAATGCCGTCGGCTCCCACACCATGACCGATAAAGATGCCGTCGATGGCTGTAACTGACGACATGCAGAGCATACCGAGCAGGGTGGGGATGAAGAACTTGCAGAACAGTCCAAACAGTCCTGCCTTTCCCAAGTCAATTGCGTCTTTTGTCAATTTTTCCATTATTCTTTTTTTCTTTTTATTTGATTAATTGTTTTCCTAAAACTATAAGCAAAAAGGCTGGACAAGACGAATGGCTTTACCCAGTCATCTTATCCAGCCTTTCCGTATAGTATATGGTGAAGACCCTCCGATGAGGATTACAAAACTCGTGTTTTGAAATATGTGTGCAAAGGTATGATAGAAAGTTGGAATACGTATATCTTCTACTTGCTTTTCAAGAGTTTTAACAGTTAATATGTTTTTACCGATATTCCCTTTGGATAGAGTGATATTGTCTTTTTTTCACCTAAATGATAAGCACTTATCACCTAGGTGAAAAGCACTTATCATTATAGTGAAAAACAAAAAAATGTTGGACAATCTAAAACAGGGACAACACATTATCATTTTGTTTATGCTCCTATGCCGGACGGGTATGGGAAAGAAGAATATACCTATCTCTGAATCAGGCAAATACCTGTTTTTATATTCCTGCTTTAATGCCAAAAGAGAGACTGAAGATATCTTTTGCCGGCAAAGAGCTATTGACGAATTTGCTGATGAGGTAAAGGTCGCAACTCGATAGTTCCCTAACAGCACTGAGGTCTTTGATGAGATAACGGCGGTTCTTGGGAATATGGATTGTGTAACGTTGTCCGATGAATAGATGCAAGCGTATCTTTGACGAGAAACGGTAATAATTGCGGTCGGGATAACGCTCCGGCTCACGTGTCCAATAGTCACCACGCAAGACAGAGTTGAAGAAAATGCCGCAGGAAAGCGGTTGGCAGGAAAGCTGCACTTCCTTCGCTTTCTCGCTCTTGAAACTATATAGATGGCATCTCCAAGGAATGAATGATTCCCGGAGCGTGAAAGTAGCGAATGCTTCGTCCTTGTCATAGCAGGGCACATAACCAAACATAAAGTCTGTTTCCCATTGGTGACGTTTGCCATAATGCCAGCCTGCACCCAAATTGAGAAGTCCGATGCTGCCTGCATATTGGAAACGGTAGAAATTCGGCCGCAAAGACATCCAAACACGGTTGCGGCGGGCGAGGCGAGCTTCGTAACGGGCTATTTTCTCGTTAAGCGCAGCAATGGTGAGACTGTCCTCTTGCAGATGTCTTTCCATTTCCAAGGATTTAGAACTCAAAACGCTGTCCGTGCCGAGGCTGTCCGTCACGATTTGCGCAGTCACCGAAAAAGGAAGGAGAGCCAGAAAGCAGATATTAATAAGAAATCGTTTCATAATCATAACCATCTTCGTTTACGGTGAAAACATAATATTGTCGCTTTTTGGCGCAAGTAATCTGGTAATACATCATTCCGTCGCCAAATATATTATCTGCCCTTGTCGAATGGCCGTGTCCGTAGATGCAACATAACGGTTGTTTCAAGTGCATGATATCATCCTCAAAATACTTTGCCACGTTGTTATTGAATTCATCGCTGTATGGCGATACGTGCATGGCAATAATGGTGTTTAGGCTCTTTGTATCATTGTGGAAGCTCTCGATATAGCCCAAATCGGGTACGGGATTGGAGAAATCATACTCCAAGGCGTTGGTGTCAAGGCAAACGAAATGCGTTGGACCAGCTACGAACGAGAAGTTTTCCTCGCCGAACATGACGCGGTAAACATCTTTCCCGCTGCCGATACAGTCGTGGTTGCCCAGTATCACGACATAAGGAACACGGAGTTTGTTGAGGATCCGTTGCTGCCATTCAAACTCTTTAGTCACGCCGAAATCGGTAAGGTCGCCGCAATGCATGACGAAATCGAGGTCGTTCCGGAGATTGATATGCGCCACTTCATCCTCGGTCTCATCGTACCATCGTTGTGTGTCGCTGATGACAGCAAAACGGATTTGCTTTTTCCCGCTTGTGTTGCTCTCTATTTTCTCGATGTTACGGGCATTGATATTCTTCCCCCCGTCGATTTTGCCGTCATAAGGATGCACATCGATGAGGTCACACGATACGGTGAGACATAAGAACAGCGTGCATAACCGGATTTGATGCCAAGAGTTATGTAATGTATCCATTTGCATAATAATGATATAGGATTATGATGTGGTTACAAAGATGCGAATAAAAAAGGCGGCAGTAAAGGGGGGATAGTAATAATAAATGTTCCGAATCTCTATCTTGTGATAATAAAAGGGCAAGTCGTTTGCGCAAACAATAAAAACGCCTGCTTGATCCGTTAGGACAAAATCAAGCAGGTGTTCCATATTGGAGATTGATTTATTTCTCTTTACGAGGAGCAGGGGGATAATCCAATGTATAATGCAAACCTCGACTTTCTTTGCGCTCGATAGCTTGGCGGGTAATCAAATAACCCACATTGATCATGTTACGCAATTCGCAAATTTGGCGGGAAGCAACGGAACGTTTGAACAGGCTTTCTGTCTCTTCATACAACAAGTCCAAGCGGTCCCACGCACGTTTCAGGCGTAAATCGGAACGGACGATACCCACATAAGTACTCATGATTTGTCCCACTTCTTTCAAGCTCTGTGTTATCAACACCATCTCTTCCGGGAGGCGAGTGCCTTCGTCATTCCATTGCGGAATATTCTCTTGGTATGAGAAAGAATCGATGACACTTAAACTATGTTTGGCTGCCGCATCCGCATAAACAACAGCTTCGATCAAAGAGTTTGATGCCAAACGGTTTCCGCCATGCAAACCAGTGCATGAGCATTCACCGACTGCGTATAGGCGGTTGATAGAAGAACGGGCATCCAAATCCACTTGAATACCACCGCACAAGTAGTGGGCTGCCGGAGCAACAGGAATATACTCTTTGGTGATGTCGATTCCGAAGCAGCATACAGGATCTTCATAAATTAGTGGGCAGCTGGGCGAACAGGAATATAATCGGTAGTGATGTCGATTCCCAAACTTAAGCACTTCTCATAAATATTAGGGAAGTGGCGTTTGGTCTCTTCCGGGTCTTTATGAGTTACATCCAGATAAACATGGTCTTCTCCACGGTTCTTCATTTCCGTATCAATCGCACGGGCAACGATATCACGAGGAGCCAAGGACAAACGTTTGTCGTATTTCTGCATGAATTCTTTACCGTCCATGGTCCTTAATATGCCTCCGTAACCGCGCATTGCCTCTGTGATTAAGAAAGAAGGGCGATCGCCAGGATGATATAAGGCCGTTGGATGGAATTGAACAAACTCCATATCCTTTACTGTTCCCTTCGCACGGTAAACCATAGCGATACCGTCGCCAGTCGCAACCAAAGGATTGGTGGTTGTCTGGTAAACAGCGCCGATTCCGCCCGTTGCCATCAATGTTACTTTAGAAAGGAAAGTATCGATTTTCCCTGTGCTCATGTCCATGATGTAAGCACCATAACATTCAATGTCGGGAGTGTGGCGAGTAACGGTTATGCCCAAATGGTGTTGGGTCAATATTTCAATGGCGAAATGATTCTCGAATACCGTAATGTTGGGATGGCTTTGTACAGCCTTTATCAAGCTGTCCTGGATTTCTGCGCCCGTATTATCTTTATGATGCAAGATACGAAACTCGGAATGTCCGCCTTCCCTGTGAAGGTCGAAGTTGCCATTTGCGTCTTTGTCGAAATCAACACCCCAACTGATTAACTCTTTAATCTGTTGCGGGGCATTTTTGACTACTTGCTCTACTGCAGCACGGTCACTTAACCAATCGCCGGCAATCATTGTATCTTCGATATGTTTATCGAAGTTGTCAACAATCAGATTTGTAACGGATGCAACACCTCCTTGTGCGAAATAAGTATTCGCTTCTTCCAACCCTGCTTTGCACACTAAGGCAACTTTCCCTTTGTGTGCAACTTTCAAGGCATAGCTCATTCCGGCAATACCGGAACCTATGATTAGGAAA
>OQVS01001892.1_pt1 | contig 13905 bp, 7 predicted proteins | sample 1691601 | NCBI WGS metagenome assembly OQVS01 (sample SAMN03418268, study PRJEB22391) | human gut metagenome | biome: human-gut; feature: organic feature; material: feces | host: Homo sapiens | place: Tanzania | collected 2013-01
AAGTGGTTTTAGGATATTCCTATTAACTTTGCACTTGCTTCTGGAATCCGCCATGGAACAGCGAATAGTTATAAAAACGTAAAATACGAGGGGAAAACCGACCATCTGTCATTTTTGATGTAATTTTGCACAAAATTTATACTTATTGATACTCAAAAGAAATAAGTAAAAGAGGTGTTCAGGGCCGCATCTTATGCAGCGGAAGCGTCATCACACACAAAAAGCTGCATAATTTACAAATGGAGCAAGTTCTGGCAGGAATAAAAAGAATTCTGGCAGGAATAAAAAGTTCCACCAAGAATGGAAAAAGTTCCACCAAGAGCAAAATAAGTTCTACCAAAAATGGGAATAAGCTTCACCAATGACGGAATAAGTTTCATCAAGGACGGAACAGATTCAATCAGGTATGAAACATATCCAACCGGTATTGATTCAAGGAACATACATTAATATATTAATATGAAGAAAATTTTTACTTTACTGGCTTCGGCTCTTTTTGCCGCAAGCATGAACGCAACGGACTATACCGGTCCGCTGAGCGTATCCCTAAATGGCAATACCACTCCTTCCGGCGAGACAGTGGTGTCAATGACTGAGGGCAGCGACGGAACATGCAACCTGTCGCTCAAGAACTTCTCGTTTGCAGGAATGCCAATCGGAACCATCAACCTTACAAACGTGGAGATGGACAAGAGCGCACTGGTGACAGTGTTCGGCGACAACAAGCAGCTCACCATCGACAAAGGCGACGACCCTAACGTGCAGATGTGGTTCGGCCCGTCCATGGGTCCGATGAGCGTGTTCGTAAAGGGCAGCGTGCAGAACGGCAAGCTCAACGCCGTGATACTCATTGACATGACGGCAAACGACTTCGGAATCATCAAGGTTCTCTTCGGCAAGCACGCCGACGAGGTGGGACAGATTGCGAACTCCGGCTTCGAGCGTTTCCATGCAGAGAAAATCGGATCGAAGTCGGGCCAGGAACCTTACGGCTGGCATTCCTTCCTGAGTTGCGACGGCACCCTCGCCACAATGGCCGGAGGCTCACACACCGAATCGTCCAGCAACGTGCGCCCCGGCACCACAAGCAAGCAGTCGCTGAAGGTGTTCTCATCGGCAATCAACATCGGACTGATAAAGAAATCGGCCAACGGAACAGTAACCACCGGCCGCATCGCAGCCAACTCCGCTACGGAGTCGGACCCGAGCAACCACTCCTACCTCGACATGACGAACACCGCCACCGACGGTGCCGGCGACCCGTTCTATACAGCCCTCGTAGGCATGCCCGACTCCATTTCGGTATGGGTGAAATACGTTCCTGCCAAGGAAGGCATCACAGCCACCATGTCGGCAGCCATCACCGACGGAACCTACTACCAAGACCCTGAGGACAAGGTATACAGCAACGTGTGCGCCAAGGCAAGCAACAGTGCCATCGCGGCGAACGACGGCAAATGGCAGTACATCACCGTTCCGTTCGACTATTCAGCCATGGCAGCCAACGACATGCTGAAGGCAAGAGGAATTCTCGTCACTATGTCCACCTGCTCCGTCCCCGGCGGCGGCAGCACCGACACCAAGAAGGCTGACGAACTGTATATCGACGACATGCGCCTCGTCTACAACTGCGCCCCGCTGGCAATCACATACAACGGCGAAGTGCTCCCGGGCTTCCGGGCAGACGAGTTCGAGTATGACATCAAAGGCACAGAGCCTTTCGACGTGTCAAAGCTCGACAGCGACGACAGCGGTGTTGACAACGAAGTGTCCGTATCGGTTGTTGAAGGCGAGAACGGCTCAGCAAAAGCATACTACACCGTAATCTCCGGCGACTACCAGCAGACGCTGACCTATACCATCAACTACACCGTGGGCGACCCGTCGGCAATCAGCAGCGCAAAGACAGGCACAGCCAACAGCAACGCCGGCATCTACGACCTGAGCGGACGCCGCGTGAAGGCAAGCACCAAGCAGGGCGTATTCATCGTGCGCACCGCCGACGGCAAGACATTCAAGATGATGAACAAGTAGGCACACGGCACCGCCGGTGGGCATAAAAATCCCAAAGAATATAAAAATCCCGGACTTGCAGCACGGCAAGTCCGGGATTTTTTGTAGATTTGCAAACTGTATGCGGCGGCAGCAGAGAGCCGCAATCAACGCCGCAAGCCGCACACCACATTGCAGACGAACAAAACAGAACAACGAAATGAAAAGAACAATACCGCTATTGCTCCTCGTGCTTGCCCTTGCCGCAGGCTTCGTGAGGGCACAGGACGACAAGGAGAAAGACCACAACTTCACGGTATCGAAGAACATCGAAGTATTCAACGACATCTACCGCTACCTCGACCTTATATACGTCGACACGCTGGATGCCGACGAAGTGATAGGCAACGGCATCAAGCGCATGCTCCGTTCGCTCGACCCCTACACCGAATACTATCCCGAGAAGGAAGTGAACGAGCTGAAGAAGATGTTCACCGGAAAATACGTGGGCATCGGAGCCGTGATACGCCAGAACATGCAGCTGGGCAGAGTGGTTATCGACGAGCCATACGAGGGCAGTCCGGCGGCGACGGCAGGACTGAAGAAGGGCGACATCATCCTCAGCATCGACGACACCACGATGACCGACAAGAACACGGCATTCGTCAGCTCCCATCTGCGCGGCGACCCAGGCACATCGTTCATGCTCAAGATAAAGCGCCCCTCCACGGGCAAGAAGATGCAGATGCGCATAACGCGAAAGGCAATCACCCTGCCCTATCTACCCTACTACGGACTGCGCACCGACAGCATAGGCTACATCAATCTGAACAGCTTTGCCGAAGGCTGCGCCAAAGACATGCGCCGCGCCTTCATCGACCTGAAGCACCAGGGAATGAAGGCTCTCGTGCTCGACCTGCGCGGCAACGGCGGAGGCTCCGTCAGCGAGGCGGTGCAGATAGTGAACATGTTCGTGCCGAAAGACATCACTCTCGTCAGGACACGCGGAAAGATGAAACGCATGAACACCGACTACAAGACCACCGTCGAGCCAATAGACACCGTGATGCCAATCGTGGTGATGGTGAACGGCGAGACCGCATCAGCAAGCGAAATCACATCGGGCGGACTGCAAGACCTCGACCGCGCCGTGGTGCTCGGAACCCGCACCTACGGCAAGGGACTAGTGCAGGCGCCAGTAGACCTGCCCTACAACGGACAGCTGAAGCTCACCACCGGAAAATACTACATTCCGAGCAACCGCTGCATACAGGCGATAAACTACCGCCACGCCCACGGCGGCTACACGGAGCACATACCCGACAGTCTGACCAAAGTGTTCTACACACGCAACGGCAGAGAAGTGCGCGACGGCGGCGGCATAAAGCCCGACATCGAGGTGAAGCCCGACTCACTGCCCAACATCGCCTACTACCTCAGTGTGAGCGGACTCGACTCCACGGAGGTGATGCTGAACTACGAGATCGACTACATAGCCAAACACCCCACCATCGCCCCGGCAGGCAAGTTCGAGATTACCGACGAGGAATATGCCGACTTCAAGCGCCGCGTGATAGAAAGCGGATTCAAATACGACGCCGAAAGCGGCAAACAGCTCGACCGACTGAAGAAGATCGCCCAGTTCGAGGGCTACTACGACGATGCCAAGCCCGAGTTCGAAGCCCTGGAAAAAAAGCTGAAGCACAACCTCGATACCGACCTGGAGCGCAACAAGGCACTGATAAAGCAGATAATGCAGGCAGACATCGTGGCGGCATACTACTATCAGGCAGGAGCCATAGAGAACAATCTGAACACCGACAAGCAGATGAAAGAGGCTTGCCGGCTGCTCAATTCGCCCGAGGAATACAAGAGGCTGCTGATGCCGAAACAGACAGTTTCGAAGGAAAAGAAATAAGATAAACGGAGAAGTGACTGACTAATTGCCATTTTTTTGCAAGAAGTTAGTCACTTCTTCGTTTTTTTCCATTATCTTTGCATTATTAAGACACTGCAACGCTTTCCGGGCATGGGGAAAAGCCCGGCTGGCGCCGCCAGCGATAAAAACAAATCATTATGCAGACACTAAGTCATTTGTCGGTACTGGTACACGACCAGGCAAGGAAATACGGCAACCGCGAGGCTCTCATATATCAGGAGTTCGGCGGCAACGAATGGAAATCATACACGTGGAACGAGTTTTCCGCCAAAGTAAAGGTGGTGTCGAACGCACTGCTGAACCTCGGAGTGAAACCGCAGGAGAACGTAGGAGTGTTCTCCCAGAATTCCGTGCAATACATATTCAGCGACTTCGGCGCATGGGGCATACGCGCCGTAACCATCCCGTTCTACGCCACGAGTAGCGAGCAGCAGATACAGTTCATGATCAACGATGCGCAGGTGCGCTTCCTCTTCGTCGGAGAGCAGGAGCAGTACGACAAGGCGCACCGCGTGTTCTCCCACTGCCCCACCCTCGAGCGCATCATCATCTTCGACCGCAACGTGAAGATTGACCCCAACGACACCAATGCCATAAGCTTCGACGAATTCATGAAGCTCGGCGACAAACTGCCCAGACAGAGCGAGGTGGAGACCCTCTACGCCCAGGCGAACGAAGACGACCTCGCCAACATCCTCTATACCAGCGGAACGACCGGCGACAGCAAGGGCGTGATGCTGAGCCACCAGCAATACAACGCCGCAATGGTGGCAAACGGCAAGGTGGTGCCGTTGAAGGAGACCGACCGCATCATGAATTTCCTGCCCTACGCCCACATCTTCGAGAAGGGATGGACCGTACTCTGCATCTCTATGGGAGCCACGCTCATCGTGAACACCGACCCGCGCCGCGTGCAGCAGTCGATGCGCGAGACACACCCCTCGTGCATGTCGTCGGTGCCGCGCTTCTGGGAGAAGGTATACGCCGGAGTAATGGAAAAGATAGAGAACGCAGGAGCCGTGGAGCGCAAGCTCTTCAGACACGCCCTCGCCGTGGGCCGCAGGCACAACATCGAATACCTGAGTCGGGGCAAGCGTCCGCCGCTCACGCTGAAGATGGAATACGAGCTCTACGACAAGACGCTCTTCAACATGGTGCGCCGCGAACTCGGACTTGAAAACGCCAACATCTTCCCCACGGCAGGAGCCACGGTATCGTCGCACATCGAGGAGTTCGTGCATTCCATCGGACTGAAGATGGTTGTTGGCTACGGCCTCACCGAGAGCCTTGCCACCGTATCGTGCGACCACCTGAACGAACGCTACACCATAGGTTCCGTGGGCCAGCTCATCCCCGGCATAAAGCTGAAGATAAGCGATGAGGGCGAAGTGTGCCTCAAGGGGGCCACCATCACCAAGGGCTACTACAACCGTCCCGACATCACGGCACAGTCGTTCGACGAGGAGGGCTACTTCAAGACCGGCGACTCGGGCTACATGAAAGACGGCGAACTCTTCCTGAAAGACCGCATCAAGGATCTCTTCAAGACATCCAACGGCAAGTATATCGCGCCGCAGATGATAGAGGCAAAGCTGCTCGTGGACAAGTTCATCGACCAGATCGTGATCATCGCCGACCAGCGCAAGTTCGTTTCCGCCCTCATCATCCCCGACTATCTCGTGCTTGAGAAATACGCCAAGGACAACGGCATCGCCTTCGCCAGCCGCGAGGAGCTGTGTGCCAACGGCAAGATACACACCATGCTGATGGAACGCATTGAGACACTGCAACAGCAGCTCGCCCACTACGAGCAGATAAAGCGCTTCACGCTCCTGCCCAAGCCATTCACCATGGAGAGCGGCGAACTGACGAACACCCTGAAGATGCGCCGCAAGGTTATAAATGAACACTACAAGGAAGAAATAGAAAAAATGTACGCGGAATGATTACCCAAGATCAACTGAAAGACGTGCTGGAGCGTGCCGACGCCCTCCACAAATACCTGGAGATAGACAAGAAGAAGGTGGAGTTCGAGGAAGAACAGCTCCGCACGCAGGCACCCGACTTCTGGGACGACCCCAAGAGGGCACAGGAGCAGATGAAGAAGGTGAAGGGCATAGAGAAATGGCTCACCGGATACAAGGAGGTGCGCACCCTTGCCGACGAGCTGCAGCTCGCCTTCGACTTCTACCACGACGAGATGGTAACCGAAGAGGAGGTGGACGCCGACTACGACAAGGCGATAAAGGCAATAGAAAGCCTGGAGCTGATGAACATGCTGCGCCAGAAGGAAGACCCTATGGACTGCGTGCTGAAGATAAACTCCGGAGCCGGAGGCACCGAGAGCCAGGACTGGGCACAGATGCTCATGCGCATGTACATGCGCTGGGCCGAGGCACACGGCCACAAGGTCACCATAAGCGACCTGCAGGAGGGCGACGAAGCAGGAATAAAGAGCGTGACGATGGAGATAGAGGGCGGCGACTATGCCTACGGCTATCTGAAGAGCGAGAACGGAGTGCACCGACTGGTGCGCGTGTCGCCGTTCAACGCCCAAGGCAAGCGAATGACAAGCTTTGCCAGCGTGTTCGTATCGCCGCTCGTCGACGACACCATCGAGGTGTACGTAGACCCCTCGAAAGTGAGCTGGGACCTCTTCCGAAGCGGCGGTGCCGGCGGACAGAACGTGAACAAGGTGGAGACCGGAGTGCGACTGCGCTACCAGTATACCGACCCCGACACGGGCGAGGAGGAGGAAATCCTCATCGAGAACACCGAGAGCCGCAAGCAGCTCGAAAACCGCAACAATGCCATGCGACTGCTCAAGTCGCAGCTCTACGACCGCGCCATGAAGAAGCGCCTCGAAGCACAGGCAAAGATCGAGGCAGGCAAGAAGAAGATTGAATGGGGAAGCCAGATACGCAGCTATGTGTTCGACGACCGCCGCGTGAAGGACCACCGCACAAACTACCAGACATCCGACGTAGACGGCGTGATGGACGGCAAGATTGACGGATTCATCAAGGCATACCTAATGGAGTTCCCCGTGAACGACAGCGAGTAAAGCCCCGCTGCAACATATAAAAGAATCAATAATCAACTTTTTAAAACATCAATACTATGAGCAAGAAAGGAAATGCACGCCGCGAGCGTTATCAGCAGCTCCAGGCGAAGAAGGGAGAGAAAGTGTTTAACTGGATTCTGGGAGCACTTGCCATCGGTGCAGTGGCATTCCTGATTTACATCGCTACACAAGGATAAGGAGCACACAAAATGAGCGGAATGGAAATTGAACGCAAGTTCCTTGTTCGCAACCGGGACGACGAATACAAGCGCGAAGCGTATTCGTCGTCTCGCATTAAGCAGGGATACATCTGCAGCGGACAGGGCAGAACGGTGCGAGTGCGCATCCGCGACAACAAGGGCTATCTCACAATCAAGGGCCCGTCGCTCAACGGCGGACTGTCGCGCTATGAGTTCGAGAAGGAAATAACGCCCGACGAGGCAGAACACCTGATGCAGCTCTGCGAACCGGGAATCATCGACAAGACGCGCTATCTGGTGAAATGCGGCAGCCACACGTTCGAAGTGGACGAGTTCTACGGCGACAACGAGGGGCTCGTAGTGGCAGAGGTGGAACTGGGCAGCGAAGACGAACAGTTCCAGAAACCGGCGTTCATCACGCGCGAAGTGACCGGCGACCGCCGCTTCTACAACTCCAGCCTCAGACGCCTGCCCTACTGTCTGTGGAAGAACCAACTGGAAAACGAACTCCCATGAAAGGCTGGAAGCACCTCCTGTATATGCACAAGAACGACCGCATAGCCTGTGGCTTTGTGGTCGGCGTTGCCGTTGCCGCAACGCTCGCCATATACCTTGCCGACGGCAGCGGCGAACCGTTGCCTACAGCCCCCACCACCCCATCGCCTGCCGCCACCACAAGCGGAGCCGAAGACCGCGCCACAGGCGGAACAGCCCCACCAGAGGCAGAACTCTTCCCCTTCGACCCCAACACCGCCGACAGCGCCGCGCTGCGCCGCCTCGGACTGAGCCGCTGGATGATACGCAACATCTACAGATACAGGGCTGCAGGAGGGGTATACAGCAAGCCGTCGGACTTCGCACGGCTCTACGGTCTGACCAAGAAACAATACGAAACGCTACTGCCCTACATACGCATTGCCGCCGACTACCGCGTTGCCTCGGAATTCTACGGCAACGAACGCCCCGACCACGGCAGTGCCGATGCCGCGGCAAGAGCCTCAGCATACGTTCCGCGCGACACCACCCAATATCCCGTCAAGCTGCGCCCCGGCGAACACATCGCCCTGAACACCTCCGACACCACACAACTGAAGAAGGTGCCGGGCATAGGCAGCAGCTACGCACGCGCACTGGTGCGGCGCCGCGAGAGGCTCGGCGGCTTCTATTCCGTGGCACAGCTCCAGGAAATCGACGGTTTCCCCACCGAAGCCCTCGCCTACTTCAGCGTGAGCCCTGCCGCCATACGCAAGCTGAACCTGAACAAGTCCACCTACAGCCAGCTGCGGCAGCACCCCTACATCAATTTCTACCAAGCGCGCGACATCATCGACTACCGCCGTCTGCACGGCAAGCTGACTTCCACCTCCCAGCTCCGCCTGTTCAAATCCTTCACCCCTGCCGATATTGAACGCCTCAGCCACTACATCGAGTTCTAATCAATCCAGACAGGAATATTCAACGACACCAAAAGTAAAGAATAAAAAAAGGCGATGTACGTTTAAACATTAGTACATCGCCTCTTTGATTAAATAGAATCCACTACTTGACAGAAACTTTTCTGCCATTAATAATATAAAGACCATTGGATGATTTCATATTACGCAAATCATCAGCAATCTTTATACCATCCACAGTATACACCTTACCGTTCAGCACTGCTCTATTATCAACAGTGTTAATGTCTGTTGTTGGCTGCACGACATTAGAGAAGTCAGATTCACCCTCTGCATACAGCACAGTGACTGCATATTTATAATTCTTGTCGAATGCTGACGTATCAACGAAGTCAACAGTGTTTGCAGCAACACGTGTCAGAAGCTTTCCGTCGCGATAGATATTGTATCCGACAATAGTAAGAGGCTTGCCCTCGTATGTAAAATCATCAATCAATATTCCCGACAGATTTGAAGTATAACATACGGCAAAATACTTTGTACCAAACGGCAAGTCATACTCAAATTTTCTCCACTCAGGACAGACCTCAAACTTTTCATAAGCTATACGATTCTTCATCAGGCTCGCCGTATCGCCTCCTTCCGTTGAGGAATATATCATTATATCCTCCTTGTAGTCAGTAAACGACTTTGCCCAGAAGCTTACAGTCTGTGCATCCCCCGACAGTTCCGGAGTAATCAGCCAGTCTGCTGTCGGAATATTCTTTGAATAGTCGTGCACAGTTGCGAATGCTCCCAACGACTGATTTCCGGAATGCGCTGCAAAGATATGGCGCTGCTCATCTATCATAGTGCCGTATTGATTATTGAATACGATATAAGCCATTTCCTTTCCTATATTAGGATAGTGCATACATGTGTAGGCATTAGTTTCCATTTTGTCGCCATCAACAACATTCCATTTGCCAATATTGTCAATAATCCAAGGCGAATACGTGTCGAAGTTATCCGTCACCACATGCTTTGTTGTTTCAGGCGCGCTCCATGAAAGTTCTGTGCCCTGCACTGTATTGGAGGCTGAAAGATTGTTCACGGCAGGATAATTCGGACGCTGTATCGTAATGTTCAGTTCGTCTGTAGTATTGTTTTCAGGGGCGCCGTCATTCTTGCAATTTACGACAGCATACAGTTTCACCTGTCCCGAAGCATCCATCTTCGGTGCATAAGTGAGTCTCAATGTGTGTGTGCCACCTTGCTTCAGTGCCGGCAACGGCTTTGTGTCAACGATTTCACCTGCAGCCATCAAATCCACAGTAGCGTCAGAAACATCTTCAAATCCCAGATTCTTCACTGTCACATCTGCGCCGATAGAATCACCCGCTGTAACAGCAAGCGGAGCTATTATTGAACTTTCAAGATCACAATCAAGCATATCACGTATTTCAATATTGTCAATATATACATAATTGTCGGTACTCTTTGCCTTTGCCAGGAATTTCAACACGAAATAATCCGCTTTCTTCTCTTTATCCCCCAAGAAGACTACTGCTTTGTGCCATGTCTTGTCTTCGCTCATTTTTGCGAAGTCATAGTCTACAAGTGTGTCCGCATCATTCTGGTTGCAGTCTGCAATAACTTTCAGCGCCGTGGATGCTCCGGATGTAGTATAGTAGTCGAAGCTGAGCACCGGTCTTTTTGTTCCTTTCGCGGTAATCTTCCCTGAGTTCAGATAAGCATAACTGTCATCAACAACACTAATCCAATATGCCGACCCGTCATCCTCGTCGGAAGATTCACTACCGAAAAAGAATGTGCCGAATGAAACGCTGCCATAAGTCCACCACAATGATTTTGTCGTTCCGCCATTGGCGAAAGATTCTGAATATGGCAGCTCTGCCGGTTTACCGATTACGAAATACGGAGATGAAACCTTTTCGCTATTGCCTTCTGCAACCATTGCGTCAACAAAGAAGTATGCCACATTTGTCTGTGCTTCAAGGTCAAGTTTGCCCGTCCATTCTTCTCCTTCGATGTCGGTTGCAACAGCTTCGCCCGAGGTTGAATACACATTATATTTCAGAAGCGAGCTGTCAACATATCCACCATGCACGCCTGTCGTCAGAGGAGCATCCCATGTAAGTTTCAGTTGATTGTTTTCGCCATGTAGTGCTATGTTGCGCGGTGGGAAAGGCACATCGTAGCCAATGAAGGCACTGTCACTTGCCGCCTCACCTGCACCGTCGCCATTTATTGCCACCACTTTATAGTGTGCCATTCCATTTTCTGGAGTCTCGTCCACGACTGTGAAATCCGTGTTGGTCGCAGGATTGCTTATGGTTTTCACCTTAACAGTATCGTTGCGGTAGATTTCCACACTGCTCAATGATTTCAACACATTTCCGTTCTTGTCGTTCTGTGGTGTGGTGAAACTTACTGTTGCCTTCAGGGCACCTTTCTCACCAACTGCAATCTTCAGGTTCTTCACCGAATCCGGCACCGTGAAAGGCACATCTTTCTGTATTTTGATCTTAGTGATATAAATACCGCTCTTATACGGATCACTCTCGGCATGGAATCCTATCCGCGACACTCCATCAACATCAACGGTGAAAGTCTTTTCAACTGTACTGTAGTCGCTTGACTTCAACTCGGTTGTACCTATAACTTCTTTATATGCAGCAGGGTCTACGCCTTGTCCTACAGCAACTGAATATTTTTCCTTGTCGTAAGAAGAACCTCCACGAATGTCGAACGACAACTTGTATACATCTCCCTTCTTCATATTCATTGGCGGTGTGAGCAACCAGTCGTCCGCAGCATTCATCCAGCTAAAGAAATAGCAGAATGCATGATAGCTGTCGTTCCATGTCGTTTCATCACCGTTGGAATCTATAATGGTATACAGTGGATACATATCGTCGTTTTCAAAATTATCGACAAATGGCAAATCGAAAGCATCGCCCACCAACTGCTTGTTCGACTGCACAGCATTGCCGGCCTGATTTCCATTATGCGGTGTCACGGCATAATAGTATGCTTTTAATGTACCAGCCGGCAGTGCTTCGGTAAACGACGTTGTGGCTATGTCCTGTGCCACAGTGTCCTGTCCGGGGAAACGCACTACATCATATGTCAAGGCTGAAGCATCAAAATAACCGCCATTGAGACTTGCCGTCGGAGCATTCCATGTCAATGTTGCCTTGTTGTCTTCCGCATTGTAGTTGAAAACGACATCGGTAACATCTGCAGGTATATCATAGCCCACCCACTTGCTGCATTTATTTGATTGAGGGCTTCTCCCAACTTCATTTTTGGTATAAACGGAAAACTCGTTCATTCCTGTCTCAACTGCTATCGGCGCCGCAACCTTTTCGCCAGCCTGTGCCTTGCCACGAGAGATTGTATCGCCGTTGGAAACCACAAAATAATCCATGCTGCCTTTCAGCACATCACCCGAATACGTTTCCACAGGCATATTGAAGTTGGCTGTTCCTGAAAGGCTGCTGCCATCAAACACTACTGCCAGATCGGCAACTGCAGCCGGAGCACCGTCTTCGGCTTCTTCCTTGGGAATATAAAGACAAGAGATTTCCATACTGTCCGGAAATTCCGTCACCAGTCTTGCCACAGCCGTTGTCGGCTCTATTTCATAAAGTCCTGAAGTATAATCATTCCGGAAGGCAGCCCAATATATTTTCTTCCTTTTCGAATCGTATGCCGCACTCTGGCGGAATGTAGAGGGTATAACACCCATATAGTCTATCAGTTCCTTACCGCCTGTATTTTTATCAATTTTCCATAATCCGCCTCCCCAGCTTATTCCATAAAGCTGGCCGGCATCGTCTGCCGTAAGACAAAGGAAAAGCGTATCTTCCGTTGCGATATCCGTAACGGAAGCCCCATAATCCGAATAAGAGATTATTCCGAATCGCGAAGGCTCGGAAAAGCTCAATGGATTGTAGAAATATCCGTAAACATTATTTGTCGTTGCATCATAAGCCAGGTCTGTTCCTATGATTTTGTCATCGGAACCATACTTCGGATAACCTATCTGCTCCCACGACGAGGTGTTGTAATGATAATAATAGGTCACGGGTTCGGTCTCGTACATTAAATAATAATTGACGAAGTAAAGGTCGTTATTTACAAACACTCCACCCGCATTCGGCCCATTAGTCCCAGTCTTCAGCAACAGATTCATATTGCCGGGATTGGATGCAGTGAAGGAGTAAAAACCATACGGACGCTCGTTTTCCGGTAACTTGTTCCATTCTGAAGAGTATTCTACTGCTCCCCACAATAGTGGACCTCCTTTGATTTTTGCAATTGGCTTCATTGACTTCGACTTTGCAGGAAGCGAAGTTCGCTGATGGGCCGGGGGCGACATCACGCCCAATGGCTTATTAAGGCGCTGTGGACAATATGCCCCAAGTTTATTTACAGGTACGCCTCCTGGTTTTTTCTCCATAGAAGAAGACACAGCAGATAAGTACCTTGTTCTTGCCACTTGCCGCTCTTGTGCAACAGACGGAGCGACCGTCAAAACAAAAAGCATCTGCAATAAGACAAATCTCGTTACAAAAGAAATCTTTTTTACCATATTACTTACTTTTTACCGTTTATTAATGCAAAAGTACATCATTTCAATCACCGCTCAAAGAATAAAAGCAAGACATTTTAGGCAGGCGTTTCATCACGTTTCCGCATAACACTCTGAAAATCAATAATATAAAAATTCCCAAACACGTTAAAACTACTAAAAATAAAACGCTTTCAACCACCAAATGTTACATGCAAAACCATTCATTACAAACCATCAGGACAAAAATCACCCCAGTATGCAATAAATATCCGATAAGAACTTCCGGCTTGTTGCCGAAAAGATTGATTTCACGCATAAAGACAGAAAAGATTTATCAAGGCACCCTACTTTATTGATAAAAATATCGTATCTTTGCACACTGATAATTTCACCCCGAAATGCTTCTTTCCATACAAAGCAACCGAAACAATCAAAAACAGAAGGACGTATGTTTAAAATATTGCGTATCGCCATGTTGGCAGTGATTATCTTTTCCGCCTGCCAAAACGGAAAAAACTACAGTCGGCTGGAATCCGCAGCAGCCCTGTTGGAAAGCGACAAAGTCGACTCTGCATATCTGGTGCTTAAAAGCATCAGACACAACCAGCTCACGGAAAAAGAACAGAACTTCTTCAATCTGCTATACACACAAACTACATACAGGCTATTCATACCCATACAGTCGGACTCGCTCATTAACAGCTGTGCTGACTTCTACCAGCATCGGGACAAAG
>OQVS01001893.1_pt1 | contig 13903 bp, 20 predicted proteins | sample 1691601 | NCBI WGS metagenome assembly OQVS01 (sample SAMN03418268, study PRJEB22391) | human gut metagenome | biome: human-gut; feature: organic feature; material: feces | host: Homo sapiens | place: Tanzania | collected 2013-01
TTTCCCTACACGACGCTCTTCCGATCTGGGGGGGGGACCCCTATGGTAACATGATATATAAAGCTTGCTGCCAAAAGGCCAATTTTAAGCGTCTGTTAAATCATACTTTATGTATCTTAAAGTGTACTGTCGTGCATTGTCAATTAGTAGTTGATTATATATACGTAGACGACGATCTTAATTGTAGCGGAGACCATATGGCCTCGGCACTTAGGGCGGGATCAGCACCCAACGCCAGGGGCCCGTCACTATTTGGAGAGATTGCTACCTCTCGGAGCCGAGGTCGGTCAATGCACTTAGAGGTTTTATCGTGGCGGAAGAAATGACACTTGAAGAACTGCAGGCGATGGTTCTTAAACAGAAAGAAGAACTCGAGGCACTTAAGGCGGAGAAGGCGGCCACTGACGAGGATCTTGAGAAAGTTAAAAATGAGAGAGATGAAGCGCGTAAGTTGAACGCTAAACTTTTTCGTTCAGGTGTTTCAACTGAGACAAAAATTATGGAACAGAGCGGTGAGACGGAAGAGACTGTAGAACAGTTCATCGATTCGTTCCTTTCCCCAGCGAAGAAAGCTCTCATGGAAATGTATGGTATTAAGGAGTAAGTAAAATGACTACTACGGATACGCAGTGGGCAGAGCGTCTTGCGAACGTTGTGCCCGCAAATTTTATGTCTAACACTTCTAAAACGTATGAGGTTGCGGCAGGCTTCCTTGAGAATATGATCGATCGTATCGGTCGTACTATTATCATGGGGCAGCGTAATGTCTATGATCCCTTTTCGGATTGGTCTGATCCTGTGATGGATTTTGGTAACGCTATTCAGAAATACTGCGTGCCGTTTATTGAGGGTAAGAAGCCCGACTATGATCCTGTGGATCCTAACCCGTATAAGACTGTTAAGACGAATCCCGAGGTGCAGTATGTAACCTTTGACGACGATGTGCAGTATAAGCAGACTATGTTTAATCTTCAGCTTAAGCGTGCATTCGAGTCGGAGTCCTCGTTCGGTTCGTTCACTGCAGAACTCACGGGTGCGATGTATAAGTCGGCAGGCCTTGACAAATATCTTAAGTGGAAGAAGTATCTTTCTAAGACTGATTACCTCAATGCTACCAATGGTATCAAAACCGTTACCTATGACGCTACTAAGCCTGATGAGTATGGGTACGCGCTTTGGCAGCAGATTAAAGAGCTCGTTACCGATAAGATGAAGTATCCTTCTAAGGATTACAACAACTACGGTATGATGAGTGCATCTCCCGCCTTCGACGTGGTCATTACCACTGAGGCAAAGAATATGATCGACGCTTCTCTAAAGGGTGTCTACAATCTTGAGAAGGTTTCTATTCCCAATATTACCATTAGGGAAGTCGACTCCTTCGCTACCGTAGATAAGCAGACTAATCCCCTCGACGTCGTTATTCTGTCTAAGGGTATGGCGCATTATACTCCTAGGTCGCCCGAGGCTGGTGCTCTCTACAATCCTGAGAACTACTACACCAACCTTTGGTACAAGGAGGCGGGAGCCTTCTCGTTCGATCCGTTCTACAACGCGGCTCAGATCTACAGGAAGGTAAGCGTATGATAGAGACACTCTGGCCAATTGTTCTTGCAGTGGTCGGAGTGGTAGCGGGTATACTTCTGCAGAAGTATGGCCTTGGAAGGTATCAGGCTACGCTTGATACCTTCCTTAAGGCTATTGAAGACGGCAAAATTACTAAAGAAGAGGCCAATAAAATTATTGAGGCTCTTCAGAAGGCAATCAATGACGACAGTTGAGCTTTTCAAAGACATTGGGCTTACCAAGTCGATGAAAAAGACCATGGAGTTCACGACTAAAGAGGCGCAGACTACTTGGTTTAGCTCAAAGATTGCAAAGACTGTAACTAACGTAGCCTTCAATAAACTGCAGAATAAGCTTAAGCTGCCAATGGACTACGGCGAGGCGCTTGCTTATACATATGTAAGATTCAAGAACCTAGATAAATCTGGAAGGATCTATTATTATTTTATAGATTCAGTTGCACTCGTAGATGATTCTACGGTGTCATTCCAGTTGGCGGTCGATCCTATACAGACATTTATGACCGAGTGGTCATTAGATACCTGTATGGTGAATCGTAAGCATTGCGACCGTTGGGGTATTTCCGATTATCCTATTAGAGAGAATTCGAATATCGAAGGTATACAGGCGACATATGAGGCATATTCTACTAAAGAAATAAGCGAAAAAAAATCTACTAAAAATGTTCGCGTAGGTGCAGTGATATTTACATGTACTGAGTCTAATAGTAGATTTGTCACTTATATGGTGCCTGTTGCATTTGGTATCGGATTTTCTTTAACAAGGATAGAAATAAATAATGCTATTTATTCGGTGCCATCAATAACTAATTGTTATAATAATCAGATTTTTACTAGGTTTGATATTGACCCAGAATCAGTAGTATCGATGATTTATCTACCATTTATTCCTTATGAATGCAGCCTTAATTATGCACTAATTTCTGCTGCTGATACTTATACTTGGGTATTTCCTCCTGGAACCAGATATAAAACAAAAGAAGAGAATACATTAAAATACGCAATCGTAGATATAACCGATCGTGTTGAGGAGTCAGGCGTCGTACAGGCCGTCGAAGATTTTGTTACTACGCTAACTGTAACAAGACCAAGACGTCCATCTGACGGTGATATATATTCACCTTCATATGAACCAGCGTTATTCAAAGAACCTTATTTTATAAGACGTATAGTAAGTAGCGATGGAGCATATAATATCGATATACCAGATGTAATAATAAACAAAGATGAATCGGTATTTTATCAAAGATCACTTATTTCGCCGAGTCAGCAAGTTATTATCTCGTCATTCAATGTATCCGCAGATAATAATAAAATTATGGCGGGTGCGAGAGAGTGCGGATTTGTAACTTCGATTATTCCTCTTGCATTCGATGTTAGGAATAACGCGTGGCTTACATATTCTCTCACTCAGCGCGAGGCCGATCATGCCATCGTAAACAACAACAATATGCAGAATGCCATAAGCAATCTGTTATTCATGGGTTATGGTGGTGCGCTTGTTGGGTCTCGTGGTGGCGGTCTTGTCAAAAAAGACATACCTATCAAAGACAATATAGCTGGCATACCTTCAAATCAGCAGCCAATCCTCGGTTACAGGGCCGGTTTGAATCCAGCACTTGGAGGAGCCGTAGGTCTTGCAGCAGGTGCATCCATAGTTACCAGCTTAATCGATTCACACTTTGCGTGGGAGAATCAAAAACTACAGGAGCGTAAAATTCAGAACAAAGCTCAGCAAATTACCATCAGTGGTAACAACGCCTATAAGAGCGCAGTGTCTGGTCTTTGTACTCCTGTGTTTGTAGAACTCAAGTGCGACCAAGTGAATTTCGATAAAGCGGCAGCGAACTTCTGGTACTACGGTTATGAAATAAATGAGTGGCAATTACCTGATATAAAGTCTCGTAAATATTTCGACTACATAATGACGAACGGTGCGGTAATCAAAGGTTCAATCCCACAGGACATGAAAGAGCAAATAGCTGCGATCTTCGATAACGGCATCACGCTGTTCCATTCCGATTACTGTACCGACCTCGAATATCCTGCATATGAAAACATAGAGCGTGGATTGCTATGAGTAAGAAAAATAAAATAACCGATATGCTCAATGCCCATAAGCGTCAGCTTATGGCGCAATATGAGAACATGGCAGTCCAGATGATCAAATGGACAGGCCTTCCACCTGAGATACCAGTATATGCCCCTGAACGGTGGCTTTATACCCAGGGTCAGGCAACTTTCTTCAAAATACCTGAAGTAGATCTATATGCAATCCTCCCAGTGGCTGCAGGATCTGTAAAACTCGATATTTATGGTATACCTCAGGAGTGGAGGGCCTTTGCAGTTGGAGATTCGCCCCAGGCGCGTCTGATTAACAGTACTACACTCAACACAGATAACGCGGTGATGATCTGGGCCAACCAGAGACATGCAGCGGATGTAAACTATGTTGAGACCATAGTCAATAAAATGGTTGCGCTGGATAGGACTATTGATATCAATTGTAACCTTCAGCGTAAGCCGTATATTATCGAGACCAATAAAGATAATCTCTTGACGGTTCAGAATGCTGTTAAGGATATGTCCGATGGAGAACAGTTCATACTTGACGCCGGACTTAACCTTGATAAGATTACGTCCGTGTTTAATTTGGATGTGAGATTCCAGGGCGCTGAGCTTAGTGACCAGTATGAGACGTATCACGACAGAATACTTCGGTATTTTGGTATCGATTACCTACCCGTGGAAAAGCAGGAACGTATGGTGACTGACGAGGCCAATGCCAATAATCAAGAAATTGAGATTAGACGCGAGGCAAGACTGGCGTATCGTACATATGCTTGCGATGATATAAACGAGCTTTTTGGACTCGATGTGAGTGTTGAATATGAGCAGCCAGAGTATACCGCAAAGGCCAGTACACCAACAATGTCTGGAGCACCAGAAGATGGTGCAACAGATGAATGATTTGGAGAAAGAAGTAGACCGCAATAGCGAGAAGCTGGATAAAATTATTTGGCTTCTCGCTTTTGTATGCGCAGAACTAGGCGTAAGTGGGGTGCTTACTTTTGTATGATATCTTGACGGATTATGATAAACCTTATCCTGGTGAAGGTCCTTTTTATACTGAGTATCTTATGAATGTAAGGAAGAATGATCCGACCGCGGGGTTGGATAGATGTGATTGGGATGCAACGAAGTATCCTAATCTCGTCGAACATAAGGATGTGCTCATTGGGAAGTTCAATGAACAGTATGCCTTTAGGGAGATAGGACAGGAGACGGTGCTCAGGTGGCAACTGTTTGTGATTGCTAGGTTTAATGAGGTTGCCGAAAAGTATGAGCATATGTATAAGATATTCAAGGAACATGATGTTGATACCTTGGGTACTGGGTATACGTTAACTGATACGCTTGATAGGCAGATGACCTCGAAAATGGATAGCACTGATAAGTTTGAAGGAAATGGAGAATTTAAGGATACGCCTATCGAGGGTACGATTAATAATCCTACTAGTAAACAGACTGATAATAATCTAACTACGTATGGTAGTTCAGGGAATGATACTCAGAATGATACTAGAGTAACGAAGAAAGAACAGCATGATGATACTCTTATCAAGGAGCTCAATTATCTTGCTGATCAGTATAGGGTTATTAATAATGAGTTTGTTAACGAATTTGATAATCAGTTTATACAGATATTTAGGGTGGCGGTATAATGGTACAGAGTACTATCGATAAAGTAGATGATACTACTATACTCAGAATGATTCGCAACCTTGCTGATGTAATTGACCAGTTGGGACTTGATCCTGCAACGATCACGACGCTTCAGACCAAGGTAGATAATTTAGTCTATTACGTCGGTAAAGATACCGACCTTGTTCCAAACTATCCTTTCTAAGAGGTGAATTAAATGAGTCTCATTAAGCCCACATTTGAGGATTTTAAGGCAACAACTGTTCTTGGCGTTGTTAAGAATATCGTAAATTGGATCATCGATACGCTGGTTCCCACGTATAATACTGACATGGGGAAAAAGGCTGATGACGCTAGTCTTGCCACTGTCGCGAAGACTGGTAGTTATACAGATCTTACTAATAAGCCAACGATTCCTCCCGCGGTTACTGTCGATCAGGAACTTAGTACTACATCGACCAATGCAATCGCGAATAAGGCGATTTATAATTACGTAGGACAGGATTCGGACCTAATCGGATGATAAAATGGTAGCAATAAAAGATTTTGCTAGTAATTCAGTAATGGGTGTTGTTAGAAAGGTTGTAAATTACCTCTGTAATACCCTTACTCCGAAAGTAGACGGCGCAATAGACCATTTGCCAGCTAGATTCAATGGAACATTCAATGATAGTAGTAGGGTTCTTACTATGACCATTGAATCCCAGGGAACCAGTACAGAGAATCTTACAGCGGAGGTTACGATTCCAGCAGGAGGAGGTTCTGGCGGGCCTACTTATAGCGCGGGTAATGGAATAACAATAACCCCAGAAAATGCAATTGAAATAGATACTGCTGTAACCGCTACTAAACAATCTGTTGATACTTTACAGGGTCAAGTAGGAGATGCATTTAGTCAAGTAGCAATCGGCGCTGATGGTAAAAGTTTGGATTTTACCGCGCTGGATGGACAAGTTAATAATATTGTAATACCGACTAATGACGGTTCTGATAATTGGGTGGAAATTGATTTGAACAATTGGCCCAATGATTTTCAACCCACAGATATTATTAAGGTAGAATTTAAAAAATTAAAACTTAATATGGCATATAGTAGTGGAAATGATTGGACTGATACTATATATTCTATTAATTCTATTGACGGTATCGGAAGTAATCCAAACACTGTAATATTAACACTTGATGATTCAGTAAATCCACTTAATTATTTACTCTCGTATAATATTACCAGTGATGTATGTGTAACAATTGCTATTTATAGGGTATTTAGCAATTATTCGTTTGGTTCTAATCTTTTTGATATAAGAGGTTCTTATTTTAATGGTGGAAATTGTAAAACAACTGATGTTACAATTTCAAAAACGAATTTAACCAATTATGTAAATAGAATATGGAGAAAAAGTTAATAAAAAGGTTTAATTAAACGATTTACCCATGTTCAAAACATGGGGATTATCCTACCCAAACTTCCAAGCAACCACAATTTTTTATCTGTTCTCAAACATTTATCAAATGTTCCTTGGTGGCCAGAATAATTATAGACAGAATACGCCCAATGGTGACAGAATTCGTGCCACAATACGGCCTTAATCCGCCAATTTGATTTAAGACGAGAATTAATTACTATCTCACCCCAATATATGTATCTTGGGCAATAAGGGTTTTTAATATATTTGTAATGATAATAGGTTATTCCACGGGTAGAATCGCCTAAGTCTGTAAAACCTTTAAATTCAGGCAAAACTTTTGACATACCTATATATAGGTAATGCCAGTCATTCAACAAAGCTTGCGCTTCTTCTTCATTCATTTAATCACTTTTCTTGTTTTTGATGATCCATCTTTAAAAACAGTATGGATATATTCAGCTATAAAATAAGACTCTTTCTTTTTACTATTATATCCAGTACAAACATACCACCATGAATGACTGCCTAATATTCTATTTGAACTATGATTATGCGAATAAAAATGCTTTGTTTTCATATTTTCTGCCTCGTATGCCATAACCAACGCTGAAATGCCATAATAGTTTTTGCGTTGTCGAAAATACAACGACCATTATTGAAGTAGTCTTCGAATGTTTTTGCAACTGCTGGATACCTGAAATGTTTCTTTGATATATCGATATATTCAGGTTCTGCCACGTATGTCGCAATGTCGCTACGAGGTTTGGAAGCGTATAGATATAGTTTATTATTACACTTGCGATATCCTATATAGTAACCCATCGACATAAGAAGCATCTTTTCTGGTTGAATGCTTTTGTCTGGACACTGTTCGATCTTGGTGTATTCCATTTTTGTCGCATTGTCATAGTAATCTTCGATTTGTTTGTCAGTCATTGCTAACATATCTGACCGAAGATTACGCGATATCATTGCTTTGGTTAATGCGATATTCTCCCATACTATAGTTCTTGATTCAGTATAAGATTCACCATCTACGCTGATTGTTACTTTATCGATGAATTTTCTAGTTACTCCTTTATCTATAGGTCCTATTTCCCAATTCCAACAATATGGATTCTGCCACGCGATACAGTTAGCGAGATAGATGGAGCGCATACCACTATTTCTTTTTAAAGTTTTTCTTACAGACATTGATGCCTCGAATTCTCTATCTAGGCGAGTACGTATACGATATACCTCTGGTATAAATTCGTCTTTTATTTCCCATACAAGGTCTGGAATGTCTAGTCCTTTTATGTTATCTGATAGACCGTATGGAATACAGAAGATACGACCACCCGTGGATTCGTCTAAGAGAACCGTACCATCGCCACCATCTAGACCTGATTGTTTAAGTTCTGGACGATAGTTTTTCCATGTATTGATGGTTTTGGACAAACCTTGTTTGTCCCAACGTTCCCAAACTACGTTCTCACCACGTTCTAGACACTCATTAGTCAAATCCATAGCCGCACGTGTTTTACCTACATTACGTGTTGAAGTTGCTATCGAGACGTCAGCGTTGTGACTTAATAGACGTTTGAGACAACTTATATCCCAAAATTCTTTTTCTGGAGGATGAATTGTGGGAAAATCCCTAATTTCTCTCATATACCTCTACCTCTGAATATACTTGCACGAGTACTAATTGTATATTCTGTTTCTTCAAAATTAATAGCCCATGTTAGTGGGTCTCTTCTTGGTTTACGACACGGGATGGTTAAACCTTCATAGATTGACTGCCATGTTTGTTGGGCGATGATATCTCTTGGCATACCCGCACATTTTGTTATGAGTTTACCATCTGGAAAACGTTCTTGATATGTTTTTGGTCCTACTATATAAGCGTCAATGTCTTCAGCCTCTATGGACCAATCGCCCATGTAGTCGCCTATTTTTATTTTTGGCATTTTATTACCTTTGAATATAATTGAATCTGTATCGCAATAAAGTACATCTGCTGAATCTATTGAGTTCATGGCATTGAATAAATCAACACGACCACCCATTGCGATCCACATACCAACTGGCAAGTAGTAAGTGTTGCGATCGTGTTCTTCCACTTTTATTCTACGACCATCGATATAATCAATAGAAACACCATCAGGATTACTAAGGAACTTGCCATATAAGCTATTAAGTAAGTATTTATAGAATAATTTCTTTGAACCTGTATTTGTTTGTTTTCCTTGATATACTTCTTCGAAGTATGTTTTGAGGGCTGTGTTCTTTTCCATTTGGAAGTAGACTTTTTTAAATTCATCAAGATCATCTATTTCATAATTCTTTTTAACTAATTTCCATTCGTCTTCCCACATTGCGTAGCTACCATCGAGCATACAATTTGAGACGTAGTTACCTGGTTCATATAAGTCTTTATATTCATAACGAGCGCACTGTGCTTTTGTACGCCATTGAAAATATGGAAGTTTTTCATCTTTTACTTCAAAATAACCACGTGGATAAACTAAATAGGTGCTTTTACCGCCTGGTTTAGATTCTAAAAGTTCACCAACTGGTATGTATGGTTTGTGGCCTTGAGTTGGGTACATACTTCTTGCGTCCACGTGAGTACAGTGATAAAACGTACCCGTATGAACTGCCATACACATGCCACCTCTGGTCGATTTGCGACCACGCACTTCGATTACTTGTTTACATTCATTTACGTATTTTTTGTCGTTGCTTTTATAGAAGTATTCGTCGAAAGTTAAGCCATAATTGTTCATCAAGTGTTCTTTGAAATGGGCCATTGTACGGCCCGCTATGGTCACGTAACGTTGTCCTTCAATAACGCCTGCTGATTGCAATTCTTTGAATAAATTGTATGTCAATTCAGCATCTTTCATCGCATATTTCTTTTCAAGTTCTGTGGGCGCTCTTTTTCTGAATTCTTTAGATTCTATTTCAACTTTAGAATCACCTATCCATCCTAGACAAGCTGAATTCAAAGAAGAACCTGGTAGAAAATTTGCTATATCTACCATCCAAATAAGTTTACCCAAAGTCTTTGTTCTGAAGGTAATACTATACATATTCCTATCAGATTCTAAAATACACAAGTCACCTTTTTTATTTGCGAAACGACTTTCCTCACCTATATGACGAATATTATAACCTGCGGTATTTGTCATGTAGTAAAGAAACTGAGAAGCATCGAAGTCGATATTAAAGAATGCTACTCTTGTGTCACGTTTCATAGACTCGAGTAGATCAAAAAACTGCCTAGCCACGTCTATACGAATTAAATGATCATTTAGTTTAAACGAACTAGGCAAAATATATTTATTAAATGGTTTATCATCTACATCGCCATAGACTTGTATTGATTTAAGACCCTTATGAGAGCCTTCATAATATGTCTCTGTATCAACTGCCAATTGATTAATTTGACTCTTCGTAGCCTTGGAGTTCGTTGTATTCGTGGAGGCTATCCCACAATCTTGAACGCTCTTCATCAGTAGTCGCCTTTTTATATTCAGTGAATCTACGTAAAGCTTCTTCCTCTGACATAAAACCAGCGTGAACTGCGTCGTTTAGAACATTGGCAAAATTAATTGTAGACTTTATAGCTACAGGAACTCTATTAGTTGGTTGCTTTGCGATGGCCTCTTTGAGTTGAATCGTTTTTTCATAAGATTCAATCTCATATTCTCTGCCTTTACCAAATCTTCTAGCTTGCCTTTCGACTTTTGGAACCTGTGTTGGTTTGTGTCTACGTGATCCAATCTCAGCAGCTTTTTTCTGCTGAGTTTTTGTACCTTTACCAATTCTTCCTACGTAAACGCCATTTTTATATACTGTCTGCCTGCCTGAAGCGCTCGTCTTGATCGTGTATTGCGACTGATTTGGGACAAGTTTCCCGCTCTCTCTGTATACTAGCGAGCCATTCCACATCGCGAACTTTATCTTTCTTACCACGCATCATCACCAGCATTTCAAGATAGGCCGAAGTCGATAATTCAATGCCTGTAGTTTCACGTATGATTGATTTTTCATCCTCAATCTTTTGATACACGATTGGGCTGAATGAAACTGAGGTACAAATCTTCTTTCTGTTTGCCATAATTACCACTCTTACATTGCATCATCTCTACACAGCCAGTAGAGGTGCATTTGGGTCCAACGTCGAATACATTGGAGTACTGCGACAAAAGGACACGTATCGCTTCTATTATAGTTTTTGTTTCAGGCGTGTTTCTGTTACATGTACGTTGCTCGATTATATGACGCCATTCCCATGGGGTCGCACTGATGATCATGGAACCCAATATACCTTCAGGTACGTAGTAACCAGCCATGTCCCTTCCCTGTTTTTGCGAATGATACTGGTACATTGAACGAAGAATCTCTTGATCCACTTTGTCTATACTGCCGTAGTACTGCGGCTCGCACCACTCCCCATATTGAAGAGATGTTGAAACAAATTCAACACCCACTTTATGACGAGTTATTTGCGCAAGGAAGCGACGCGAACAACCTATGATGCCTACTGGTATCATATTGAGTCTGAAACATTGCGCGTGCTCGGCTTTGATAAGTCTGTCTACAAGGATTTTATTAGCTGGAGAACAATTCATTTGGATTAAAGTTTCCATATCTAATGTATCTAATGTTTTCTGAGTTAATTTTGCGGACATTGTTGCCAGCTGATCTACACGACAAGCTGCATTAACATCCATTAGAAGGACTGATGTCCGTGGGGTAATCTTTATACGGTCTTTTGCCTTTTGTACTTGGCACATTGATTTTCCTCCTCTCTATAGGTACGATTTGAGCAATAGAGTCTCCCTTACGAATAAACAATTTTGTATCTGTCATGTTGTAGATAAAGATACGAAGGTGACCTTTGTAACCAACATCCAGCAATGTAGTTGGAATTAACATGCCTTTACTAAAGGCTTTCGAACGTGGAATAATAAGTGCCTGATCCTCCTCATGCGACCAATCTACCCATTCTGTTAGAATGATGTTGCCACCAGGTGTGAGGTAGTAGTCGTTGAGGGACTCGATATTAATCGAGGCATCTTCATCGTATTCTCTGTACATTAGTTATCCTCATTGAGCCAAAGCCAGAGGATAATGTAGCATATGATATCCATACCGCGTTCCTCCAGTTCTTTCTTCATCACGAGATGGTTGCAATCAAGTAGGACTGTTGCATGCTTAGACATGAGACACTTGATAACATTCTGCGGTAGCATGCCATTGAGTTTTGCTTGTGCGCGAATCTGCGAAAGTCTGTCGTTGTCATGAGCGTATTCTCTGCCTTTGGAGTACATTCTGTCGGAGATCGCGCCGATACAATCTAGGAACCACTCGTCGAAGTCTTCATTGACTGTTGTTTTTTCGTTTTCTATATTGCACATAATATCACCTTAAGATGGGGCTTTCGCCCCTGTTTTATCACTCGAAGGCGCATGCCTGATACTCTTTCTTACCAAGCTTTTGCATATAAGAGATGACCTTAACCTTTGTGTCGAGACCGAGAGCTTTGAGGTCCCAAACCATATCAGTCTCATCGCTGTTGCCAACGATACTCTCCATCTGCGCGACAGGTACGTCGTATTTGACTGTGGTGAAGGTACTGTCATCGAAGCCGATGTAGATGATCTTCTTCATGATGATGTGACCATCGATCTTGGACTTAAGGGGTTCGAAGTTCTCATCCTTTGCGGGATAAACATTGCGAGCCAGAATGACAATTGTCTTCTTCTGACCAGGAACAAGCTTCTCGTATTTGAAGCCCTTGAACTCCTCGGGTGTGTACTTGTTAACTCCATTCGGCGCAACTTCATCGTATTTAATCATTGCCATATTATTCACCTAAATTCGATTTTTATTTTACTATCGAAAAATTGATTTTATTTTTGAGTTTTAAAATTGTTTGAAAATTTCGCGTTTCGTAAATTTTCAAAATTTTCGCGTTTTGTCGGCTTCAATTTATCCGCCTAAATCTTTTGGATGGGATGCTGAGCTGCGTTACTGAGAAAAATGCCGAAAGATCAGTACGCTACGGACGATTTGGGCTTTGGACTTGAAACCGACAAAAATGTTCGAAACTGGACAAAATGTTTGAAACCAGACGTCTGATATTAGACATTATGTCTGAAATCAGACATAATGTAAAATATCAAACATTTGAGTCTGAGATCTGACATTTTTATATTTAAATAAACCTCCACAAAATTGTAGTTAACAAAGCTAAAACAACAATGTAAAAGAAAAGGCTTACAATTGATATTGCAAGCCTTAGTTTAATGTTACTCAAAACGTAACAAACTTGACGGCGCCCTTATAGATGTTGACGACCACGCCAGTCTCTTTCTTTGTGTCGTTGTCGAGCAACTCGACGTTGTAGCCAGTCGAGTTAACGCCAATAGGCTTGACGTAATTTGTGACGTATACGTTATTTGCAATCTTTACAACACATGCAAGAGTCATCCCCTCAATGTCGTTGTATTCAGCTTTGACGTCATTAATGGCGTCAAAGAGTGTCTTAACTGCGGTATTTGACTTAACGCCATTAACTACGTTGTCAATAGCGTTAAACTTATCCTCGTCGTACGCATCCTCGAGCGCGTCAATCTTGTAGATAGGCGCATAAATAGGCGACGACTCAACTTGCTTCTTAACCTTTGTTACATATTTCATGTTGTTTCCCTCCACTTATTCAAACTTTGAATTCTGTATCGTCGCGCTTGAGGACACATGTAAATCCTTTGTTGTCGACGACATCGAAAATGAATCCCATTTGCTCAGCATCAATCACGTCAAACGTGATGCTGCCACATGGCGAATATATTGTTGCTTCAACTTTCATATTACTACCTCTTGTTAACTAGTGCTTTTCTTTTTCTTGTGAGACAGTGTAATCAAACTATAAAAGTTTGGTCGCAGTATAGTATATATTGCATGTCTCTTTTCACTGCCTCTAATTATAGTAATACGTTAGTGATATATAATAACTTCCATTAACGCCGCTAACGATCTACAATGCACAAGGGTATATACGTTTTAGTATATAAATACCACCCAACAAATATTAGAATTAACAGTGTTTATTTTGTGTTGCATTTCAGCAACGTACAAAACTGTACAAACTGCATTTTTGCAATAGAAAGGCTTATATATACAATGGGATATTAGCCCCCCCCCCCC
>OQVS01001894.1_pt1 | contig 13899 bp, 12 predicted proteins | sample 1691601 | NCBI WGS metagenome assembly OQVS01 (sample SAMN03418268, study PRJEB22391) | human gut metagenome | biome: human-gut; feature: organic feature; material: feces | host: Homo sapiens | place: Tanzania | collected 2013-01
CAACTACATCTTCAGTACTGATATGTGTAATCTAAGATATAATGTTTTAAAAGAAGAGGAATTGCCATGAAAATTACAGAATTAAGAAATATGTTAGAGTCTTCAGATACTGCTACGCTAAAGAAAACGGTTGTAGAGGTTTATAAATTACTTCCTACTAATTCTCAAATCGACGCTTCTGTTCAGATATTCCAATTGGGATATGATTACTGGATGAGGGTCTATACTGAACTTTCAAAGGAAAATGTTATAGCATTTGGTGAGCTTGATTTCATACAGAGTATTGCAAAGTATATAAAGCGAGGCAATCTTCCAACTACTGCTCAATGTAAAAGGTTAATCAAGATTATTACAAAAGCAGAAGATTGTGGCTACATAATGCCTGTGTCATAACGTTGTATGCTATTCTATAACCAAATAATCTTCCTGTGGGGGAGGGATTATTTGCCGATGCAGAAGTGGGAGAAGATTTCGCCGAGGATGTCGTCGGTGGAGATTTCGCCTGTGATTTCGCCGAGGTAGTGCATACATTCGCGGATGTCTTGGCTTACGAAGTCGCCGCTGAGGCCGCTGTAGAGGCCGTCGATGCTACGGGTGATGGCTTCACCAGCACGAACGAGGGCTTCGTAATGGCGTGCGTTGGTCACGATTACGGCTTCGTCGTCGGCTACCGATGGCAGTGCCGCCATCTTGATGATGGCTTGGTTGAGGGCTTCCATGTTTTGGCCGTCGCGTGCCGAAACGTAGATGGTTTGGGCTTCCACGTTGCCGCTGATTTGCTGCTCTATCACGCGTGCCACTTCGGTTTGTGTGGCTTGGTCGGTGGTGTCGATTTTGTTGACAACCACGAGCAGTTTTTTGCCTTCGCAGCGTGGCAATATCTGCTGGCTGAAGGTGGCTATCTCGTCGGCTCCCTCGCTTGGGTCAACTACCCACAGCACGAGTTGCGCCTCATCGAGTTTTTTGAATGAGCGCTCGATGCCCATGTTTTCAATCACATCGCCCGATTCGCGAATGCCAGCGGTGTCGATAAATCGGAAGAGCGTGCCACCGAGGGTGATGGTATCTTCAATCACGTCGCGTGTGGTGCCTTTGATGTCGCTCACCAAAGCGCGGTCGTCGCCGAGCAGGGCGTTGAGCAAGGTGGATTTGCCAGCGTTAGTCTGCCCCACGATAGCCACAGGCAGACCGTTTTTGATGGCGTTGCCAGCACTGTAGGAATCGGCAAGGCTGTAGATGACAGCCTTGATGCCTGTTGCCAGGTCGATGAGTTTGCCACGGTCGGCAAAGTTCACCTCCTCCTCGCTGAAATCGAGTTCGAGTTCAATCAGCGACACGAATTGGAGCAGCTGTGCGCGCAGACTGGTGAGGCGGCGGCTGAAAGCGCCACGCATCTGATTCATTGCCACACGGTGCGATGCGCGCGACGACGATGCAATCACGTCGGCAATGGCTTCGGCTTGCGAAAGGTCGAGTTTGCCGTTTCCGAAGGCGCGTTGCGTAAATTCGCCGCCAGTGGCAGAGCGGCAGCCAGCGTCAATCAGCGTGTTCACCACTTGCTGCTGAATCCACATCGAGCCGTGGCAAGCGATTTCAATCACATCTTCGCCCGTGAAAGAGTGCGGGCCGCGAAACTGGGTGAGCACCACCTCGTCGAGCAGTTCGCCACTGGTGTCGAGCAGGCGGCCAAAGTGCGCCGTATGGCTTTTCATTTCGCTGATGGGCGCGCCCTTCCATCGCTTCGCCACAATAGATAAGGCGTCGTCGCCACTCACTCTCACCACTGCTATGCCACCCATTCCGTGGGGTGTGCTGATAGCCACAATTGTATCGTTGTTGATTGTCGTCATTCGTTTATTTTTTGTTAGTGCTGGTCCACATTTCTATGTCGGCATTCGCCTCCATCTGTCGTTCTAATTTATCGTCAACTGCCGAGAAAAAGTCGAGCCCGGTCATTCGTTCTATATAGTCAACGCTCACCACATGCTTAGTGTAGGATCCACGGATTTTCTCATTATTGAAAATGAAGCCGATGGCGCGGCCCTGGTTGGGCGCATAAATCACCTTGAAGAACGCTCCCGGCACCGAGATATTTTGGTCAGTGCCAATGCGCTTCATCTTGTTTTTCAACACCGGTCCTGCCGCCACAATCAACCGCTTGTCGCGCTTCGCCCAACGGTGAACAGCCATTTCGAGTTGTCGCCAGCAGCCATCGTTCAGCGCATGGAGTTGCGGACACATATTCGTCATGTAGAAGCATTCCTTCATGGCGGTTTTGTCCCACTTCATATCGTTGGCAGGCACCATGTGTCCACGGTCGTAGCCAGAGCCACGGTATTCATACCAATCTGGGCTGTCGGGGCATTTCGGGTCGGCAAGAAACTTGTAGTTCTTGCGTCGCTCTGCGCCGGGGGCATCGCATTGAGTCACTTCGGTGGCCGACAGTTCGTAGGTCACGCAGTTGGGGATGCGGTGTTCCTTGTTGAAATAGCACACATACGCCATGTGGTTGATGCGTTGGTTAGCCACCCCCTGCGGCACCTTCACCAGCAGGAGCGGATTCTTGTCGGTGCTGACAAGTTTGCCAACGGGGCTTTTCTTCTCCACATTCTCCACCTTCGGCACTTCGGCATCGGCGGTTTGCCCTGCGGTGAACTTAACCGCAAAGCACACAATCCCTACACTCAGCAGCAGGGCGATGATGGAGTATGATAATTTCTTCATATTGCGTTGAAAATTACATTTTTAAAACTGAAACCAACTGTCGGCATCCACTCCCGATTCAAGTCGGCGCTGCTCGGCATCGGGGAGTGTGCTGAAAAAGTCGAATCCCGTAAGACGTTCCACCTCGTCCACGCTCACGGCATATTCCGAGCAGAGTTTGTCGGCATCGGCGTTCGGCATCACAAATGCGATGGCGCGCGACGGACGGGCATAAGGGGCAAACACCACCTTGAAAAACTGCTCAGGCACGGCAATTTTGCTCGTTTTGCCAATGGTGGGCATCTGCTTGGCGAGAATCGGACCAGTGAAAACCACGAGCACACTGTCGCGCATCGCCCATTCACGCACCTTTTCCTCCAGCATCTGCCATGCGCCGGTGTTCAGCTGCTTGCGCTGTGGGCAAATGTTGAGCATCGTGTAAGATTGCTCCAATGCTTGCTCGCTCCACTTCATGTCGGCTGCCGGAGCCATGTGACCACGCTGGTAGCCACTTTTGGCATACTCCGACGGCTCGGCGCACCCACTCACCGAATCGGCACAGGTGAAAGTGCCACTATACGATGCCTTGCCTCCAATATGGCTTCGCAAAAGGCTGTAAACCACATAGTTTGGAATGTGGTGGGCGGCGTTGAAGTGCACCGTGAAGCCGTCAAGCGTCACCACCTCGTCGGGCGTGGCGTCGGGCAACTGCACCTCGCAGATTTGCGCCAGCAGCGGCTCATCTATCGCGATGCCCAGCGATGCCGAACGCTGGCACCTGACCACCAGCACGACCACCGCCGCCGTCACTGCCACACCCCAAATGCCCGAAAGCAGATGAAGCCGCCAGCGGTGCGAAGCATAGGTTTTGCGCTTTTTACGAATTGCCATCATGCAAATGCCATGTTTAACATTACAAAATTACAAAAATTATTATTACCTTTGCTCACATAATACGCAAATAAACTGCCCACGCCTATTTAGGTGTGGCTTAAACATATAACCACAACATGAAATTAGTAGATAGATTTCTCCAGTATGTGAAGTTCGATACTCAAAGTGACGAACTTACCAACCTCACACCCTCCACACCAGGCCAAATGGTGTTTGCACAAGAACTCAAGAAAGAACTTGAAGGCATGGGTCTCAGCGACATCTCGCTCGACGAAAACGGCTACTTGATGGCAACTCTCCCTTCAAACACCGACAAGAAGGTGCCAACCATCGGCTTTATCGCACACCTCGACACCGCACCCGACATGAGCGGCCACGGTGTGAATCCCCGTGTGGTGAAATATGAAGGCGGCAAGGTGGTGCTCAACGAGGGAAAAGGCATCGTGCTTGACCCTGAGCAATTCCCCGAAATGGCCGACTTCGTGGGTCAAGACCTCGTGGTGACCGACGGCAACACACTGCTCGGTGCCGACGACAAGGCTGGCATCGCTGAAATTATCAGCGCCATTGAATACTTCCAGGCACACCCCGAAATCAAGCACGGCGACATTCGCATCGCGTTCAACCCCGACGAGGAAATCGGTATGGGCGCACACCACTTCGATGTGGAAAAATTCGGTGCCGAATGGGCTTACACCATGGACGGTGGCTATCCTGGCGAACTTGAGTTTGAAAACTTCAACGCCGCATCGGCAAAAATCACTTTCACCGGCTTGAACGTGCACCCTGGCATGGCGAAGCACAAGATGCTCAACTCTATCCGAGTGGCTAACCAGTTTGCGGTGATGATTCCACGTTGGGAAACCCCAGAGCATACCGAAGGCTACGAAGGCTTCTATCACCTTATTGGCTTTGAAGGCACAGTGGAAAAGACCGTGCTCACCTACATCGTTCGCGACCACGACCGCGCACGCTTCGAAAGCCGCAAGCGCGAACTCGAACACCTTTGCCACAAAGTGAACACCGAGTTCCCCAACTGCGCGTCAATCGAAATCAAAGACCAATACTACAACATGCGCGAAAAGATTGAACCAGTGATGCACATCATCGAGGTGGCAGAAAAGGCAATGAAAAACGCCGATGTCACCCCAATCGTTCAACCTATCCGCGGCGGCACCGACGGCGCACAACTCTCGTTCAAAGGTCTGCCATGCCCCAACATCTTCGCTGGTGGCATGAACATGCACGGTCGCTACGAATACGTTTCCGTTCAAGCAATGGAAAAGGCAATGCGCACCATCGTAGAAATCTGTAAAATCGTAGAAGCCGAAGCCTAACCCCCCACCGCTTCGACCAAAACAATTCCCCAGAGGCTGAGCCGCACCCACTCTACGCGGCCCAGCCCCTGTATTTTTACCCATGACTTCTTAGAATCCTAATACACACTAATTTAATCCAACCAACAGGTTATAAATATACCGCAATACCAATAGGAGCTGTAAATATAATCAAAAAGGGCAAACATCTTTATCAATCCATTGGCTTAAACAACTACTTGAGTAAATACTAAATCACCTTCTGTGGATCTGCAAAAAGAGAAAAGTTGTATTGGTACAATAATCCATCTTGCAAGATGAATGTATAATATTTCGTAAAAAGTTAATTTAAATTTTGTATTATAACCAATGTGTATTAATTTTGCACTTGGTGAAATAGCATTTGAAATGACGAACTTCGATAAACAGAAACTGACAGAGATTGTATTATATATCTTGAATAAAACAAAAGGGTTAGACTACTACCATGTATTCAAGGTTATATATTTTGCTAATATTTCATATTTAGCAAAATATGGCTTTCCTATGGTTTCTGACGAATTCTGTGCATTGCCAGATGGACCTGTACCTTCTGTCCTTTATAATTGTATAAAAGGCGATCCTCAGTGTGATAAAGAATTGCAAGCAATGATAGACAATTGCGTTTCTAAAGGAACTGATGACGCTTATTATATGCTTGAAGCCAAGCGACAGGCAGACGATGAATACCTGTCAAAAGCTGATATTGAAGCTTTGGATAAGTCTATCTTCGAGAATGTAAATCTTCCATACGGTGAGTTACGTGCAAAATCACATGGCGAAGAATGGAAGCGTGCTTATGCCCAACAAGGGCGTAAAGTCATGGATATTATTGGTATGGCAAAAGATGGTATGGCATCCGATGATATGATAGAATATATTAAGGATAATCTGTTGGTGGAGGCTGCATTGTCATGACGAAACTCGGAGAATTATTGGGGACTTTGGCTGACAAGTTAGCCCAAGATAGTCTTAACATCGGTGATGTTCACTTCCTCAATCTTGATTCAAATAATGGTATTACTCCCAAAGCAGGAGATACTTCCCGCAATAAATTCTTCATCATCCTTGGTTTTGATAATGAAGGTAATGTTATTGGTGGTTTAGTAATAAACTCAAACATCAATTATAATTTGCCAACGTCAGTTACAGACTATCAGCTACCTGTAACAGTTGAACAATTTTCATTTTTGGAGCACAACTCGTTTATCAACTGCTCAAAGATTATTGTGGCCAAGAGAAGTAAATTCAATAAAAATACTTATCGTGGGGCTATCTCCGATACAGAAATGATGGAACTGATTATCAATACCGTAAAAGAGAGTCCAACCATAAGCAAAAAGCAACTAAGAGAGTTTGGTATTATATAAGATACTGGCTTCGCCAGATGCTTTATATGAACATCTGGCGAAGTAAATATTGCCTTTTTTTGACAAATGAATAGCATAAGCTTCTTGTACTTTTTCCAGTAGTATTTAAATCAATAGTATTTTATGATGTCATTCCTTACTCGCATATATCCATTCAAGCAGAGCAGACACTGGTTGAGAGATGGATTTTTCTATGGCCTTGTCATTTGGGCTATATTATATTTTCTGCAGCCTTTCGGGTTCTGTCTGTATCAGGGCAATAAATGTCTTGCTGCTGCCTTGTTTGGCATGGTCACTTTCGTGTGCTATGCTCTTTATTTAGCTTTGGTATTGAAGCGTTTTCACCGGACTGTCAATCCCTGGCGCATCTGGCATGAAGGAATGGCAGTACTCGGGCTCATTGTCATGATTGCATTTTGTAATTTTCTTTTGTCCTCATTTCTCTTTCATTATACAATCACTATCAGGCTTTTTCTGTTGTTTTTGAACTGGACGATTATTGTAGGTATCTTTCTGACTTTGCTGTCAGTCGGAATACAATACAACAGATATTTAAGAGACAGAATGGAAGATTTGTTGCACAAAACGACTCAGGAACAAAAGGAGGTGATTATTACAATCCACGATACGAGCAGCAGGGGAAATGATCTTGCGATGCCTATCAATGATCTGCTTTATATCGAAGCACAGAAAAACAATATCTCGGTCTGTTTTGTAAAGGAGAATCATGTCGTTTCTGTTGATGTTCATAATACGCTGACGCGTACTCTGGAAGAACTGAAGGGATATGATAATATCTTCCAATGTCACCGCTCTTTTGCCGTCAATGTGAACAATATATCTTCGGCTAAAGGTAATTCTAACGGGTATCAGTTGAAACTGGATAAATGTGCTGATATCATCCCAGTTTCGCGGTCATTTGTGCCTCAGTTTAAGACATATCTTACTTAGTTATTCGTCCTTTTAATTAGTTGTTCGTCATCATAAGTTGTTGTCTGTCACAGGTTTTAGCTGTATATCCTGAGAATTTGGTTAGTTCCATTTTGTGCTGTATCTTTGCAGCATGAAACAACGAATGATACATATCGCATTACTGCTATTTATGGTAGTTGATCTGACTGCTCAGACTCTGATTTCTGGAATGGTCATGAGTGGTCGGGAACCTCTTGTTGGTGCCAACGTTTTTATCGCTGGAACTATTGATGGATGCCTGACGGATTCTCTTGGAATATTCTCTTTTTACACTTCCAAGACAGGAGAAATAACCCTGAAGGCAACCATGATAGGCTTTGAGGAATACACACAGGATTTTGATGTCAGCAAACTGAAGCATCTCACCATTTCAATGAAAGAAAAGACTGCAACAATCCAAGAAGTTGTAGTATCTGCCAGCACTTACAGTTTTGGAAAAAGTGATCATTTCAAGACGATGGATGCGCTGGATGTGGTGATGGCTGGTAATTCATGTGGAGACATTGTGGCAGCTTTGCAGTCATTGCCAGGAACGCAAAAGGTGGGAGAGGATGGCAAACTCTATGTGAGGGGTGGTGAAAGCGAAGAATGTCAGACTTTTATCAATGGAATGCACGTACTTGTTCCCTATAGTACCAATGCCGAAAATACAGCAGTGCGAGGCCGTTTTTCTCCTTTTCTGTTCAAGGGAATTTGCTTTTCTCTTGGAGGTTATGGCGGAGAATATGGGCAGGCTCTTTCATCTGTTCTTCCGATGGAGACTACTGATGTGGCTACGAGCGACAAATATGGAGCCAGTGCATCACTGGTGGACTGGAATATCGGTGGAACTAAGGTGTTTGATACCAGCAGTCTGTCATTTAATGCGGCAATGACAAGCATGGGTATCTACAACCAGTTGTTTTCTGAAAGATTCGATTTCTACAAGCCATACCGGAAATTATCTGGCGAGGCCCAATATAAGATGGAGTTCAAGAATGCTGGAATTTTGAAGACATACGTTGGCTATGATTTTACTTCTGTAGGGCAACGTATTGATGATAGAAACCTGTTGCTGAAAGAGAACAATGTTTATACAAATGCTACCTATAAGGCAGCGATTGGTACTGGCTATACCTTCTTCTGTGGTATGGCAAACTCATCGGTTTTCAATGATATAAAAGATGCTAAGACTGCTGGTGTCAGATTTTATAATTTCAGGAATGAGATACATTTGAAGACAGAAATGCGCAAGGTTTGTTCGGATGTACTGAAATTGTCGGTTGGAGTAGAGGATTATCAGCGAAACAGTTTACTGGAGTATGATTCCTATCGCTATTCCTTGGATTATAACATACTGGCTGCCCATGCTGATGCCCAGTGGAGGATGCTGCCCGGTGTGTTTCTGAATTTTTCAGCAAGGACTGAATATATGTCGCATGCGCAGTGGCTGTTCATGCCAAGAGCTACTCTTTCTTATATTCCCAATAAGAACTTCCAGTTCTCGCTTGTGGCTGGTCGGTATAGTCAGGCTGCAAGTGATGATGATCTCGCCACCAGCAACTATTCTCTTGGGCAGAGTACTGCTGATCATGCTATCATCTCCATGCAATATAAATCGGCGGGCACACTTGTAAGGATAGAACCCTATTGGAAGAAATATCATCGGTTGCCTTTATGGGATAAGGGTGTTTATCTTCCGAAAGGATATGGGACGAGTAAGGGGTTTGATCTCTTTGTGGATGACCATTCTCTTTGCAGGCGTCTTTCCACCACCTTATCTTATTCATACAATGACTCCAGACGTTTCTATCTGGATTATACGGAAGAACGAACACCTGCTTTTGCTTCCAGACATAATCTGAGACTGACTGCGAAATATTCGTTCGGAAAAGCTATTCTGAGTTTGGCTGAATCTTATGCCAGTGGTCGTCTCTTTCTGGAAGGTAAGACTCCGCCGTATCACAGTGTAGATGTAAATCTGACTTATTTGCTGAGTCCCAAGGTGATTATTTATTCTTCGCTGAATAACATCCTTGGTCGCACGAATGTTTTCGGATATGATGCCAAGGGTCGCCCGATTGTTTCATCCCGCGATAGATTCTTTTATATAGGTATATTTGTTTCACTTAAAAATAACAAAGCTTATGACATCTCAATTTTTTAAAAAGTTCATGTTGATGGGGATCTTCTTTTTGATCTCTACTGTAAGCATTCATGCCCAAGAGCCTAATATGCAGGCACTTATCGGACAGTCTCTTTCAAAACTCCAACAACCCACTCCTGAGAACTTCCTGAATTGTGTTGCTGAAATGAAACGTATTGATGATATGTTTCCGGATAGTATTCAACCTAAATTTCAGATGGTGTTGCAAAGCCTCAATTTTTCCGTTATGAATCCGCATGCTCCGGAAACGGAAAACCTGATAACAGGAGCAGAAAAAACCATTGCTAAAATGGAAAAAATGAGGAATGCAAACCAGTCTGATATCTGTACCCTTCGAGGGTTTTTATGCATGGTACGTATCGTACAGAATCCTGTACAAAACGGCCAGCGCTATTATCTTGAAGTCATGCAGAACTATGAGAAAGCGCTTAAACTCAATCCAGAGAACCAACTTGCCAAACAATTACAGCAAAAGTTTTTTGAGGGTATGAAGAAGCAAACGGGTCATCCTTAATACCCTCCTTCCCTTAATACCAATGTTTCCCTGGCTTGGCTTTCTTGGTGCTATGGTTGAGGCGATAGACCACGCAAGCCATCATGTAAGATGGTATCACATTGGTACTCTTGCTGCTGATGTAGCTACTCGTCTGGGTGTATTCCACATGCTTCAACTGCTTGAGTATATCGAAACCCTCCAGCACTACCATCAGCTTCTCGTTCAGGAATGTGCGAACCAGGCGGGCATCCCATACGAAATCATTGGTATTCAACTCCTTTGTGGCATATTTGCGACGGGTATAGAGATTGAAATTATTGGCCAGATCTAAATGCCAAGGCAGATGGAGGTGGGCCAGCAAACCGACTTCCCAGTCGATAGGATGGGAGATGGTTCCGCCGTTGTTGGTGTAGGACTGACGGTAACGGGAACGGAGGGTGAATACCTGTTCACCAGTCTTCCATTTCAGTCTCAGGTCATCGTCAATACTGCGCACGTTAGCCTTCTTCTTCAGCGTCGTAATATCATCCTCAGAGTTCTTGGTTTCCTCCAGACTTATTTTCTGCTGGATGCCATACGTTAAACTGTTGTGCAGGAAGAGGTTGGAACCCGCTGTCAGCGGCATACCGAGTATCCAGTTCATCTTCGTATTATGATTGCCGTTGGCATTATCATAAGTATAAAGTTTTCTACCAGAAGGACGGTCGAAGGTGAGCTTGTTGACGATGGCATCATAGGTGTTCTCTCTGATTACCTGCATCTTCAGTTCATAGCGCATATCCTTACTTAAATAAGAATAGGTAAGGCGCCCGCTCATCAACCACTGTGCCTTCAGGTTACTATTGCCTCGATAGTAATTCTGGGCATCGGTGGTGATGGTTACTTCTTCAGTCTGCTCTATCTCCGGTCTTGTAGAAGAGTTCTGAAAAAGCAATGTCAACTTGTGACGCAAATTGTTGCTGCGCCATTGCAGATAGGTGTTCTTGGCATCAAACGACCAGTAGCGGTCTGTATGCGTGCGGTCGAAATCACTTCGGGTATAGGTGCGGCTGATGCTGTGAATGCCCACTGGCAGGAAGAGATTGGCATTCCAGATACCATGGGATGTGGCGAGTCCCCATTGTATTTTTAATGTGAACTCATGGTAGTTATCCTTTTCCCATTGCTGGTAACTGTTGTTGCCGTTCTGGGTTCCGTCTTCTGCCATTTCTTCATGCTGATCGGTGTGCTTATACTGATACTGCAGGGAGTAAAGCGAGTGGGGAGTGAGCCAGAGATAGCTTAACTTGGCATAATAGTCGGTATAATCGATAGGGCGGGTGAAGAGGCGCTGACTATTATAATAGGTGGAGTCGATGGAAACGTCATAGTAGTTGACGGTCTGCTCTGTACGCTGGTCTTCTCTTCCGCCCTTGTTGGTACCTCCGATGTCTGCCTTCACCTGCTTGCGCTTGTTGTCAAACTTGATACTGGCTGAGGCAGAGATACCTGCCGTATAGTTGTGACTCTGGGTGGATGCAACATTGCGGCTGTCGTTGATGAGGGCAGATGCACTTGATGTCGCTGCATCTTCGAGTCTTGTTTCAGAGGCATCAGTGGTGGTAACGTTATCGCCGGAATTGTAGGTGAACTTCGGTTTGACGTGTAAATCTATGGCACCAAGTACGGTATGAAAATCGTGATAGGTATCGATTTTCATCTTCTTGTTTTCACCATGTGAATGTGAATTCTGCGAGGTGTTGCCCGATTCGATGAAATTGATCTTGTTGACGTCAGTTATACTTTCCGTGTTGGTGCGATTGAACACCATGTATCCCATGGCATCCCATTTCTTCTCTTTCTTGCGATAGTCGAATCCGGCAGTCTGTGTAGTACGCTGGTTTTTTGCCGCTTCCGCAGGTGTCCATTCCGTCTCCTGTCCTGGTTGGCGGGAGTCGTTGATGTCGTTGACATTGCCATAAACGGTCATTCGGAGTTTTTTGTCGTCGATCATTGCAAATACCTTTTCCGAATATCTGTTGTCCGGACCGAGCGCTGCAGAAAATTCCGCCCACCATTTCTTCTTGTATTCCTTTTTCAGTTTGATGGACATACGCTTACCCTGATCGTAATCATAGAACTTGATGCTCAGGATGGCATAGGCAGGAATACGGGAAGTGATGCTGGTGATGTTGTTCTTGAAGAAACTTTTGGTTTCCACTGTTATTTCCTTGATGGTGATACCATCCATTTCTACATTTCCACTGCTATAATAGGTTACTCCCGGGAGTTTGCGCAAGAGACGGTCAAGATTGGCACCTTCGGGGAGTACGAAGTCGCTGGCATAGAATGTAAGGGTATCACCCTTAGCATTGTTCTTCTTAATCTCATCGTCATCCTGTGCGTGAACTGGGAGGGCAAATGTAAGTGCTGTGAGTGCAGCAATTCCCATGAGCCCTCTCTTCTTCAAATTCTGGTTCATCTGTTTTTTTGATTAGTTTATTTATTAATTATCTTTGGATCTGTTGATATGTTAATTTGTCATTTGTCATTTCTCATTTTTCATTTCTCATTCCGGAAGCGTGATTTCTCCTGCCAGTGACTGTTTCAGTTTTTCGCGCACCATGCGGTTGTCTGGATATCTGCCCTGCAGGTACATCAGTTTGGTGACAGCAGCCTCTACGGTACTATCGTAGCCGCTCACCACATGAGCAATCTTGAGCTGGAATCCAGCACCATATCTCTCCATATCCACACATCCCGTGATGCACTGGCTGATGTTGATGATGTTCACACCGCGATGGGCTGCCTGGTCGAGCAGTCGCATAATCCAAGGGGCATGAGGGGCATTGCCCGAACCATAAGTTCGCATCACAATACCTCGGAGGGATGGGGATTCCAAGACGTGGCGAACGATGGTATCCTGAATGCCTGGGAAGAGACTGAAGACGATGACGTTTGGATCCAGTTTCATGTGTGGCACCATCGGCTTGCGATAGTCTGGCGTCAGGATATGATGCGGATGGAAAGAGAAGTTGATACCTACATCACAGAGATGAGGATGGTTGAAGGAATCGAAGGCATGGAATCCTTCGGCATTGATCTTCGTGGAACGGTTGCCGCGTAGCAACTTACCATTGAAGAAGATGCAGACCTCAGGTACTAACGGATGACCTTCCAGATCTTTCATGGAGGCTATCTCGATGGCTGTCATCATGTTCTCCTTGCCGTCGGTACGCAATTCGCCGATAGGCAACTGGCTACCGGTGAGGATGACAGGCTTGGTCAGGTTTTCGAGCATGAAGGAGAGGGCAGAGGCGGTGTAGGCCATCGTGTCCGTGCCATGCAGAATGACGAAACCGTCATAGTCATTATAATTGTTGGCTATCATGCCCACCAGTTCAGCCCATCCCATTGGGTCCATATCGCTGGAGTCTATTGGTGGGTCGAATTTTCTCACATCAATATCAGCCTGAATCAGTTGGAATTCGGGCATTGATGAAACTAAATGATTGAAATCGAGAGGTTCGAGAACGCCTGTATTTGCGTCCTTTCCCATGCCGATTGTACCTCCTGTATATATAATGAGAATCTTTGGTGTACCTGTCATTTTTGAAACATTTAGCAATTTGTCAATTAATCGCCTGCAAAAATACGGAAAAACTTTGTAATGGCAAAGAAATGTATGATAAAAAATGACAAAGAAGTGTCTTTTTGTTAGTTGTGGGGAAGGTGTATCCTCTATGTTTTCCTGCTAACCCCCTTTTATTTTCTCATCATTTTATTTGTTTTCCCTTATCTCATTTCTCATTTCTAATTTGCCATTTCTCATTATATAATATAGGTTGTAATATATTGAAAATGAAAAGTTATGAAAATTTAATGCAAAATATTCGCTTGTTACAAAAAGAAGTATTACTTTTGCATTTGATTTAATAAAAATACTAAGTTGTTATGGTAAAAATCACATTCCCAGACGGATCT
>OQVS01001895.1_pt1 | contig 13896 bp, 9 predicted proteins | sample 1691601 | NCBI WGS metagenome assembly OQVS01 (sample SAMN03418268, study PRJEB22391) | human gut metagenome | biome: human-gut; feature: organic feature; material: feces | host: Homo sapiens | place: Tanzania | collected 2013-01
TTGTAAAGCGTCACTTTCTTCACGGCCTCCGGTTGGAAGATTGAGAAGAGACCCAGCATATGCTCGGCATTGTAGAGAGAGATCCCGTCCAGAAGAAGCAGGTTCTCGTCCGGCCCGCCTCCGCGCACATATATTCCCGAAAAGCCCTCGGCACCGCTCTGCACTCCCGGCATCAGCTGGATTGTCTTCAGGACATCGGCCTCGCCGAAGAGCACCGGGGTGTTCTTGATCATATTCATAGGAATCTCGATCGCGCTCATCTTCGTGGCCATGATTCCGGATTCCCTTTGTGCCGAGACAACAGCTTCCTTGATTTCGGTGTTCGCTTTCAAGGCAACATTGATTGTGGTGTCCCGGAGCAGGTCGAGCGTGACGGTGGCGTCGTCATAACCTACGTATGAATATCTCAGTGTCAGATGTCTGCCTTGCGGAATCGTCAGTGTGTAAAATCCGTAGTTGTTCGTTGCGGCTCCCGCGCCTTCAGTGAGCACCCCGGCCCCGATCAGGGTCTCGCCGGAGGCCTTGTCCGTGATGTGGCCGCTCACCGTGACCTTTATACGCTGGTTTTGCGCCGACATCTCGTAAGTGAAAACGGACGTCAGCATCAATGCCGACAGAACGATGGCTGCAAGCAGCCGGTCATAAGATTTCATATTCAAAATAGTTTGGTTCAAATATGTATATTCCTTAAAATTTAACTTGTCTTATACGGTTTAACTATAAACGACTTTACAAAATTCACGAAAATCAAATTCTTGCATAAGACGGCCAATTTTTTTTGAAATGCAAAGTTGGCCAATTTTTTTTATATAGCGGTGGTCTTTACGGTGGTTTTTCTTAAATTTGCGATTATGCTAAAAAAATATTTTTCTATTCTTTTTGTTTTTTTAGTCCTTTCTCTCACTGTTCTTTCTCCGGGATGCAAGAGAAAGACTGAGGACGTTGAATCAGAAGTGATTGAGGAAGTGAAGGATACACTTCCTCCGATGGGCTTCTGGCCGGATTCCTTGGATCTTTCCGAGGATGCTGTCCGCAATGGTGAGACATTCACTGGACTGATGTGCCGTCTGGGGCTTTCGATGAACGATGCGATGAAGATGGCCGCTGCCTGCGACACAATTTTCGATGTCCGTAAGATGCGAGCCGGCAACAAGGTCCAGGCATATTACCAGTTTGACACAAGCGGAACAGGAAGCGCTGTCGGGCCGATGCTGAAATATGTCGTCTATGAGCGCAACAAGATTGACCGTGTGGTGTTCCGCACGACCGATCCTTTTGAGGTCTGGGAATGGTCCAAACCTGTCGAGAGCACAAGAGAGTACACCGATGTGACGATCAAATCGTCCCTTTGGAACGATATGTTGGCGGCTGGCAGCTCCCCTCAGTTGATTGTGCCGCTTTCTGAGATCTATGCCTGGTCGGTTGACTTCTTCGGACTTCAGCCCGGAGACCGTTTCAGGGTGCTTTACGAGCAAAGAAAGTGTGATGACGAGATAATAGCCGTTGACACGATATATTACGCGGAGTATATCCGTGAGGAAAAGATGATTCCTGCTATTATGTTTGATCAAGGAGATCATGGTAACCTCTATTGGAATGAGAAAGGGGAGAGCTTGCGTAAGGCCTTCCTCAAGGCTCCGTTGAAGTTCACCAGGATCAGTTCCGGTTTCTCATACCATAGAAAGCATCCGGTAACTGGGCGTGTGAGGGCGCATACAGCAGTCGATTACGCGGCTCCCGTGGGCACTCCGGTGATGACAATCGGTGACGGTACGGTTGTGAGTGCCGGATGGACAAACGGAGGTGGAAACACCGTGAAAATCAGACATAACTCTGTTTATACCACCAGCTATATGCACTTGTCCCGTTACGGTGCCGGAATCAAGGCCGGAGCGAGGGTGCGTCAGGGAGACGTGATAGGCTATGTCGGCTCCACTGGACTCTCAACCGGGCCTCATCTGGATTTCCGTGTCTGGAAAAACGGTACGGCAATCAATCCTTTGAAGATGGACTCACCTCCTTCCGAGCCGATCAAACCGGAGAACATGGCCGCTCTTGACTCGACTTTCAGGTACTACAGGCAAATGATCGACACTCTGAAAGTAACAGTCACTCAGTAATATTTCCTCTAAAAACTGTTTCTTTCTTAAGTGACTGGTGTAAAAATCACGGATTTTTATGTAAGTGTGCTGAATCAGAGACAATTATTACGCTTGCTAAAGTCATAATTTAATACAATGAAGAAGAAAATTTATCTATTGCCCCTTGCCGCCGCGCTGCTGTTTGTTCAGGGCTGCGGACAACGAGATGCATCTTCTGTTTCTCCAGCCATCGGCCGTGACGCCGAGATCGAGGCGAAAGTCGAGAAGGTGCTGAAAGAAATGGATCTCACCGAAAAGGTGGGCCAGATGGTACAGTTGACATCCTCTACGGTGACGGCACCGGGAGGAGTGACTCTCGATCCGGAGAAACTCCGGAAGGTCATCGGCGAGATGAAGGTCGGCTCCATCCTGAACACATTCGGAGATGTCGCTCAGTCACGTGAGCTGACGGCTCAGCTTGTGGGCGAGATCCAGAAAAAGTCTATGGAGGAGATCGGAATCCCTTGCATCTATGGTCTTGATATGATCCACGGCGCGAGCTACCTGACCGACGGAACCTTTTTCCCGCAGGAGATAAACCTCGCGGCGACATTCAATCGTGAATATGCCCGCGCGATGGGTGAGGCTATGGCTTACGAGACAAGGGCCGCTATGGTTCCTTGGGTGTTCTCTCCGGTGATGGACCTCGGCCGGAATCCGGTCTGGCCAAGACAGTGGGAGAGTTATGGTGAAGACCCTTACCTGAACGCTGAGATGGCGGTGGCTGAGACGAAAGCCCTTCAGGGAGAGGATCCGAATCATATTGACGACAAGCACGTTGCCGTAAGTATAAAGCATTTTATGGCCTACGGTGTGCCGGTTTCAGGCAAGGACAGGACTCCTGCGATCGTGGCTGGGAATGATCTTAGGGAAAAGTTCTTCCGCCCGTTCAAGGACTGCCTTGAGGCCGGTGCGCTTACCCTGATGGTCAATTCCGCATCGATCAACGGAATCCCTACGCACGCCAATAAGGAACTTCTTACCGGTTGGGTCAAGGACGGTCTGGATTGGGATGGCCTCATCGTCACCGACTGGGCCGACATCAACAATCTGTACGAAAGGGATCACGTCGCCAAGGACAGGAAGGAAGCCCTCGCTATGGGCATCAACGCTGGAATCGATATGATTATGGAACCGAACGACCCTGATTGCTGCCTTGAACTGAAGGAGGTTGTCGAGTCCGGTCTGATTCCGATGTCCAGGATAGATGACGCAGTCCGCAGGGTTCTCCGCCTTAAATTCCGTCTCGGCCTGTTCGACAATCCGACCTGGGATGTCAGCGGTTATGATAAGTTCGGCTGCAAGGAGTTCCAGGACGCTTCCTACGCCGCGGCGGTGGAGTCCGAGGTGCTCCTCAAGAATGAAGGCAATATCCTTCCTCTTGAATATGGCAGGAAGATCCTTGTGACAGGGCCTAACGCCAACTCTATGAGGGCTTTGAACGGAGGTTGGTCTTACACTTGGCAGGGTGACGCCGACAGATTCGCCGGCGATTTCAACACAATCTACGAGGCTCTGGCTCAGAAATTCGGCGAGAAGAACGTTATTTTCGAGCCTGGTGTGGTTTACGATGAGACGGACCGTTGGGCTACAGGCGCTTGGCAGAAGGAATATGCTCCTCAGATCGCCAAGGCCGTGGCCGCAGCCTCGAAGGTGGATGTGATAGTCGCCTGTGTCGGTGAGAACAGCTATTGCGAGACTCCAGGCAACATTGATGACCTGAATCTGTCAGCTAACCAGAAGGAATTGGTGAAGGCGTTGTCAAAGACCGGCAAGCCTATAATCCTTGTACTGAACGAGGGGCGTCCGAGGGTTCTGCGCGAGATCGAGCCGTTGGCTAAGGCTGTGGTTGATGTGATGCTTCCTGGCAATTATGGTGGCGACGCGCTTGCTGCCTTGATGTCCGGAGAGGAGAATTTCAGCGGAAAGCTGCCGTTCACCTATCCTAAATATGTCAACTCACTCCACACCTACGACTACAAGGTCAGCGAGAGCCGTGAGACAATGGCCGGGGAATATAACTACGATGCGGTTATGGATGTGCAGTGGCCATTTGGATATGGGCTCAGTTACACCACTTTTGAATATTCAGAATTCAAATGTCTGAATGGCTCAGAGTTCGCCGCCGGGGATGACCTTAAGTTCGAGGTGACTGTGGCGAACACCGGCTCGCACAACGGCAAGGAGGCTGTCCTGCTATATTCAAGTGATATTGTGGCCAGCATGATACCTGATGTGAAGCGTCTGCGTGAGTTCGCCAAGGTTGAGCTTGCGCCGGGGGAGAGCAAGGTTGTTTCGTTCACGGTTCCGGCAAAGGAACTCGCGTTTGTGGGGGCTGACGGAAAGTGGCGTCTGGAGGCCGGAGATTTCAGGATGAGTTGCGGAGGGCAGTCACTCATGATCTCCTGTAACGAGACCAAGATTTGGGACACCCAGAACTAAAGATCCTCTGTGATATTCACCAATGAGGTGGTGTCCCAGTTGAAGACATATTTCTTGTCGCCTATCGGGAGCGTGATTTCAATGGAATCCGCTCCCTTTTTATATTTGGCGTAGGCATGTCCCTCAATGGCGTGTCTCGGCCGTATCGTGTAGTCTCCGAGGTAGCCGATGCAGCTCCGTTCGATCCGTGCCATGTCCTCCGACTCACTGTCAGCCATGGCCATGGTGGCTATGAACCCCGCCTCCTCGATGGCCGTGCCTCCAAGATCCCTCAGCAGGTTCTCGGCCAGGGAATCCCTGTCATCCGGATCCCCACGCACGATCGCGGCCATCACAAATGTCACGAACAGCGTGCAGATTCCTATTCCTATGGTCTTGGCGGTCTTTTGGGCACCGATTCTGTTCAGATAACCCCTTTGCCGGAAAACTTTGACAGGCCCCAATCTGGATGCGACAGAGGTGTTCTTGAAGTCGTACTTGACAGGCCTGTCTGTGTTGTTCTGAATATAAAGGTCCAGGCGGTAGTATTGTCCGTAGTGCTTCAGATAGCGGACATTCATCAGCACATCCAGTCCGTCGGTCGTGAAAACCTTCCAGACGTTCCCGTCCCGGTCCATCTCCATCTTCGAGTTCCGGACGTATGGGCTATCGGTCATCCTGACAACTTTCAGCCCAGCGGCGTTTTCGCTGAACAATGGCTGGAACAGGAGCGTGTCTTTGGACTCTATCCTTTGCAGAGTATCGATTTTCCTCTCCTGTGCTTGGGAGAGAGCGGAAAGGCAGGCAAACAGGGCAAAGGCTAGAACTATCCGCCGGTGACTATGAAAAGTTCTCATACAATTATCAATTTGGTCGGCGAGGGAGGTGCAAATTTCATGCTGATTAAGGATATATTTGCTATTTTTGTATTCATACAACAAGAAACGAAAATGAGAATATTCAAAAGAATAGCTTTGACGGCGGTCCTGTTCCTGGTAGCTTCGGTTTCCTCGCTTGCGGTTTTCAACGAGAAGGATCTGGCGCAGACGCTTCAGGTGCTGCGTTATGAGTTGCGAAAGGCTTACATCGAGATGGAGAAGAACCAGATGTCCTTCGAGTCTCAGGATGATCAGCAGCACGAGGAGCTGGTGCATCTCATACAAAGTTGCAACGAGTTGTCGCTGATGCTGTACTCGCAGAAACAGGACTTCACGTTCGACCTCACTTACGCCCTGCAGCAGGTCACCGACCAGTACCATAACTTCACTCAGAGCCGGATGCCGTATGACAACATCATCTCTTATCTTAATGTGGAAATTGATCGGTACGACAGACTGGTCATGGCTTTGAAAGTGCTTCCTCCAGAACTGGTTGAGTTGCCGGACAGCCTTGGGGGACCGGCATTGCTTGACTCCTTGACCTCGACGCTCCAGACTCATCTTCTTCCGAACGACTCCTACACGGATGCCCATTCGGACGACCCGGAGCATGCCGGCCACTATCATTTTGCAGGGCTTGAGGAAGAGCACGAGCATGCCTCCTTCCATCTTGACAGCCTGTCACAGATCGCGAGGGACAGTTGCCTTTTCTATTCCACAAGGCTGCTGAAGATGTTCACGGACATCCGTGACCACATGATTGAGGATAATGAATATTACGAGACCACCGACAAGAGGCTAAAAGAGGCTTACGACTATGCCCAGGAACGCTACAGGATGGTTCAGAAGAAGATATTCATTGAGGGACAGGACAATTTCTGGACAATTCTGACCCACGTCAAATCTTACGCGTCGAGAGCCGCCAAGGATTTCAACGACAAATACGGCAGGGCTTATTTCACTGATGTCAAGAGTGAATGGCGTGGGCCGATAGTCATCGGTTTCTCCTTTATGGTGCTGATCTACCTTGCGATAGCCACGCTGCTCAGCATGTTGATTGTCAAGATGTTGATGCGGCGTGTCAAGTTCTTCCGGTCAGAAAGGTTCCGCAAGAGGGAGGCCGCCATATTCATGCTTGGTGCTGCGATCCTGTTTGTGGTAGTCATCGCGGTCGCCAAGAACATCTACCTGACCTCACATTTCTTCACGATGGCCGCGGGACTTTTGATCGAGTTCGCACTGCTGCTGATCGCCGTTCTGACCTCGCTTCTGATCCGTCATGACAGCAGGCAGCTCAATTACGGAATGCGGATATACACCCCGATAATGCTGATGGGACTGGTGGTCATAACGTTCAGGATCATATTCATACCTAACAGCCTGATCGCGTTGATCTTCCCGCCGCTTCTGATCGCGTTCGGCTTCTGGCAGTGGGCTTCGATCCACCGCAACGGACCGAAGGTGCCGAAGAGCGACAATTCCTACGCCATCGCATCTTTTGTCGTGACGGCCATTACTTTTGTCATCTCCATCGTGGGCTACAGTCTGCTCGGCTTGCAGGTCTATATCTGGTGGATCTTCCAGTTGACTGTGCTCCAGTTGATTGTGGCTTGTGATGACCTGCTCAGAAAATACCGTCACAAGAGGGTTGACATCCTTGTCCGGGCCTACAGGCTCAAGCATCGGAACGATGTCGGTAAGGACAAGGGATCATTCATCCTTGTCACGTGGCTTTACGATCTTGTGGAGATGGTCATGATTCCGGTTTTGTACCTGCTTTCAATCCCGCTCTGTCTGTATATGGCTTCTGAAGTGTTCGACCTTACTGAGATCTGCATGGACATGTTCTTCTACCCGTTCTTCAACTACGAGTACCTGCACCTGTCTGTGTCCAAGATGGTTCTGGCCGCCGGGCTGTTCTATGTCTTCAAGTACATCTGCTATGTGGCAAGGGCCCTGTACAGAATTTACAAGTTGCGGAAAACTCTCCGGCAGACCGGGGCTTCGCTGATCCGGGAGAATGAGCTGAACCTTACTTTGGCCAACAATGTGATCGGAATTCTGGCATGGGGTACTTATTTCTTAGTGACAATCTCGCTTCTGAACATCCCGACGAAGTCTCTGTCCGTGATCACAGCCGGTCTGGCCGCCGGTCTTGGTTTCGCCATGAAAGACATCCTGAACAACTTCTTCTATGGCGTGCAGTTGATGTCCGGCCGTCTTCGCGTGGGGGATTACATCGAGTGTGACGGAATCCGGGGGAAGGTGGACAACATAACGTATCAAAGCACTCAGATCGAGGCGACTGACGGAAGCATCATGGCGTTCCCTAACAGTTCCCTGTTCGCCAAGAACTTCAAGAACCTGACCCGCAACAATTCCTACGAGTTCCTCGGTCTACCTGTGGGTGTGGCCTACGGAACAGATGTCGCGCATGCGAGAAAGGTTATTCTCAAAGCTTTGGCTCCGTTATGCAGGCCGGATAAGTTCGGCCGTCAGGTGGTCGAGGAGAAGTACGGAATCCAGGTTGTCCTGAGCGGCTTCGGTGACAGCAGCGTTGATCTGGTTGTGAAGCAGTACATTCTGGTTGAGCAGCGCACTGGCTACATCGCCGCCGCCAACGAGCGGATCTACAATGCGTTGAACGAGGCCGGAATAGAGATTCCGTTCCCTCAGCGCGATCTCAACATCCGTCAGATGCCTACTATGGATAAATAATTGTAGATGATAAATTTAGCGATTTTCGTGTCTGGCGGTGGCTCAAACTGCGAGAACATAATAAGATACTTCAAGGATTCAGATAAGGTGAATGTCGCCCTTGTCGTTGCGAACAAGACCGGAATCCCGGCCCTTGAGAAAGCCGAAAGGCTCGGCGTTCCGACACGTGTGCTTCCAAAGGCGGACTTGAACAGGGAGGATGTTGTCCTGCCTCTGATGAAGGAATATTCAATCGACTTCATCGTTCTGGCGGGTTTCCTCCTTGTCATCCCGGACTTCCTGATCCATGAATATGACCACAGGATGATCAACCTTCATCCCGCCCTTCTGCCGAAATTCGGAGGCATGGGCATGTACGGTCATCATGTCCACGAGGCTGTCAAGGCGGCGGGGGAGACCGAGACCGGAATGACCGTCCATTGGGTAAGCGGCAAGGTTGACAGTGGCGGGATCATCGCTCAGTTCCGCACTCCGATCAGTCCCGATGACACTCCCGACGACATCGCCGCCAAGGAACATGCCCTTGAAATGGAGCACTTCCCGCAGGTAATTGAGGCGTTGGCGGATAATACCCTGATTATCAATTAAAAGAATGATTTCGTGGTGCAGCCTGCAACACCACGACATTGCTTTTTGCATTCATATTCAATCAGTTGTGTGCCACGACCCTCATCCTTTGCCGCCAAGAAGGAGGAAGGAGCCGGATAGGGCTTGGTAGAGAGCCGTCTGATAGGTGTCTCCGATAGGAATGCGTGAAGGGCCGATGAGGATGTGGTTGCGCTCGATGGCTTCAATCGCGGCCAGACGGACTATGAATGATTTGTGGACGCGGACGAAATCCTCTTTCGGGAGAGTATCCTCAAGGGCTTTCAGGCGCATAAGAGACAGGATTGGAGCCGTGCCGTTGTTCAAATGTATTTTCACATAGTCCTTAAAGCCTTCGATGTAGGTGATTCTGTCCAGATCGATCTGCTGGAGTCTGTACTCGGTTTTTACGAAGATGCTTTTGATTTTTCGTTGCCCGGTCACTTCGGCAGGCTCCGTGACCGAGGTAGAAACCGCAGGCTCAGTCACTTCGGTGGTTGGTGAGTCACGTCGAACCGCAGGCTCAGTGACCAAGCCAGACGGTAGCTGAGCTTGTCGAAGCGACTTATCATCAATGAGTTCAAGATATTCTTTCGCCTTCATCGCCGCGGAAAGAAAATCCTCGTAGGAAATCGGTTTCAGAAGATAGTCCAAGGCTCGGACCTTGAACCCCTCGACGGCATATTCACTGAAAGCGGTTGTGAATATGATCCTGGTCCTCTCCGGCAGCATCCGTGAAAGATCCATCCCGCTCAGGTTCGGCATCTGGATGTCGCAGAACAGCAGATCCACCGGATTGTCCTGAAGAAATGAATATGCAGCCGTTCCGCTCGTGAAACTACCTTTGAGCGAGAGGAACGGAGTCTTTGCGACGTAAGATTCCATCAGCCTTACCGCCAAAGGCTCATCGTCAACGACTATGCAACTGATCGTGTTCATATTCCTGCCCTGATCCTGAGCAGACTACGGTAAACGCTCTGCACCCTGCCATATTCAAATGAATATGCTCCAGGGTAGAGCAGGTCAAGTCTGCGTTTGAGGTTCGTGATTCCTATTCCTGATCCGCTACGGTCTGTGTCGTCCTTCGGGAAGCAGCTGTTCTCGACGAGGCAGGTGACATATTCCCCGTCTTCCTTGAGTTCTATCCTGATGAAGGATTCATCCGTGTCACTTATGCCGTGCTTGAAGGCGTTCTCAACGAGCGGTATGAAGAGTAGCGGAGCTATTTGCCTGTTTGACAGAGAACTTGGCAGTGATACTTCCAGCTTTACTCCAGAAGTTAGCCGCGCGCCCATCAGTTTGACATATTCATTGAGGAATTCGCATTCCTTGGCGAGAGGCACGGTGTCTTTCTGGCTTTCGTAGAGGACGTAGCGCAACATTCCGCTGAGGTCGTGGACGGCCTCCTGTGCCTGTGCGGGGTCTATCTGGATCAGCGAGTAGATGTTGTTCAGGGTGTTGAAAAGGAAATGCGGGTTGACCTGGTTCTTGAGGTTAGCCAGCTCGGCCTCCGCCTGGTTCTTCTCTATTTCCTTGCGCTGCGCCTCGTTGTTGTACCATTCGGTTGTCATCTTTACCGCCACCGCGATGCCCACTATCGCCATATAGATCACCGTGTTGCGGAAAGTGAAACTGATTGTGTCGAGTGTGGAGTGATGTGGAGGGGCGATGTCCGGCGAGATGAGGTACCTGAAAAAGAGATGGACCCCGATGCTGACCTTGGCGATCAAAAGCACGTTCCAGAACAGGAACGCCCCGAACCTCTTGTTGGAGAGGAAGTGCTTTATCAGAAATAAGTAGTTGGTGTAGAACACTATGACAAATGAAATCGTTACAGGCAGGAACCTGGAATAGTCCAGTCCTCCGTGAAGCGCCCTTCCCGGTTGGGGCGAAAAGAACGGCATCGCAAGGATCACCGCCCAGATCGCGATGTGTATCAACCAACCACTGTTTTTCCGAATATTCATATAATGTTCCGAAATTTTACTGTTGCAAAGCCTTGTGGAAGAACTCCTTCCGGAGGTCGGATGAGATCGGGTGGCGGGCGACACGGTAGGTGTCGGAGATGTCACCGGTCAGGTTGCAGACATCAAGGCCGCTGATCTCGGAGAGGTAGAGACAGTTGTATTTAGCCTCCTGCCCCTCCTGAAGCCTCATTGTGTAACGCATGATGTCCAGCACTTCGATCTCGCTCAGGCTGTCCTTGCAGAATACGTACAGGTCAAGGGTCTTGAATGAACCGTAGAAGCCATCCCCGGCCTTGCGGACCTTGCTCTCGATAATCCGGCGCATCGGCAGCGCCATCGACCAGTAGTCGTATTCCTTGGTTCCGACGTATCGTCCTCCCTGAAGACCGTAACCGTAGCCCGATGAGAGGATCGTGTCGAAGTCCTCCCGGTCTTCCGGAATCGGTGCCACGCCGGCCACCTCCTTGATCATAGACTGCGCCGCCTCCTTGGTCTCCGGCATCGCCCTCGTCACCTCAATGCCCAACGAAACTCCGTCCGGACTCTGCAAATCCGGCCGATCCTTGTTCAGCAGCTCCGCGAACCTCCGGTCCAGAAGCGTCTCCAGCGAGATCTTCGCGTATCTCTCGAAAAAGCAAGTGTCAAACTGGCTCATAATCTTTCTTTTCCCAAATATCGTAAATCCACGTTACTTTCGCAAATCCTGTTCCTTGACTGTTTGTTGACTGTTTATGCGAATGCCACTATCTGCCACGGCAATACCTTTCGATTTCTTTTGGAGCATCTTTGGAAGATGGTCTCGGCGATAGAAATAATTACGAATGAATATCTCATTTCAGCGTGGCGGATAAATGATTGAAAGACAGAGAGAATAACGTTCTCCTTTAGTTGAATCTTACCTAAGGTGAATGCTTAATAGGATGATTTATAATAGGTTATGTGCCACGGTGCCCAATAATAAAACTTCGGCCCTTGAGCTGGTCTAAGGGCCGGAGTTTTATGAAGATGATCAAAATTATAGTTCGATCTTATCCAGCTCCGAAATCCAGAGCTGAACCTGGGCGTCGGAAGGCATTCGCCAGTCCCCGCGCGGCGAGAAGCTCACGAGACTGATCTTCGGGCCGTCCGGCATACAGGACCTCTTGAACTGCTGGCTGAAGAATCTCCAGTAGAACTTTCTCAGCCACTTCAGGATCGTGGCCTTGTCGAAGGTCACGTCAGGATGCCTTACCACATTCTTTCCGGAACGATCCTCCCCGTTCTCGGCCTCTCCGAACGCCTTGCAGGCCAGATGGAAAATCTTCACAGGAGAGTAACCGTACCTGATGAAGTTGTAGATGAAGAAATCGTGCAGCTCGTACGGGCCGATCAGGTCCTCGGTCTTCTGCTTGATCTGTCCCTTTGAGTCGGCCGGAGTAAGTTCCGGACTGATAGGGGTTTCCGCGATGTCTATGAGAATCTCGGCCGCGGATCTTCCTCCGTTTGTGGCCGCGTCTGTGAACACATTCTTGGCTGCCCACCTTACAAGGTACTTGATCAAGGTCTTCGGCACGGATGCGTTGACGGCGTACATCGACATATGGTCACCGTTGTAGGTGCACCAGCCGAGTGCCAGCTCCGAAAGGTCTCCGGTACCGATCACAAGGCCGTTCTCCTGGTTGGCGATGTCCATCAGGATTTGGGTCCTCTCGCGGGCCTGGGCGTTCTCGTAGGTGGAATCCATCACCTTAGGATCGTGGCCGATGTCCTTGAAATGCTGCTCCACGGCAGCTACAACTGAGATCTCACGTGTCGTCACGCCAAGAACCTCCATCAGATCCACTGCGTTGGACTTCGTGCGGTGGGTTGTTCCAAGTCCCGGCATTGTGATTCCGATGACGTTCTCTCTTGGAATGCCCAGCTTGTCGAAAGCCATTACGGTCACCAGAAGCGCCAGCGTGCTGTCGAGGCCGCCGGATATTCCCAGAACAGCCTTTTTGCAGTTTATATGCTCAAGGCGGGCGATGAGTCCGGTCGTCTGGATCTGAAGAATCTCCTTGGAACGCTCGGCGATCTCCGCCGGATCACCCTCAGGCAGGAACGGATGTGGCTCCACATAGCGGTAGAACTTCTTGTCAAAATCTGTCGGAGCGGCGGGACCAAGGTCGTAGCATGAATATAATCCTGAATATTCACAGGCGGAGGTTCCGTCAGGCGTCATTCCCCGGAACGAGTTCTTCTTCTGGCGCAGCACGTTGAGTCTCTCGATATCAAGATCAGCGAATATCATCGTGTCGTGCAACTGGAACCTTTCGTTCTCGGAAAGCACCCTGCCGTTCTCGCAGATGATGGAAGATCCGCCATAGACGGTGTCCATTGAAGACTCGCCATAGCCTGCCGAGCAGTAGATGTAACCTGAGACGGTACGTCCTGACTGGTTGGAAATCAGTTCTTTGCGCTGTTGGTGTTTGGTCATCACCTCATTGGATGCAGAGATGTTCACTATAACCTGCGCGCCTGAAGGGGCGAGGAATGATGACGGAGGAATCGGAGTCCAGAAATCCTCGCAGATCTCGATTCCGAATGTGGCGTTACCGACGGTGAACAGCAGGTTAGGGGAGATGTTGCACCTGTGGCCGCAGTATTTGATGATCGAGTCGAAACCGTCTCTGTAATAGTCCTTGCCGTCGTCCACGAAACGTCCTGTGGCCGAGTTGTCAGGTCCAAGGAAATCCGATCCGGAGGCGAACCAGCGTCCCTCGTCGAACTCGGCGTAGGTCGGGAGGTAGATCTTCGGCACGATGCCTTTGACGCCACCGTTACGCAGAACGATGGCACAGTTGTAGAGACGGCCTCTGAAACGGACCGGGGCTCCGATCACGACGGTGATGTGCTTGCCTCTGGTGAAGTCCTTTATCTTTCCGACAGCCTCTTCCGACTTGGTCAGCAGAAGGTTCTGTCCGAAGAGGTCAAGGCAGGTGTAACCGGTTATCGATAGTTCTGGGAAGACCACCAGCGAGGCACCTTCCTCTTCGGCCTTTCCTGTCAGTCTGCAGATTGACTCGGCGTTATATTCAACATCCGCCACCTTTACCCTTGGCACTGCGGCGGCCACTCTGAAGAGTCCTAAATCCATTATTATGTTGTTTGAAATTAAGTAACCTTCAAAAAATAACCTGCATCATCTTAAGGAATCTTTTCGGTCTA
>OQVS01001896.1_pt1 | contig 13880 bp, 7 predicted proteins | sample 1691601 | NCBI WGS metagenome assembly OQVS01 (sample SAMN03418268, study PRJEB22391) | human gut metagenome | biome: human-gut; feature: organic feature; material: feces | host: Homo sapiens | place: Tanzania | collected 2013-01
ACTGCTTTTCCATATTTCCTTTATCTCTTCAATGGCAGTTTTTGAGCAGTTCTACACTGTTTTTTCTATTGTCGACGTATTAAAGTTAAATCAAAAAATCGGCATATGAAAAACAATTAACCTTGTGTATATCCTTTTGAAAAAGTTGCAAAACTTTTGTGCTTTGGCTACATTCAACAAAAACAGAGGAGATTAGTTTTGTTTTCTAAATTTGAACGGCTGGCGGCCTGGAGATATTTGCGCGCCAAGCGTAAAGAAGGATTTATTTCGGTGATTACCGGTTTTGCATTTACCGGTATAGCTTTGGGTGTGGCAACTTTAATCATTGTTATGTCAGTGATGAATGGCTTTAAGGCCGAATTGCTGAACCGTATATTGGGAATTAACGGTCATATTTCCATTGTGTCATCTGCTGGTTTTCCATTTAATAACTACAAAAAAGCCGTTGCCGATTTAGAAAGTATTCCGGGGATTGATACGGCTTTGCCGCTGATAGAAAAACAGCTTTTAGTGTCTTCTTCGCGTGGCGCGGAAGGTGCTATGGTCCGCGGAATAGAAAAAGAAGATATCTTAAAAAAGAAAGTGATGCGCGACGGTTTTGCCCATATGGATATTGAAGGTTTTAGCGGCGATGTTGTGGTTTTGGGAGATAAATTGGCGCGTAAACTTGGGGTTTTTGTTGGCGATGAGCAGGAGCGTCACAATTGGGTTATAAAATACGATGTGACAAAGTCTGATTTCACTCCTGACGGCGAATGGCACGAGGTAAGTTTGCCTTTGAAATATTTCGGATACAGAGGCTCTGAGGATCCTCCTTATTCTTATTCGGAAAACCATTTTACTTGGTCCAAGATAAGGGAAATAAGAATTACCAATGAGGATTTTTCTTCTATGAATGGTGTTACCCTTCTTATTGATGATGTTATCCTTACGGGGCCGGAAAACAAGTATTGGAAGCCATCAGATCCAAATCCGGATCCAGATCCAGATCCTGACCCGGACCCAACCCCTGGCCCTGTTGATGATGCCCAAGGTTCAATAGATGATTTTGAAGTTTTACCACAATATTAATAAACCATGAAAGAATATTTTAAAGAAAAGGATTATGCGTCTCCTGGATTTGACGTATGCGAGGTATTGCCGGGCAATGTTATATGCACAAGCGGTATATGCACAAGCGGTGACATTGATGATCTGAGTGTGGGAGAAGAGTATGAATTTTAATCAGGAAAACATTATGAAAACACAACATCTTTATTTTGCTGCATTTGCAATTCTGTTTGCTTCATGTGCTAAACAGGAGGCTGAAATGAGTCCCGTACAGTCTGATAATGAACTGAGAACATTTGTGGCTGATTTTGAGCAGACAAAGACAAACCTTGCACCGGATGGGGAAGGTGTTTACAGGAAAATGATTTGGAGCGCAGGAGATAAGGTCGGAATTTTCGACGCTTCAGGGGTGCCTCAGCCGTTTGAAACTAAAACTGGAGGTGCTTCTGCTACCTTTACCGGTTCAGCAACTGCTCCTACCGATTCATGGTATGCATTCTACCCTTACAGTGCAAAGGCAACAAAGGAAGGCAGCTATCTTCTTTCTGCCATTCCGGAAATCCAATATGCAAAGAAGGACGGAGTTTCAGACAATGTTACTCTTCTTGTGGCAAAGTGTGCGGCAGATGAGACTACACTGTCTTTCAAGCACGCTTGCGGACTTGTCAAGATTGACCTTCCGGTGGACTGCATAAGTGTGACTCTTGAAGTCCTCAATCCTGACAATTTGTGGACACAGCCTTTGTCCGGCGGAGTTAAGGTCGATGTCGGTGCCCCTACAAATTCTTGGTCAACCTTGCTTTGCTACACGAGCGTTACTCTGGTAGGTGAGAATGGCGGAAATATTCCTGCAGGAACGTATTATCTTGCTGTCAAGCCTATTGATTTTAAAGGTGATGTCCTTCTCTCCATCAGGAATGCTGAAAACAAGATTTACGTGAAGAAAAGAACGGGCTTTACTGTAGGTGCAGGTCAGATAAGACCTATCACAATCAATCCGGGTTGGGTTGAGGATGACGGTCTCAACTTGTTCTCGGAAATGGGTGGAACAAGCATATACGGATATGTTGCAGGTGAATTTGATTCTTCTTCGGATCCATTGCGTACCACAGATGGAAACCAGCCGAGAATCTATGGAACACAGGGAACAAAGATTGAGTACAGTTCAGATGCAGCCTGGTCGGGACGTGTGGCTCTTCATGGCGGAGATGCTGAATTGACTAAATTCATTGACAATGGGTATTCAGTGGAATACTTTGTGAAATTCGACGAGTCAATGCTTAATAACGACAGGCAGCTTGTATTCAGACATTGGTTTAAAAATAATAGCAGCGGTTGGACAACAAAATACGATGAATGCAATATTATCAGGTATAACTATGGCTCCATTCCTTCCACCCTCGGAATCCAGGACACTGAATGGCACAGAATCTCGTTCCCACTCACTTCAGATTTGATGCTAGGCGGTAACACTGTATGGCAATTCATCATCGACCCTAATTTCACTGATGATGCTCAGGCCGCTGCTGCAAAGGGTTCCATATTCTATTTCGATGAAATAAGACTTGTTAGGAAGACTCCTACTGAATAATAGTTGCAATCTGTGTACATATTGTCTGAATGAATAGGCATCATGAAGAAACTTCTGTTTTCAATGACATTGTTCTGCGTGCTCTCCTGTACGCAGAACAATGTTCCCGTATATCTGAATGAGGATGCGGACATCGAAGAGAGGGTTGAGGACGCCCTGTCAAGGATGACGGTCGAAGAGAAACTCGGCATCATTCACGCCCAGTCCAAATTTTCGGCAAGAGGTGTACCCCGTCTGGGCATTCCGGATATATGGATGGACGACGGACCTTCAGGAGTGCGTGAGGAAAGTTTCTGGGACGACTGGGGCGGAGCCGGATGGACCAACGACTCCTGCACCGCTCACCCTGCCCTGACCTGCCTTGCAGCCACCTGGAATGAGGAAATGGCTGCCCTTTTCGGCAAGAGCATAGGAGAGGAGGCACGCTACCGCAACAAAACCACCCTGCTTGCTCCGGGAGTGAACATAATGAGAACTCCTCTTTGCGGACGCAATTTCGAGTATATGGGCGAAGACCCTGTGCTGGCTGGTAAGATGTGCGTACCTTATATCCGGAATCTGCAGAAGAGCGGTGTGGCCGCCTGTGTGAAGCATTTTGCCCTGAACAATCAGGAGGCTTACCGTCACAGCGTGAATGTGGTTGTGGATGACCGTGCACTTTACGAAATCTATCTTCCGGCATTTAAGGCGGCAGTTCAGGAAGGCAATTCCTGGACCATAATGGGTGCCTACAACAAGTATAAGGGCCAGTATTGCTGTCATAATCAATACCTTCTGAATGATATTCTGAAAGGGGAATGGGCTTATGACGGAGTTGTGGTTTCTGACTGGGGCGGAGTCGAGGATACCTGGGAGGGCATACACAACGGTCTCGATATGGAGTTCGGAACAGGTTCCGACGGTCTCTCCAACCGGGGAGTGGATACTTACGACAGTTTCTGTCTTGCCAACCCTTACCGCTGCCTCATCCGTGAAGGCAAGGTGGGAACCGATGAACTTGACGAAAAGGCGCGCAGGGTGCTCAGGCTTATTTTCAGGACCACTATGTCCAAGGACAGGCCTTGGGGCTCGTTTGCTACTCAGGAGCATTATGACATAGCCCGCAAGGTGGCGGAGGAAGGTATAGTTCTTCTTCAAAATGAGAATGAGGTGCTGCCGCTCCGCCTTGACAAGAAGCCTGTCATTCTCGTGACTGGAGCAAATGCCTTCTGGCAGCACGCAAGCGGAGGCGGTTCATCCTATCTTAAGACCACCCACGAAATCTGTCCTCTTGACGGACTGAAGGAGATTGTCGGAAACAGGGCTGAAATCCGTTTTGTCGAGGGGTATCGTCCTTTTACCGGAGAATATCCTGACTATGTCGCTCCATTGAGGGAAGAGGCTGTGAAGGCCGCTGCCGAGGCTGATTACGTCATTGTCTTCGGTGGCCTTAACAAATGGGGCCATCAGGATTGCGAAGGCGTGGACAGGGATGAATACGGGCTGCCTTTTGCCCAGAACGAACTCATTGAGGCTCTCTCTCAGGTCAATGACAATGTGATAGTATCCCTGACTACGGGTACCGCCGTGGCAATGCCTTGGAAGGATAAGGTACAGGCCATACTTTACAACTGGTACATAGGTTCTGAGGGTGGTCGTGCACTTGCGAATATCCTGACAGGCGCAGTGTCTCCTTCGGGAAAGCTTCCGTTTACCATCGCAGAGAGACTGGAGGACTATGCTCCACACGCCCTGGATGCGTATGATAGCAAGAACAGTGGCGACGTTGAATACAAAGAGGGTATTTTTGTCGGTTACCGCTGGTTCGACAAGGAAGGTGTCAAACCTCTTTTCCCTTTCGGTTATGGACTTGGTTACAGTTCATTCTCTTTCGGCAAGGTTGAGGCGTCTTCTGCAACTGTCCGAATGACCAGCAGGGAGGTGGCTCCTGATTTTGCCTCGGAAAAGAAGGCAGGGAATGGCAATTCCATCAAGTTCAGGGTTGATGTAACCAACACCGGCAATTGCCGTGCTGCTGAAACGGTTCAGCTCTATGTACGGGATGTGGAATCCTCACTGCCTCGTCCTCTGAAGGAACTCAAGGCTTTCAGGAAAGTTTGGCTTGATGCAGGTCAGACTGAAACGGTTGAACTGACCTTGAGTGAAAAGGACCTCAGATTCTTCGATGACTCCAAACATAAGTGGGTGGAGGAACCAGGTGATTTCCAGGCTCTTATCGGAACATCTTCAGAAGATATTTTCAGCATTGTCGATTTTAGACTCAAATAAATGAATCACAAACCATTATTGATTATTGCAGCCATCCTGACCGTTTCGTGTCTGGATGCTGTCCCTTTATACAAGCAGGCAGACGCTCCGATAGAAAAGAGGGTTGAAGACCTGTTGTCAAGGATGACTCTGGAGGAAAAAATACTTCAGATGAATCAGGTTACTTTAGGTACCAATCTGAATCAGAACAATATAGGAGGGGAGCCGGTCGAACCTGTTCTCGGAAGTTACATTACCTACACTGCAACTGATCCGACTGAAATCAACGCCATGCAGCGCCGCGCGCTTGAGGAGACGCGCCTCGGAATCCCTGTCCTGTTCGGCTACGACGCTATCCACGGCTTCCGTACAGTCTATCCGATACCTCTCGCCCAGGCCTGCTCGTGGAACCCCGAACTCGTCGAGAGCGCCTGCGCCATTTCCGCCCGCGAGACACGTCTGACCGGCATCCACTGGACATTCTCGCCGATGGTTGACATTGCCCGTGACGGACGATGGGGACGCTGCGCGGAAGGCTACGGTGAAGACCCTTATGCCGCTTCCGTGTTCTGCGCCGCCTCCGTGCGTGGCTATCAGGGCGACGACATCTCCGACACCACGAAAGTCGCCGCCTGCGTCAAGCACTACATCGGCTATGGCGCGTCGGAGGGTGGACGTGACTATGTCCCGACCGAAATCTCGCGCCAGACCCTCTGGGATACCTACATGCCTCCATATCAGGCCGGCATCGAGGCCGGTGCGGCTACTGTGATGAGCTCTTTCAACTCCATAAACGGTCTTCCTGTGAACGGCAGCCGATACCTCCTGACCGATGTGCTCAAGAAGCAGTTCGGCTGGGACGGAATGATTGTCTCGGACTACGACGCCGTGAAGCAGCTTGTCTATCAGGGTGCCGCAGCCGACCATAAGCAGTGCGCAGAGATAGCCGCCAACGCGGGACTCGACATGGACATGGCCGACCTTTGCTATTATCACAATCTTGCTACCCTTGTCGCCGAGGGCAAGGTCAGCGAAAGCACAATAGACGATGCCGTGCGCAGGATTCTGCGGTTCAAGTTCCGTCTCGGACTCTTCGAGCACCCATACGCACCAGAGACTTCGCCGGAGGAGCGCTTCACCCTCCCAGGCGATCGTGAGACCGTGATGAGCCTTGCCGAGGAGTCGGCCGTGCTGCTCAAGAACGACGGGGTGCTGCCTCTTGGACAGAAGCCCGGCAAGATTGCGCTGATAGGCCCGATGGCGAATGATCTCTGGGGACAGATTGGCTCGTGGGGCGGTCATCCTCTCGCCGAGGAGATAATCACGATCCACAAGGCGATGACAGACGAGTTCGGTGCGGCTAATGTTCTCTATGCCAAGGGCTGCGGTTTCGAGGGCGACGACAGCAGCGGCTTCGCGGAGGCCATTTCAGCGGCAAGGCACGCGGATGTCGTGGTGCTCTGCCTCGGCGAACTCACGAAATGGAGCGGCGAGAACGGCATCCGCTCCACGCTTGCCCTGCCGGCGATTCAGGAGCAGCTTGCTCTCGAACTGAAGAAGGTCGGCAAGCCGCTCGTCCTGCTGCTGAACAATGGCCGTCCACTTGAGCTTTGCCGCCTCGAACCCATCGCAGACGCGATTGTGGAGCTGTGGCAGCCGGGCATCTCGGGAGGAAAGCCTGCCGCGGGCATACTCTCAGGCCGCGTGAACCCTTCGGGCAGGCTCTCCATAACCTTCCCATACTCCACCGGACAGATTCCGATTTACTACAACCGCCGCCGCACAAGCCGTCCGTTCATGGGCTTCTATCAGGACATTCCCCGCGAACCGATGTACTGGTTCGGCCATGGTCTGAGCTACTCGCACTTTACCTACGGCGACATACGCAAGGTCTCTGACTCTCCGCTCGTCTTTGAGGTCGATGTCACTAACGACAGCTCCCGCGACGGTAAGGAAACAGTCTTCTGGTACATCAGCGACCCTGTCAGCACCGTCACCCGCCCCTACAAGGAACTCAAGTTCTTCGAGAAGCGCCTGATTCCTGCCGGAGCCACCGAGGCCTTCCACTTCGAGGCAGACCGTCTTCGCGACCTTGGCTATGTGAACGAGAGGGGCGAGCGCTGGTTCGAACCCGGCAAATTTGAAATCCTCACCGCCGACAAGAAACTTGAAATCGAGGTAGAATGAAAAGATATCCGCACATATTTCTGACGCTGGCATTCCTGTTCGTCCTCGCCCCGCTGCCCCCATGTTTCGCAAATGCCCCTTCGGCAGATGAGACCGCTCTCTTGGGAAATGTTCCCTGTGACAGCCTGACTCTGACCTCGTCGTCCGATGTTGTGGCGTTTTCCTGGGATGTCAATGACTATGTCCCTTATCTTAAGGAATATCTCTCAGGAACAAAGTTGGCTGCCGGAAATGCCTGCGCTGAGGCGGTGACCGAAAGCCGGATTGTCCTTGACATTGACGGCGGCCTTGAGTGCTGTCCGGAGGGCTTCGAGTTCGCGGTCCGTCCCGGAGAACTTCGCATAACTGGGCGCGACCGTGCCGGGGTGTTCTACGGCATCCAGCACCTGCTGCGGCAGTTTCCACCGTCGATCTATGCCAAAGAAGGGCTTTCTGAACCGGTCAAGCTGCCGCTCGGAGTCAGGCTCGACGCTCCGGAGAATGCCTATCGGGGGCTGATGATTGACGTGGCGCGGGCGTTCGTGGATGCCGAGGGGCTGAAACGGCAGATAGACCTTATGGGAATGCACAACCTCAATGTCCTGCACTTGCACCTTACTGACAACGAGGGCTGGCGGCTCGAAATCAAGTCGCATCCCGAACTCTCAGAGGTCGGAGGATTCCGCGGCGGCGACTCTTCCGTGGGGGCGCAGTACGGTCTTTGGGACAGACGCTACGGCGGCTGCTACACTCAGGAACAGATGCGCGAAATCATCGACTACGCTAAGTTCCGCAACATAACCATAATCCCCGAGATAGACCTTCCCGGGCACAGCCAGGCCATCGCACGGGTGCTTCCGGAGATCCTTTGCGACTATGCTCCAGACACCTCCCGTTCGGCGGGCTATGACACGCGCGGGGTCTGGTGCGTCTCCCGAGAGAAAAACTACCGTCTTTTGGACGACATAATCTCGGAAGTCGCGGCTCTCTTCCCGTCGGAGTACATCCACATCGGCGGCGACGAGGTCGGGATGAAGGGCTGGCTGTCATGCCCTCACTGCTCCGCTCTCATGAGGGAGAGGGGATTCACCGACCCGAAGCAGCTTGAGGACCTGTTCATGAAGCGGGTCACCGACATCGTAAAGGCCAAGGGCAAGACACCGGTAGCGTGGTGGGACAAGGATGTGATTACCGATACATTCACCAAGGAAAGCCTCGTATGTGCATGGCAGGACATCCCTGCCTGCCGCAAAGCCATGGCTAAGGGCTACAGGACAGTCTTCATGTCGGCGTGGCATCTCTACTTCGACATGAAGCAGGGCCCGCACGACCCGGGGCAGGACTGGGGCGGCATAATCGACTGGCACAGGGTCTATGACCTCGATCTCGGACGGCTCGGAGTGACTGACGCGGAAAAATCTGTTGTCATCGGCTACGAAGGAGCGTTCTGGGCGGAGACCCATCTCCAGAACGCTCCGGAATCCCCGGACTACCTCGATTTCATGCTCTGGCCCCGCGCCGCCGCGCTCGGAGCAATGTCCTGGGGCAAGAAACTTTCGGGTGAGGAGTTCGCGGAATATATGAGGACACGACACTATCCGAGGCTATCTGCAATGGGCGTCGCGTTCCGTCTTCCGGAGCCTTCAGTGACATGGGAAAACGTTCTTCTCTCCGCTTCTGCGGAAGATGGGGAGACAATTCTCTGCATAAAGAACGGAGGCAGTCCAAAGGCTTATTACAGGCCGTTCAAGACCGCGCATCCCGAGAGTTACTCCTTTGTCGTCCGTTTCGGAAGCGGCCGCAGTGTCCCGGTCAAGGCGCGGCAGTGCTGCGACACCATAGCTCCGGCATTCCGACTCAGTTCATCCCTGCCCGAAGACGGCTGGAAACCATTCTCCGGAGTCGAGGCATACAGGGACAAGGCTCATTTCTCCTCCACGCCGCACGATGGTGACTGGATTCTGATTGACTTCTCCAATCCGGTAAAGTGCCGTGAAATCGCCCTCAAGACTGGCGAGGCTCTTTTCGCCAGTGGTGGCTTCCCCTACGGCTATACGGAGGTTTCATACGACGGAAAACATTTCCACCGGGTCGGCGAACTCATCGATGGCGGCATCTCTATATTCCCGAAACGCCCCGTCCGCTCCGTGAGACTCGTGTGCACTTTCACCGGTAACAGCCGCGACCTGACGATACTCCAGCCCATAAGGGTATATCCCGTTTTGACGGAATAATGAAATATATGTTCCCGAATAATTCCGGATATTGATAATATGTAAATGTATATAGATAAGACGATTCTATCATGAAGCACAATTTTTTAAAAGCGACTGCGGTTCTTGCAGCGACGACTTTTTCTGTGATTTCCTCAGAAACAATATCCTCAAAAAATCATATTTCGATGAAAAAATATATCCTCACCCTCGTTTCAGTACTTTTTTCACTCCTTTTCGGAATCTCACTATCCGCACAGGAATTTTTCCGCATCGCGGCACACGACTCTTCGGAGGAGTCAAAGAAATCGGCGGACATAGTCTGCACCGGAGAACACGACGAACTCACGATTCAGAAGGTTCTGGACGGTTTTGACGGCACGAAGACCCGGGGATGCCACATCCTTTTCTACGACGGGAACTACAATATCGACGGGTTTTACACAGACCCGCGTTTTCCGATGCCGACCGCACTTAGGGTCCGCAAGACTGCGGGTGTGGTGCTGCGCGGAATCGACGAGAGCGGCCTGCGCAAGAATTCCGGCGTGCTCTTCAACGTGCGTCCGCAGGCTTACGAGGGGATTGCCCCATCTGTTCAAATGAATGTGATTGCGTGCTCGAATGACAATATGTATAACACGAATCACTTGACAATAAGGAACTTGTCTATAATACTTCCGGATATAAACCATAAGGTGATATGCATCAACACCTTCTATGCGGGAGCGGCGATACTGGAGAACATACGCCTGTCCTCAATCGGCTGCGGCCCCGGAAAGATGCCGGTGGAGGGTTCCGTGGGCGTGCGCGGGTCGAACATAAACCCTAACGGCGTGGGGCATCACTGGAACGATGTTATCGCTGACGGGTTTTATGAGGCGTTTCAGATTGGCGGCGAGCATCTCGTGGCAACGAATCTTCTGGGCTACAGGAGCTATTACGGCTATACTTTCGGGAACTATGACGTGGTGGAGCAGTCGAAGGCCTCCGGCTGGTACGGAGTGTGGGAGCACCCGATTACACTGATAAACTGCAGCGAGGAACTCTGCGCGTCGCTTCCACTGTTCAATGTCTGCGGCGGTTCCCGCAGGCCGCATTCTCGTGGTTATCAGGTGGTTGACCTCATCTCGCACACGGTCGAGTTCAGAGAGAAGGAGAACCCTACTCTCGCCCCTGTGCTTCCGGCCCGGGAGACTGTTCCGGGTTCATGGTGCGGAAACATCACTTTCTGCGGGAACAAATTTGCCGAGAGTATGGAGAACGCAGTTGATGTGCCGTTCTGGGAAAAGGGCTCGGGGGAGCGCTTCTTCACGCGCAACTCCGCGCATTCCCTTTCGGGTACTTCCGCGGAGAGGGAGAGCTACATGCCTATGTATATGCAGCAGTACTACGACACCGACCTCGAAAAGCTCCTGATTTACAACGGTTCCGACTGGGTGGATACTATGGGCAATGCAGCAGAGCCTCTGAAGCCCTCGTTTGACCGTGCGTTCATCCCGCAGCCGGTGTTCGATGCCGAGCCGTGCTATGTGGAACTCTACTGGAAGGCCTGGGAGCAGGCTTATGCTCACGTGAAATGGCAGAAGGGGCTCGTGCAGCCGCTCTATATGGACGAGGGGCTCTGGGACGACACCATCTGGATCTGGGACTCGGAGTTCATGGTGATGTTCTGCAAGTATGCCCCGAAACTTTTCCCGGGCATCCAGACGCTCGACAACTTCTATTACACTATGCTTGAAGACAGCGGCTCGTCCCTGCGCATCCAGCATCCTGACAACCCTCCTTTCTTCGCATGGGTGGAGAACGACTACTACAAGATAACCGGGGACAGGGATCACATCCGCGAACTGCTTCTCGACAAGAAGTTTCCCCAACGCTACTGGAACCTTTTCCCGACTCTCTCTCCAGAGCGTAAGCTTCAGTTTGACCACTATCCCATAGCACTGAAGTACAAGGGCATAGGATATGAATGGAGCGGGATTTCGAGCGGAATGGACAACACTCCGCGCACCCGTGCAGGCAAAGGGATGCTCTGGGTCGATGCCATCTCACAGCAGGCCCTTTCCGCGCTCTACATCTCGCGCCTTGCCAAGGTGGCTGGTGACGGAGCCACGGCCCGCGAGTTCGAGAAGAAATGGAAAGAGCTGCGGAGGATTGTGAACAAGTACTATTGGGACGATTCAGACGGATGTTACTACGACATCGTGCCAACACCTTCCGGCGAGACCGCTTCGGTGGCGGATGTCCAGGCATCCCCGTCCGCGTGGCGCACGACGGGCATCCTGACTCCGGCGTCATTTTGGCCGATGCTCGCGGAAATCCCTTCGGAGGCTCAGGCAAGGCGCATGACCGAATTTGCCCTGCGTCCCGACAAACTCGGAGGAGAGGTCCCTTGGGTGACCGTCTCGCGTGACGACCCGGACTTCGACGCGAATGACGGCTGGTACTGGCGCGGGGCGATGTGGCTCCCGACCGCCTACATGGGCATCAAGGCTCTTGAAAAGTACGACTTCATGGAGGCCGCCGACACAACTGCCGAGCAGGTTCTCTCGTGGATGCTCCGCACATGGCGCGACTATGAACCGCACACAATCTGGGAATGCTATTCCCCGACCGCACCTGCCCCGAGCAGCAACCACGGCAAGCGCGTCCGTCCCGACTTCTGCGGCTGGTCCGCCCTCGGTCCAATATCCCTCTTCATCGAGAACGTCCTCGGTTTCCACGACATCGACGCCTCCTCCCGCAGCGTCCGCTGGGACATCCGTCACGACTGCCGCCACGGCCTGAACAACCTCACTTTCGGCGACACGACCACCGACCTCCTCTACGACCCGGCAGCCTCCACCGTTACAATTCGCAGCAACAAGCCCTACTGCCTCATCCTCAACGGCAAGTCCCACCGCATCCGAGCCGGAGTAACAACGATTTCTATCTGAACAATTCAGAATGAGACCCGAATCTTATTAACCTTATCAGGTTCTCATTTTCATCGTTATAGTAGAGCAGTTCCGATTTTTTTCGTAGATTTGGGGATTCGTTGGTGAACTTAGAAGATTAATAATCGTTACAGATGAAAACCAGAAACATTCTTATCCTATGCACGGCATTTCTCGTGAGCATGCCAAGTGCTGATGCCCAGTCATTTAAAGACGGTCTCAAAAGCCTCGGAGACAAAATCGGCAAACAAATCGTAAAGACGACCCAGTCTGTCAAGAACCAGACGACCGGCAGTAAGCCGACTACCGGCAAGCCGACTACACAGAAACCTGCCGCAAGCAAGACGTCCGACAGGGACAAAGCTCTTCAGAAGCAGTACGATGCAATGATGGGAAATGTTCCTGAAATGGAAGATGAGAAACCGACCGTGAAACTGCCGGATGAGCACACGGCACTTTTCGCTCCGCTCGGATATCCCGTAGAGGCAGCATACGGAACACTTACGGTAAAGCCAAGCATGCCGCCTCAGAGCCCTGATGCCCAGGTGAACTGGTCCGGAAAACAGCCGAACATCTTCAACCTGAACAATAAGAGTCTGGTGGATGAGTTCCTCCTGCTGGATGACTGCTTCAAGAACGGATATTTCAAGACTCTCACTCCGGCACATGCGCGATATGAAAATGTGGAAGGAGAACTCTACGCACGTGCCAACGAGTTGAACAAACTTGTAGAATTGATGGCAGAAGCCAGAAGCGAGTACGGCAGCGAGTCTCCTCAATGGGTAATAAACGGATTGCACGACAAGATCGCGTCCATTCTCGAGGGCGATATGTATAAGACTCTCATAAAGAGCTCAATATCACCATTTTTCACCGTCAAAGGACTCATCAATGACGAGACGAAGGAGTATTTCCAGAAACATGGCGGATATGAGAACGCGACCAAGGTGACCATGACCAAATGGGATCCGAAACCTGTAAAACAAAGCATCTCCACTTCAGGAACAAGCCAGAGCGGAACCATCGTAAGCGAGAACGCTTCCGGAGCAACCGTTGACATCGACGGCATCATCTACATAGTCCACGCAAGCAAGGGTTTTGCCTTCGCTTCCGAGGCCGTGAACACCGCTGTAGCAGGCAAGGACATCGTCATGCCGGACTATATCAATTACAAAGGCAAGAGAATCCCTGTCACGGAAATGCGCGGTGATATTTTCTGGGGAAAACATATAAAATCCATCAAACTGCCGTCAACATTGACAGAAATATCGAACGCCGCACTCAGGGAGACCGACATCAGCGAAATCGTGATTCCGGCATCGGTGAAAATCATTCAGGGTTCAGCCTTTTATGGTTGCAAGAACCTGAAGAAGGTCGTTTTCGAGAGCGACAAGATAGATGAACTGCATGGATGTTTCCAGAACTGCACCAGCCTCCAGAGCATCAAACTTCCTCGTTATGTGGGACTTACAAGTTATGACATGTTCAGCGGCTGTACAAATCTCACTAGCGTGACCCTGCCTGAGAACCTTACGGAAATAAAAGACGGCATGTTCGAAAACTGCACCAAACTCACTACCATAAATATTCCTGCCAGTGTAACCAAAGTCGGCAGTCACGTATTTTCCGACAGCGGTGTGGTTTCCCTCGACCTTTCCCACGTAACGGAAATCGGAG
>OQVS01001899.1_pt1 | contig 13870 bp, 11 predicted proteins | sample 1691601 | NCBI WGS metagenome assembly OQVS01 (sample SAMN03418268, study PRJEB22391) | human gut metagenome | biome: human-gut; feature: organic feature; material: feces | host: Homo sapiens | place: Tanzania | collected 2013-01
TAGAGCACCTGACTGTTAATCAGGGGGTCGTTGGTTCAAGTCCATCTTGAAGCGCCATTTAAAAAGCCTCGCAAGTGAAAAACTTGCGAGGCTTTTTTTGCTTAGACGCGCTGAGTTGAGAATTGAGAGTTGAAAGTTTCTTCAGTTGAGAATTGAGAGTTGAGAATTGAGAGTTATGATTACCTTGAAAGCTCGTTCTTGACTCTTGAAAGCTGCAGAACATATCATAACTCTCAACTCTAAATTTTCAACTCTCAACTATAATGATTTTCCGTATTTTCTGAATCTCCACCACATCATCACGCCAGCCGACGTCAGTCCGAACGGGAACGCCATCCACACGCCCGTCAGTCCGAAGCCCAGAACGAATCCGCAGAGATAGCCCACGGGTAGCGAGATGACGAAGAAGGCGACGAACGCAATCAGCATCAGCGGCTTCACGTCGGCGATGCCGCGCAGCGCATTGGCATAGTTTATCTGCATGCCGTCGCCGAACTGATAGATGAAGAACGGCAGGAGCAGCGTGAGCACAGCCGACGACACCTCAGGACTGTCTGTAAACCATCCGCCGATATGATTGCGCAGCAGGAAGATGATGCCGCCAAGCACCACCTCAAGCATCACCATAAGACGCAGACCCGCCGTCACCGTGTGGCGCACGTTCTGTACGTCGTGCTGTCCGTGGAAGTAGCTCGTGCGCACAGCCACCGCAGCACCCAGTCCGTAGTAGACCATGAACGTGAACTGCGAGATGGTAGACATCACCTGATGCGACGCCAAGGCTATCGTGCCGAGCCATCCTACCATGATGATAGAGAGCGAGAACGACGCCGTCTCCATGCCCATCTCCAGTGCTATAGGCGTGCCGAGCGAGCCGAGGCGGCGCAGCAAGTCGCGCGACCAGCCCAGACGGAAGAAACCCTCTCTGTATTCGGCGAAACGGCGTGCGCGCAGGAACACCGTGGCGAATATCACCACCATTATTATACGCGAGAGCAGCGTAGACACACCCGCACCGATTACGCCCATCTCGGGCGAACCACACTTACCGTAGATGAATATGTAGTTGCCGACGATGTTCAGCAGGTTGCCCGTGAGCAGAATCCACATCGACGTGCGCGTCAGCGTGATACTGTCCGTAAACTGCTTGAAGGCATTGAATAGCATCACGAACGGCAGCGACGCAAACAGCACCAGATAGTAAGGACGCATGTAGCCGAGCAGTTCTTCGGGCTGTCCGATGTTGCCCAGATTGAAGAAGAGCACCAGCAGCACAGCCATCATCGCCACCGCCGCCAGCGTGTTCGTAAACAGCGAGCAGCGCAGCGCCTGACCCGCTCCGGCGTGTTCGCCGCGTCCGAAGAGCGCGCCCACTATCGGCGTCAGTCCGTAAGAGAAACCCGTGCCGGTGATGATGGCAAGGTTCATGATGTTGTTGACGAACGACGCAGCGCCAAGCTCCGTCGTGCTGTGGTGGCCCACCATCATCGTGTCCGCAAAGCTAAGCACAATCATACCCATCTGACCTATCATGATAGGAATGCCGATGGAGAGCAGCGTGCGGTAGTGCTGCCCCATGCTTATCGTGCTGTTACCAGAATTTGTTTTTGTCTTCGTTGTATTCATATCCGACAGCTGCCAGTTTATCAATGATTTGTTGTTTCTCTACATGCATGTCGTCGCATAAAGCGTCGAGCGAGGGGTAAGTGTCGCGCAAGTGCGCGTTGATGACGCTGAACAGCATCATCGGGTCTTTGGGTAATCCAAGCATAATAATCTGATTAAATAATAGTTACCTGATAAAATTCAGAGTGCAAAGTTACTCAAACTTTTACAAACAAATGGCACGAATGGGTTTACATCTTGCCAAAAGGTTCAATATATTTCCGTTTTTTAGTGAGAGAGGATAGATTTTCGGGCTTTTTTTTGGCTCTGTCGCTTTTTTTGCCGAACTTTGCACCGAATATAGCTTTCTAAAATTCAAGCACATAGGCGACTTTACGATGTGGCGAAAACGACTGCGCCACCTATATATAATAAATCAAAACAGAAATATTAATGGTAAAGCCATTCTCACTAATTGCTGTCGTGGCATTTGCTACGACACTCACATCTTGTTTCAAGGATGAAGCGCTCAACAACGAGTGCGACATAGAAAAGGCATGGATTCAGGTGGACAACCCCGACGAGGTGTTCTTCCAGCCGTCCAATGCCGAACTTCCAGATATCGAGTCGACAAAGACCGACCTTATCTTCCCCGACCTGCGCCCTAACAGCGATGTTACAGCCCTGCCGGTATACTTCAAGATAACTGACGGAGCGGCAATAACTCCAGAGAACGGTTCGGTGCAGAACTTCGCCGACGGACCGGTGACGTACGTAGTGACATCAGAAGACGGACAGTACAACCGCACATACCGCGTGTTTATTAAGGCAAAGGAAGCCGATCCGAATCCAAATCCGGACCCCAATCCCGATCCAAACCCCGATCCGGGCAACCCCGACAAGCCAGAGGAGCAGCTCAGCTACGTACACTACGACTTCGAGAACTACTTCCTCGACCCCGCATCGTCGAAGTTCTACGTATGGAGCGACTACGAGAACGGCTCTAACTGGGCAACCGGCAACCCCGGCTTCAAGATTGCGAAGGGATCAGCCAAGCCCGACCAGTATCCGTCTACACCTCTCGCTGAGGGCTACGACGGAGCAGGCGTGAAACTCGTGACAAGCGATACCGGTTCGTTCGGCGTGATGGTGAACATGCGCATCGCAGCCGGCAACCTCTTCACCGGCGTGTTCGACTCGAAGTCGGCTACAAAGGCACCGCTTAAGGCTACACACTTCGGCGAAGGCTCTTACAACCAGATAAACTATCGCCCCGTGACGCTCGCAGGCTACTACCAGTACACGCCGGGCGAAGTGTTCAAGGACAAGGCTGGCAAGGAAGTGGCAGGACGCATCGACCAGGGCGACATCTACGCCGTAGTGTTCCGCAACGTAGACAGCGAGGGCAAGTCGTTCTACCTCACAGGCGACAACGTGCTCACATCTTCGCAGATTGTGGCGCTGGCTCGCGTGCCTAATGTGGTGAAGACCGAAGGCGGATGGCATAACTTCTCCGTCGACTTCAACTACAGCGGCGAACTCGATCCGACCATTCTTGCCAACTACGGCTACAGCATGGCGGTAGTGTTCACATCGAGCATCGAAGGCGCAGCCTTCCAGGGCGCAGTGGGCAGCACGCTGCTCATCGACAAGGTAAGCATTGCATACAAGAAGTAAGAAAACACGCACATGAAGAAAGATATAATAGCTGCAGCCTTCGCGCTGCTCTTCGGCGCGCAGGGCGCGTCGGCAATCGGAATATTCGACGACCTCCGCTATCAGGCTCGTCTCGGCTACAACATCGGCGGCACAATGCCGATGGGCATGCCCGCTTCTATACGCGGACTCGACAGTTACAAGCCGAAACCCAGCTTCACCATAGCGCTCGACGCCTACAAGCCGCTCACAGAGAAGTGGGGCATGATGGCAGGTTTCCACTTCCAGACAAAGGCCATGGAGACCGACGCTCGCGTAAAGAGCTACTCTATGGAGATACGCCAGGGCAGCGAGTCGCTGAGCGGACTCTTCACGGGTAATGTCGTTACGAATGCGAAGCAGCTCTACGTGACGCTGCCTCTGCAGGCTACGTTCAGCGTGTCTGATGCCGTGCGCCTGAAGTTCGGTCCGTACTTCTCTTACGCTCTCGGCAACGAGTTCACCGGCTACGCCTACGACGGCTATCTGCGCGAGGGCGACCCTACCGGACAGAAGGTGGAGCTCGGACACAACGAGGGTGAGCGTGGCGACTACGACTTCTCGAGCGATATGCGCCACTGGCACTTCGGCTTCGACTTCGGTGCCGACTGGTACTTCTCGCAGCGCTTCGGTGCATACGCCGATGTGCAGTGGGGTATGTCGGGCGTGTTCCGCAAGGACTTCAAGACTATCGAGCAGACCATGTACCCCGTGTACGCTACGCTCGGTGTGCTGTACAAGCTCAAGTAGGTTGATGTGTTGAGGTGTGGTAAAGTTGTGATGTTGAGGTGTTGTAATGTTGACATTAGTTTACAGCTTAATGGCAAATCTCACCATCTCACCATACACCATACACCACCACACCATCACATCTCACCATAACACCACCTCTTCACCATAACAACAAACATATATTAAACCTATAAACAAAAAACAAGCTTATGAAAAAAATCTTTACTCTGTTAGTCCTTTTGATGGCGACAGTATGTGTGTCTGCCCAGCAGTATTACAAAGGAACATTCCACTCAAAGGTGGGCGACTTTAACGATTATGAAACAACAGTAGCCGTAACTCAGGGCGAAGGCGGCAAGTACACACTCGTGTTCGAAAGCGTAATCTTCGGCAACGACGACTTCGGCAAGTGTACATTCGCAGGTATCGAGAACTATAAGTGGGCAGGCGGCGGCAGCTTCACCTTCTCTAACGAAGGCGGCAACCTCGGCGAAGCTACAAAATACTATTTCGAGTTGTCAGACGCTCTCGGCAAGTCTGTAATCGACGACGAGAAGATCTACATCACATTCAAATACTTCCAGGTTAACACAACCAAGGAGTACAGAAACGTAGTGTTCGAAGGCAAGCGCACAAGCAGCGGCGGTGGCAGCACTGGTGGCGACAACAAGCCGACAATCACCGACACAGAGCAGTTCACAGCTGACGTAGTTTCTGTATTAGAAGGCGGTCAGGCAGGCAACGTTAAGTATCCTAACGTACTGGCAAAGGTATGCGAGTGGAGCGACGGCGTACACAGCCTCGAAATCGAGCACATCGACACAGAGAAGGGCTCAATGTCAGGCGTTCTCTTCAAGGGTCTTGAGAAGAAGGAAGTAAACGGCGAGGTTGTATACACTGGCACCGTAGAGCCGGACATCACAGACCTTCCTGACTTCTACCTCGGCTACACAAAGCTCATGGCAAACGTTGAGGCTAAGATTGACGAGAGCGGCGACCTCTATGCTACAATCGTGTTCACAGACGAGGACGAGCCTTCGTTCAAGCTCACAGCATGGTTCAACTACGTAGAGCCGTTCGTTCCGGCTGATCCGTTCTCGGTAGAGGGTGGACTCGTTGGTTACACAGTAACAGATGACGGCGACTTCGTTAACAATGCGACAACTACACTCACATTCACAGAGACAGCAGAAAACGTATATACACTCTCGTTCACAAACGTAGTAATTCCTCACGGACTTGCTCTCCACACCGTTACGTTCGAAGGCGTTCAGCACACAGGCAACGACAGCGAGGCAAGCTTCACAAGCAAGAAGGGCGTGGCTAAGACAACTGCTACACACCCGTCTTACACAGAGGTCGACTACACTGATCTCGAGTTTATCGTAGGCTTCGACGCAGATAAGAAGGTGACAAGCTGCACTGGTAGGTTCGTTATCGACAACTGGGGCGAGTCTGTTGCTTACACATTCAACTACGACCCGACAGCAACTTCTGTAAACACAGTAGTAGCTGCTGACGGCACCGTTAAGCACATCTACACCCTCACTGGTGCGAAGGTTACTTCTCTCCAGCGCGGCGTGAACATCGTGCGCACAGCCGACGGCAGAACGCTGAAGGTTCTGAAGAAGTAATTTTAATTAACAATAGATGAACAAATTATTTATTACAATGGCTACCGCTGCCCTGAGTCTCTCGGCAGCGGCAGCTGATTTCACAGGCTCGTTCGGCAAAGACCTGAACGGCAATGGCAAGATCAGCGTTGTCGACAACGCTGACGGCAAGACAGTGAAGGTGACAATCAGTGGCGCAACCATCAAGGTAGGCACCACCAGCGCACCTGTTAGCGACCTTGTTCTTGACGGCGTGAAGTCGTCAAAGGTCGGCAAATTCCAGCTCCTCAACGGAACAGCTCACGCCGGCGACTACGACGTGTTCTTCCTCGGTCAGGTTGCAGACGGCAAGATTACAGCCAAGTTCAACCTCAACCTCAACGGAGCTTACTATGCTCAGGGTACATTCGGCGAGACACGCTACACACTCGGCCAGCTTCTCGGTTCCGACTTCGAGTCATGGCACAAGGCTGAGTACAGCGGCAAAACAAGTGATGAGCCGGACGGCTGGCACTCGTTCATGAGCGCAAAGGCTGATGGCCTCTATGCTTCTGCGCGCAAAAACACCCACACATTTATCTCTAAGGACGTTCGCCCAGGTGCTAAGGGACAGTGCGTCAAGGTCGTTTCAAGCACAGTAATCGTCGTACCTGCCAACGGCACTATCACCACCGGTCGTCTTTACGCAGGTTCTACGAAGGCTAAAGACCCAAGAAACAACGCTACAAGCAATCCTGCCGGTACCGATGTCGACTCTAACAACGACCCGTTCTACGCCCCGATCAACACTTTGCCCGATTCTATTGCAGTTTGGGTGAAGTACAAGCAGGGAGCACTCTCTGCCGACAACAAGAAGAACTATCCCTACGCCAACCTCTCGGCTGTGCTCACCGACGGCACCAAGTATCAGGATCCGGAGGACAAGACATACACCAACGTGTTGGCAAAGGCTCAGAATAAGAAGATCGAAGAGAACGGCAACGTTTGGCAGCGCATCTCTGTACCGTTCGCATACACAGATGCAAAGCTCGACCCGAAGGCTATGCTCGTAACGCTCTCAACAAACGCCCAGCCGGGTGTGGCTTCAAAGGATGTAAGCAACCCTGACGAGCTTTACATCGACGACCTCGAGCTTGTATACAACTCACAGCTCACCTCTCTGAAGATTGACGGCGTAGAGGTTCCGGGCTTCGCAAGCGACAAGTACAGCTACACAGTCTACTCTACAAAGGACGCTAACAAGAACCTCGAGTACACAACAAACGCTAAGTCGGCTTTCGTAGCATCAGACTGCGTCGCTCCTACAGACGGCAGCGGCAACTGCGTATACAATGTGACCGTTACATCTGCCGACCTGCAGACATCTCACACATACGTTGTGAACGTTGTTTGCCCGACAACATACACCGACCAGCTCCTCATCAACCTCAACGGCGATGATCAGGATCCTGAGCAGGCTAACATCGACGTCTACAGCGAGGGCAACAACAACTACACCTTCGTGCTGAAGAAGTTCTCGTTCGGCGAGATTCTCATCGGCGACGTTACAATCAGCGGCATCCCGTGCGTAGAGAAGGACGGCAAGCAGACCTTCACCGTAGAGAAGGACGCAGCCATCACCAACGGTGCTGAGATAGCTGAGGCACTCGGCAACAAGGTTCACGTCACAATGAACGCAGAGATAGAGAACGGCAAGCTCTACGCAGAGATGACTCTCCCCGTTGTGCTTGGTGAAGAGACAATCAACGTGAAGGCTACATTCGGCAAGAAGACAACAAACGTAGAGAAGACCACCTACAAGGACCAGCTCGTTATCACTCTTGAGGGCGAGGAGCAGGATCCTGAGGAGGCTGTAATCGACGTTATGAAACAGAGCGAGGGCATGTACACATTCGTGCTCAACCAGTTCTCGTTCGGCGGTATGCTCATCGGCGACGTTACAATCACTGACGTACCGGGCGTTGAGAAGAACGGCTACATGTTCTACACCGCAGAGAAGGACGCAGCCATCACCAACGGCGCTGAGATTGCTGAGGCTCTCGGCAACAAGGTGCACGTGAAGATCGTGGAGGCTTACAGCAAGGACGGCAAGCTCTACGCTAAGATGACTCTCCCCGTAACTCTCGGTGATGCTACAATGCACGTTGAGGCTGTGTTCGGCACAAAGCCGGCTGCCGGCATCAACGGCATCACCACCACTCAGAACGGCAAGGTTGAGGTTTACAACGTCAACGGCGTACGTCTGAACGGCCTTCAGAAGGGTCTGAACATCGTTCGCACCGCTGACGGCAAGGTAGTGAAAGTGTTGAAGTAATAAGACATAACAGACATTGAACATACATAGGGTGTGTTAAAATGGAATTGGCAAATGTTAAATTCCGTTTTAACGCACCCTATTTCGTTTATTTTAACTATTTTTGAAGCATCTAAACTAAAAACAGCATGAAGAAAGTATTTACACTCATGGTTTTCTTGATGACAGCGCTCTGCACATTCGGTCAGGTATTCACCGACGACCTGCATGTGACAAGCGGTGCAGGCAGAACAACCGACTACGCACAGAAGGAAGTGGAGCTGACAAAGGTGTCAGACGACGTCTACAAGTTTACGTTCCGCAAACTCGCTCCGATGGAATACAAGACCTTCGGCGACTTCGTCGTTGAGGATGTGACGGCAACCGTCGATGCAGCCGGCGAGATGACATTCTCTACCGCAAGCACCGAGGGCACATGGACCAACGTTACGAGCACAGCAGCCATCGGCGGCGTAACCGAAGGCAGCAAGTCGGACCTTAAAGCGTTCACGGCAACATTGTCAGCCGACAAGTCGAAGCTCATTGTTGAGTTCAGCTTTATGACGATGGGTAGCGATGTGGACGTGGTGTTTGGCAAGAAGGTAGATACCGCTATCAACACCGTGAATGCTGCCGACGACAACAGGTATGTCGAGATATACAACCTCGGCGGAGTGCGTATGCAGCGCCTGCAGCGCGGTATCAACATCGTGCGCACAGCAAGTGGCAAGGTGAAGAAGCTGCTCGTGAAGTAGCCCAGGGTGCTTTCAGGGGGTGCACTTGTCTCAAGTGCACCAACCAAGCAGTAGCCAACAGTTTTGTTGGTGCAGCTGAGACAGCTGCACCCCCTTGCAGTGCACCAACCGATTAAAAGCCCCACAGCTCTGTTGGTGCAGCTGAGACAGCTGCACCCCCTGGAGTGCACCAACCAAAGCAAAATACAATTTACTAACATTAATTAATAACAAACCAAATTTATTATGAAGAAAATTTTCTCCTTACTCGTTATGTTGGTGATGACAGCGACGGCGTTCGCTCAGTCAACAAGCGAGAAACTTTTGGACGACGGTTACGCTCCTAACGGTTCCGTTGTTCCGGCAAAGGCAATCACAGTCGACTGGGCTACCCAGAAACTCGTTGTGAATGTCAATTTAGCTAACTGCAGCGATACACCTAACGAGTGTATCTTCTCTGTGTCAACTAACGCTACCGACATCGCTAACTGGGATCAGGAAAGCGGAAGCACACTCCACCTCTTCTACACCAAGAACGCACAGGTATGGACAGCTAACGGTTGGGAAACTTACACACAGAAGTTCGCAGTTCAGTATCGTTATGCTGGTGACAACGGCGCTACAAACCACTACTTCGTTGTTAGCGACCCGTCTAACTGCACTATCGTAATGGACAAGAACGGTATCACAATGGATGGTACTCTCGTGTTCCCGGCTTCTGAAATGCCGAACCTCTACAAGGAAGGCGCTAACCAGCTCTACTTCGGTTCTGTACGTGCAGAGCACACATACGCTACATACAAGTCTGCAGAGCTCGTAACAGAGGGCGGCTCAACTGGTGGCGGCACAACAGAGCCAACTCTGCCTACTTCTTACGAGGTTACAGACAACGCCATGACAATGTATGTTCCGAGCAACAACGGTGAGGATGTACAGAACTACACACAGTACATGAAGGACGCCAAGCTCCAGGTGGAGAAGGACGCAGACGGCAAGTACACCGTTACATTCAACGACGTAGTTGCAGGTAAGGACCGCGAGTCTCTCGGCAACATCGTATTCGGCGGTCTTGAAGCACAGGCTGAGTCAGAAGACCTCATCGGCGTTGAGATTCCGCAGGGTCGTGTTTGCACAATCTATGCAGAAGGCTCTTCTTTCGACAACCACATGTTCCGCGTAGTGAACGGTTCGGTAGGCATCGTGCCTCCAGCAAGCGAGGGTGAACCCGCTACTGCATTCGTTCAGCTTTCAATGTCTGACGACGACGGCAACATGGTGGCTTACCAGATGGGCGATGTGTTCATCCCGGTTGACCACAACTTCACAAGCGACGCTTACGTTAAGGTCGGCGACCAGACAACTAACTTCGAAAACTCTGAGGCAGTCCTCACCGAGTTCATGGAGGATGTTTACATGGTTACATTCAAGAACATCACTATCGGTGACAAGACTGGCGACTTTACAGTCGAGAATCTCGAGCCGACAGAGGATGCTGACGGCAACCTCACCTTCACAACTCCTGATACATACGGCTTCTGGAATGACGCTGACGAGACAGAACTCGACTTCACCGATTTCTCTGCTTCTGTAAAGGTTGGCGAGAACGGCTTCGAGGGCTTCGTTTGCAAGTTCACAACAGAGAACGGTCAGTTCGTTTACGGCGAGAAGGCTGAGACACCGGAGCCGCCGTCAGTAGTTGAGACAAAGATCTTCAGCGACAAGCTCGAATACACATTCAAGACTGCAACTGGTGTAAACGATCCTCAGAAGCTCACCGTCGAGTCGCTTGGCAACAATCGCTACAATGTTATCCTTGCTAACCTCGACTCATACGCTACTCTCTATGTAAACGTAGGTACTATCAACTTCCTCAACGTAGAAGGCACTACTGTCGACGGTGTTACAACTATCGACGTTCAGAAGCCGGAGGTAACATTCACCGATTCTGAGTATGAGTTTACTGACAGCAAGGAGGGCACACTCAAGGTTCAGTTCAACGACACTAAGGCTTATCTGAAGGCTACCGGCGTTACAAGCATCGTTTCGTTCGGCACTTCTTACGACTACACACTCGTTTACGGTACTGAATTCTCTACAGAGGAGCCGAAGGACGACTACGCTATCAACTTCGATAAGGACGCTAAGCAGACCCACTCTTCACGCTACTCTTCATCTGTTTCGCTCCAGCAGACTGGCAAGGACAAGCAGACTATCGAGTTCGGCAAGACAATGAACGGTTATGAGGACCTCACAGCAGAGAAGTTCACTGTAGAGGCTGGCTCAGAGGTAACACCTTCTATCGGTTATGTTGGCGAGTGGATGCACGGTTACGTATACATCGACCTCAACAACGACAAGCAGTTCTCATTCAACGCCGACGGCGCTGACCAGACTGGCACAGAGGTAGTATCTTACAGCTACTATAAGGATCAGAACTCTAAGGGCGAGTCTGCATCAAGCAACTGCAACGTTAACCCGATGCCTTCGTTCACAGCTCCTACCACACCGGGTACATACCGCATCCGCTTCAAGGTAGACTGGGACAACATCGACGCAGGCGGTAGCGTTCTCTCTACAAACCACATCCTCAACAACGGTGGTGGTATCTACGACGCTACTCTCGAGGTTGTAGAGCCGGTTGTTGACGGCATCAGCACTATCGAGGCTGAGGCTGCCGGCGCACAGCTCTTCACTGTTGACGGCGTACAGATTTCTAAGCTCCAGAAGGGTCTGAACATCGTTCGCTCTGCTGACGGCAAGGTTAAGAAGGTACTCGTTAAGTAATATTCTATCATAACAACGAATAAAGCGTATTTCGTTGCTCGAATAAACTAACAACGGATTAAACGGATTAATCGGATTTTCTTCTTTGAGTAGTGAGAATCCGTTCATCCGCTTAATCCGTTGTTTTTATTTTCTGCACCCTAACAATCTGTGTATTTCCGTGAAATCTGTGGGAGAATACGCAGCAATAAATTCTGTGAGTTCTGTGTGTTCTGTGGGAGAATGTTACTACTGATGGGGCTTGCAGAGGGTGCAGCTCTTGCTCGGTTGGTGCACTTCTTGCTCGGTTGGTGCAACTCTTGCTCGGTTGGTGCACTTGAGACAAGTGCACCCCCTAAGTGTGCCACCGTTCGCGTTCGCCGTCCAATCGGTTTCCGTCCGCCGTCCGATCGGATTCCGTTCGCCATCCGATTGGATTCCGTTCGCAGTCCGATTGGATTCCGACCGCCGTCGGTGGAAAAGTGTTGGGAAAAACGTTGCAAGAACGTTGTGCTCAACGGCAATACTATCGGCGACTTCGCCATCTTTGACGTGAGCGTATTTCGTTGTTTTTATTATCCGCACCCTAACAATCTGTGTATTTCTGTGAAATCTGTGGGAGGATCACTGTTTGCTTGGTTGGTGCACTTCTTGCTCTGGCAAGCGGCAAAGCCGAGCGGAGACAAGTGCACCCCCTAAAATTGCATCTGAAATCTGTGGGAGAATACTCTGCAGTAAATTCTGTGTATTTCTGTGAAATCTGTGGGAGAATACTCAGTAATAAATTCTGTGAGTTCTGCGTATTCTGTGGGAAAAAACTCAGCAGTAAATTCTGTGAGTTCTGCGTATTCTGTGGGAGACCATTCCGTCAAACCTTCGATGAAATCGTGCTTTTTTGTCCAATTTCGCAGGCTTTTAGAAAAAAACGCCATATAAATTCGGTAAAATTAAATTATTCTCTTTATCTTTGCCAATATCTTTAGAGATTGTTATCAAACAACTGCAGTACAACACTCACTATATTTATTAATAAACCACGAATCTCTGTATATAGTTATATGATAGGTAGACAATTATTATACTTCTTATATGGCGCAAACATAATGTTCCATCTTGTAATGGCATGTATGTTCTTCTACAGACATAGTAGCCGTTTGAAGATATACGTGAGTTTGCTTATGCTCACCATTGTGGCGCAGTATGTGAAGGACCTCATATTCATCGGCAACACCTACTACAGTTCGCGTCTTGAGGAACAGTATGCGTCGAGCATCGACCTGCTCACGCTGCCCATGTACGCCATTGTGCTTGTAGAAGCCTGCCGTCCGTTGTGGATGAACTGGAGTAGGGCGTTCTGTTTCTACATTCCGTTTGTCGTCCTGATGGTGGCATTCTGGGTGCATCCCGCGCCGCTTACCTATTCTGCCATGCACGTAGTGGCGCTCTTCTGTGCTGTCTGCATCGCTCTGTGGGCATTGCGAGAGCTGCCGCGCTTCGAGCGAAAGCTAAAGGAAGAATACTCCTACGCCGAATACATCAACCTCCACTGGCTGCGCGGCGTCATCCTGCTCTTCTTCTGTCTGCTCATGCTATGGGTGTACGACAGTATGGCGTCGGGCGTGCGATACGACAATCTGTTCCTCTTCAACTCGCTTGTGATGTGGATAGCCGCCTGCTTCTGCTTCTATCGCCAGTCGATGGTTATCAACGCTGTGAAGTCGTACTTCGTGGAGCCGTCTGAGGACAATGCCGAGACTAACCTCGATGCAGCCGAGAACGACCTCGACAAGGCGATGGCGCATCTGGAGGCAGCCGAAGCCGACCTGAATGCTCCACATGCGCACACGCAGCCCGAAAACGTAACGGAAACTGTGGTCGAACCGCAGCCCGTTGCTGAACAACCCGTTGAACCGGAACCCGAAGAACTCAAGCTGCAGCAGGAGGCAGCCTTCGCCGAGCGCATGTATCTGCTCTTCGAGAAGGAGCATGTCTATCTCAATCCGCGCTTGCGTCTTTCGGAGCTTGCCATGCTCCTCGGCACCAACCGCACCTACCTCTCGCAGTATTTCAACCAGAACTGCGAAAGTACGTTCTATGACTTCGTAAATGATTATCGCATACACCACGCAAAACTGCTTCTTCACTCCACCGACGACACGCTCGAAACCATTGCGATGAACTCCGGTTTCAATTCGTTGTCCACTTTCCGTCGCGCTTTTGTGCAACGAGAAGGCATGAGTCCGATAGAGTTTAGAGCGTCAAACGGTAAAATCAGGGTGTCAAACAGTCAAAAGCTGGAGTAATTTGACGAAAATCAAAGGTTTTTACAATTTGACATTTCTCTTTTACGCAGTGGAATTGAGGGTAAAGAAAAAGTTGCTACTTTTGCAATACCAACAGAAACAACAAGAAAAACTAAGTGATACATTTTCTGT
>OQVS01001902.1_pt1 | contig 13865 bp, 12 predicted proteins | sample 1691601 | NCBI WGS metagenome assembly OQVS01 (sample SAMN03418268, study PRJEB22391) | human gut metagenome | biome: human-gut; feature: organic feature; material: feces | host: Homo sapiens | place: Tanzania | collected 2013-01
GTTCGAAACTGATCCCGCCGTGGAAGAATACCTCCATATTGGGCCAAACGTCCGTCAGGTATTCGCATCCCGCCTTCCGCAAGACTGCCTTGATCAGTACCAACATCCACGAAGGGACACCGGACAGGCTGTTCACGTCGGCTTTCCAGGTGCTTTCGACGATCGCCTTGATCTTACTTTCCCATTCGTCCATCAGGATGATGCGCCTGCTGGGCACCCGAAACGCCCTGCAAAACGAGCCGAACGACCCGGCCATGCTGCTGATGACAGACTATGGCATCTTCTATGAATTCATCTCCTTGGAGGAGCTGGAGCGGCCCAACCCGCAGGCGGTTCCCTTGGAGGGCGTGGAGACGGGGCGCAACTACGCCTTGGTGATCAGCACCCCGGGCGGCCTGTGGAGATACCTGATCGGCGACACGGTGCGCTTCACCTCGACCAACCCTTATAAGCTGGTGATCACGGGGCGCACAAAGCACTTCATCAACGCATTTGGAGAAGAACTCATCGTGGATAATGCCGAGAAAGGACTTCTGCAGGCATGCGTAGCCACAGGCGCGCAGGTGAAGGATTACACAGCCGCTCCCATCTTTATGGACAGCAACGCCAAGTGCCGTCACCAATGGATTATCGACTTCGCCAAGATGCCAGCCTCAGTGGATGAGTTTGCGACCATACTCGACCGCTCGCTCCAGGCCATCAACTCCGACTATGAGGCTAAGCGACTGAAGAACATCACTCTCCAGCCACTTGAGGTCATAGTGGCCAAGCCTGGACTCTTCGACGAATGGCTCAAAGGCAAGGGCAAGCTTGGCGGTCAACATAAAATACCGCGTTTGAGCAACTCAAGGCAATATATCGAAGAACTCATTGAAATGAACAAGTGATGAACCTCTGTAATGGCATAAGCTTATAAGTTATGTCTGGACATCACAAAAATAATAGTTCTGTTAGGATACAATAAAAACAATTCCGCACACCTGCATTTGTATGGTAAACAATAAACATCTGTCAGCTTCCACACATTCCCTAATTGCTGTGTTCACCATGGCTGCAATGCTCGTGCTGTCGAGTATGGTGGCTGCATGCGCCCGCATGGGCACACCTGACGGTGGCCCTTACGATGAAACGCCGCCTGTCATCGTGCGCACTTCTCCAAAGTTTGGCTCTGCCAACGTGAAGAGCGCCAAGAAGATTGTCATAGAGTTTGACGAGATAGTGAAGATAGACAATGCCTCAGAGAAAGTGGTCATTTCGCCTCCGCAGATAGAGCAGCCCAACATAGAGGCTGATGGCCGAAAGGTGACGGTGCAGCTGAAAGATTCGCTCAAGCCAGACATGACCTATACCATCGACTTTGCTGATGCCATTGTTGACAATAACGAGGGCAACCCCTATGGCAATTACGCCTTCACATTCTCAACAGGCAGCAACGTGGACACCTTGCAGGTGTCGGGCAATGTGCTCAACGCCAGCAATCTTGAACCCATAAAAGGCATGCTCGTGGGTCTTTACAAGATGTCTGAGACAGAAGATGGCGACTCGCTCACAACCCTCCCAGACTCAGTGTTCAAGACCAAACCCTTCGAGCGCATATCGCACACCGACGGACGAGACGGCGCAGCGGCGCAAGCACTTTTACGAGCGCTGCGGCTTTACCGAAAACCCGTACAAGCACATTCATCCGCCGTATCGCAGGGAAAACTCCGGCCATGAGCTTACCGTCATGAGCTCACCCGAGCCGCTGACGCCCGAGCAATACGAGACATTTCGGTGCTTCCTTTGCAATGTCGTAATGAAAAATGCATACTAAAACTTACTCCCCGAGCCTTCGCTCGGGGAGTTTTTGCGTTATAGCTTCACATCACGCTGCTGGCTGTTGTATACCTTATTCAAAATCGGTCTTACACCGTAATATAGCAGCTTGTTATCGAGGTTGAACCAGTATATGAGCATCGAGGCGGGAATGATGCTTAAAACGCCGATTAAGAGCTTCTTTTTCATCGTGCTTACCATCCTTCGTAATCGTCAAAATCAACAAGGCTTGCGTCGAGCGGCTCCTCCTGCAGGACTGCGGTCATGTAGTCGGAGAACTGACGGCGCATTTCGTTGCGGCTTATCGTGCGGTGGTCGAACATGTCGTTCTGCACCCAAACAAGGTGCTTGCCCTTGTCCTTGGCCTGATCGTTCACGACACCGGCAAGACCCATTGCGCCCTTGCAGGTGATATCGTCGTAAACAAGGACGATATCGCAGTTGAACCTCTCGGCTTCGTCCCACACCTCAAGCAGGTGCTTATATCCGCCGGTGAGGTGGCGGCGCATAACGCCTCGCTCGTAGTTGTGGGCAATATCAATGAGTGCCTGATCAAGGTTATCCTCGCTCATGATGACATTGCCGGAGAACATGTCCATCTGCGCTGCGACCAGAACGCCCCAGCAGTTGTATGCCCATGTGTTGAAGTCGACATAGTAGCAGCCCGGGCCGCCCCAGGTTATCATGCGGTGGCGAGCCTTATCGAAGCTGACGACCTTGTTTCTGTACGCCTTTTCGGCGATTTTAAGCGCCTTTTTGGCGGCTTTGTCGATGTACGGCATACTGCCGCCGGAGAAGGTGAAGTAGAATGCGTGGAACAGCGGGGATATGACATGGCCGAAGGCGGTGTACGGCGTTTTGGCGTACTCCCAGACCTCAAACTCGTTGCGCACCTCCTTGTTGTGCTGCTTCATTATCTCAAAAAAAGCCTTTTCGTCGAACTTCTCGCCGGTGGTGTCCTCGATGAAACGGATGACCTCCTTCATCTGCGCAAGAGCGTACTTATCGGTGGCCTCGTCCTCCCAGCGCATGGGAATGCCCGCAACGGTGGTGGGTATCTTGATGCGGCGCTCGATGAGCTGGCTGTTCATGGTCGACGAGTCGCAGGGCATGTTGTTCGTGACAAGGCATGCGCCGACCTCGGGGTAGTCGTCGTTTATCGCAACACCGGCGGCGTTTGCGCTCAGGCGGCAGGAGTCGGCGGGAAGACCCACGCTCTCCATGATATCCATGTAGTACGGTGCAAGGTTCTGATCCATATAGGTGCCCAGAAGTCCCTGCAAAACCTCGAGCGGCAGAGCCTTGAGGTTGGGGAAGCCTGCAACTATCTCGGGACACATGGTCTGCTCGAGCATGACATATTTCTCGGCATTTTTCGTGTCGCCGAAGCGGCGGTCGCCTATCATGCTGTCGGCTATCATGCCGGTCGCACCCTTCATGATGGCGTGCATCTGCGTGTGCGAGACACGAAGTGCCGGGCCATGCATACCGGCGGTGCACTTATCTATCATGTGCAGCGTGCCCATGTATGCGCCGAACCAGCGGTACTCGAACAGTCCCTTGACGATGCGAACGGGGGACTTGGTGATGAACTTTGCGAGTATGCCGAGGTTCACTACCCACTGAAGGTAATCGTAAAAGGTGTCCTTAAGGCCACGCCACTCACGGTGCTTTGCGATGCCGCTGCCCTTGTAAAAGCGCTTTGCTTCGTTAGCCATTACTCGTTACCTCCCTGAATTTTCTTTATCTCGATGCTCTCGACAAAGGCCTGAAATCTCGTGCGGAGCTGGCCTGCCGAAGCCATGGTGTATTCCTTTTCAACGCCGATGCAGGGGATGCCCTCGACCTCGTTCATGTCGTGCACGCCCATGACACGCTCATAGCTCCAGAACTCGCAGAATTTCATCTGCAGGTACAGAACGCCGTCGGCCTTGTAGTCGTTTATAAGCTGCTTGAGGTAGCTTCTGCGCTGAAGCTGCTTTTCTTTGTTCATGAAGCGGGGGCACTCGCTGGTAGCAAGATAGTGACGGGCGACGGCGGTAAGTGCGCTCTCACCGTCCTTTACCTCGATCTGCTCTCTGCCGGGCAGCGAACCGTAGCAGTAGCGGTCGGCGGCAACATATATGCCGCAGTCCTCTAAAAGCTTCGTAAACTCGGGGTCATCGACCTCGGAGCCGGTCACGACCAAACGGGCACGGTACTTGGGCTTTGCGTCCTTTCTGCGCTTTTTGATCTCGGCAAGAGTCTCCTTGAGCTTATCTATTATAAGATACTGCGGGCAGACCTCGGAAACGAGCTGAAGAACATGGAACTCATAGCCCGTTACGGGGGGATTATCGAGCTTGCGCAGGTCGCCTATCTCGGTGATGATGCGGCAAACTTCGTTGTGCTCCTCGATAGCCTTGCGGATGGCTTCATCGGAGATGTCAACGCCGTAGACCCGCTCCAGCGGCTCGAGTATGTACTTGCGAAGCTGCGCTTCGTAGTGCTCATATGCTGCCTTTGTGGTCACGAAGGGGACATCCATCATGCTCATGAAAAAGTCAGGGTTCTGCTCCTTGACAAGGCCCATGATATCGAAGTATTCATGCGCCCTGTGCATCATCTGACAGGTCTCGGACGAGAACATGGCGGACAGAAAGTTATAGCCGCCCTCCATGCTGCGCTCAAGGATGCTGCGGGTGAACGGGCAGGTCTTGTTGGTCATGTAGTAGGTGCCGATGTCGGTGTTTGTCGTGCCGGGGGCACGCAGGCGCACCGAGAAGCAGCCGCCGAGATTAAGCAGCACCTCAGGAACAAAGTAGCAGGTGTAGCCCAAAGCCTTTTTTCCCTCGGCGGAAGCCTGCTTGACAAGCTCGTTGTTTGCGTCCTGAAGCAAGCCTTCAAAATAAATCAGATGCTTTAGATCTTTCATATGATCCTCCTCACACAAATAAAGAAGCCCATGGGACTTCCGATAGCACATGATAATGCGAATAGGCACAATTGAATATTAGCATATAGACAATTTTGTGTCAAAAAGAATTATGAATGTGGCATCAAAATGTGAAAAAGCAGCTACTGAGTGTAGCTGCTTTTTTGTTATCCTATCTCGTCGAGCATTTCGGCGGTGCGGGCATCGAACACGGCGCTGCGTGTGACACCGAACACTTTATAGGTGACGATGTACACCGGCTCACCGTTGCGGGTGCTGCGGGTAACATGCACATCGTCGAGCACCGCATCGACAAAGCCAAAGGTTTTCTTGAATATCTTCAAAATGTCGTCGGCACTGAGGAGACCGTCGTCCTTGTTGTCATCCTTTTTGCCGGAGCTGCTGCTGTCTGACTTGCCGTGCTTTTCGTGGGCGAGCACCTCGCCGGTCGAGGCGGAAACGATGTACTTATGCGTTGTGCCGTCCTCGGTGTACACTATCTCGTAGGCAAGCTGCTCGGCGTAGCGAATGATGCTCTGCGCCGCCGAGGCGCTGTCAACGCCTGCGTCGTGCTTTGCATCCTCTGCGCTGAGGTAGCCGTTTAATTTACCGTAAAACTCAGTCTTGTCGGGCAGAGAGTCGAGGCTTTCCGCAAGGAAAATGAGCTCCTGCACGCTGAGCTTAGTAAGCTCCTCGATATCGAAGTTATCAAGCTTACCGCTGAGCTTTGCTATGAGCTCGGCCTTGCCGTCGGCATCGTCGTCGAGCGACTGATACAGCACGGCGTAGTTAAAGCCCGCACGCTCTGTCGCTTTTTCCACAGAGCCGACTATCTTTGTGCAAAGTGCTTCATTGCCGCCCTGCACCGAGACCAAAACGCCGTTGCTGTTTTCGGTGAGGTAGCCGTCACCGCACAGCTTCTCGGTGAGCACATCGACAGCGTCGGAAACGCTCTTGCCCTTGAGGTCACTCTCGTCTATGAGCGCCTTGGCATCGTCGTTTTTGAGCGTGACGGCGCTTATGCGGTCAAAGCCGTTTACCCTCAGCTCGACTGCGGGGTTTACATCGACGGCGACGATGTATCTATCCGCCGAGAGGTTTGCATATACACCCGCCGCACCCACGATGAGCAGCAGTGCAGCCGCAGCCGACAGTACCGCCTTGAGCGGGGAACGGCGCTTTTTCGCCTCCTGCGCAAAGTCAATGACCGTGCCGTCATCTGCCGGGGACGCATCCACGGCGGCGAGCAGCTCATCGAGCATGTTCGGCGCAATGTCCGAAAGCTCCTGATGCAGCCTGTGTTCAATATTTTCTTTTCTCATAACACATCACCTGCCAGCTTCTCTAGCTTTTTGAGCGATCGGTTGTACTTGTTGATGACCGTGGAAAGGGGCATATCCAAAAGCTTTGCTATCTCACGGTGCTTGAGCCCTGCCGTGATATACAGCGTGACTATCTGCCGTTCGTCCTCGCTGAGCTTACTCAGCAGAGCATTGGCGAGAATTTTGTTCTCGCTGTCGGCAAAGCAGTTTTTCGGGTCGGCAGGCTCGGGAATGCTGTCCGACCACTCGGCGTGCTTTTGCTGTGTGCGGATGTGCGCATACGCAATATATTTTGCGATGCCCAGCACCCATGGCACGGGATCCTTTCCGCATGGCTTATAGGTTTTGGCCGATCTCCACACCTGAATGTAGGTCTCCTGCATAATGTCCTGTGCAGCCTCCGTGTCACGCAAAATGGACAGCGCAAAACAGTATACTGCGTTGTTTGTCTTTAGGTATAGATCAGATAGAGCTGTCTTATCTCCGCCGGCAATTTTCAGGATAATGCTCTCGTCCACTAAGGTGTGCAAGCTCGTTTTCGGCATAGAGCTCACCTCAGTTTGTGTTTTTCGCAACTGCGATCTACTCATTATTGTAAATTGTTCGTCAAAATATCGCAACAAAAATATTTTTCTTGGCTTTGCGATAAAACGCCGGTGTCGAAACAATAGTACACGGAAAGGCGTCATACACCGCCTTCCGAACCAGATCACTGGTCCCCCCACCAAGGAGATCGGCCGCTTCCGGCAAGGCGGCCGATCTAAATTTTAAAAGAGTTTAAAAAATTTTTAATTCCATGCGATATTTTATTATCGAGATGACAATACATATCAGAAAGAATTGTTTAGAAACGAACTTTACCACGTGAAATGTATAGCAAAAATGAGGAGGACCGGCAATATGAAAGCAAAGGCATCGACGGCAAAGCCGTGGCTCAAGTTTTATACCGAGGAGGCTTTGAATGCAAAGCTTCCCGAGGAAACGCTTTACGAGCATGTGCTTAAAAATAATGAGTCTCACCGCGGAAACATCGCCATCAACTATTTCGGCAACAAGATAAGCTACGGCGAGCTTTTGGATACGGCGGATATGTGCGCTGCGTCCTTTGCCGAGCTCGGTATCAAGACCGGCGACATGGTTGCCTGCTGCTCGGCAACGATACCCGAGCTTGCGTTTGCTCTGTACGGCTTAAATAAGCTCGGCGCTGCAATGGTGGCGCTCGATCCCCGTCGCTCACCGAGCGAGATAAAGGAGTTTATAGTAAGCTCCGGTGCAAATGTCCTGCTGCTTCTTGATCTGGCATATGAGCATCTTGCGGATATGCTCGATGAGCTTTCGCTCGAGAAGGTCATAATCATTTCGGCGGATAATTACATGTCACCCATTGTGAAGATGCTCAAGCAGATAAAAATACCCGCACCGGCTGTGCCGATCGGCGGCAGGACGATAAGCTGGAAGGAATTTTTGAAGCTCGGCAAGGACAAGAGCGTGGAAGCTGTGGGGTACGGCGAATTTGAGCTCGCTGCCGTGACGCTAACCGGCGGCACGACCGGCATGCCCAAGGGCGTCATGCTATCAAACGACGGGTTCAACGCCGTTGCGATGGACTTCCGCTACTGCGGCGTTACTTACACCCGCAATCAGTGCTTCCTCGATATCATTCCGGCGTTTTCGTCCTACGGCATCGTCGCAAGTCTGCACATGCCGCTATCGCTCGGCCTTGAGATAGTAATGATACCGAAGTTTGACCCCGAAAAGGTGGGCAAGCTCGTCAAGAAATACAAGCCGTCGCACACTCTGCTCGTTCCTGCACACTATGAAAAGCTCATGAACAGCAAGGAGATGAAAAACGGCTTTGACCTCAGCTTCTTCCGCACAGCCGGCAGCGGCGGCGACACCATGAACGCAGGTCTAGAGTCGAAGCTCAACGGCTTTCTGCGTGAGCACGGCTGCAAGTTCCCGCTGTCACAGGGCTACGGTATGAGCGAGGTATCCTCGGCGGCATCGTGCTGCTGCAACGGCAACTTCAAGAGCCTGAGCGTCGGTTATCCGCTTTTGACTACAAATGTTGCAGTTTTTAAGCCGGGCACGACCGAGGAGCTCGACTACGGCGAGGAGGGTGAGATCTGTATCAGCGGCCCGTCCGTTATGCTCGGCTATCTGAACAATCCCGAGGAGACCGAGAAGGTCATGGTAACGCACCCGGACGGCACCGTGTGGGTACATTCGGGCGACCTCGGCTGCATGGATGAGGACGGCTTTATCTTCATAAAGGGCAGGATAAAGCGTATGATAACCCGCTTTGACGGGCACAAGATATTCCCGGTGCAGATAGAAAGCGTCATCGGCATGGTCAGCGATGTGCAAAGCTGCGCCGTTGTAGGTGTTGCGGATACCGAGCATGCGCAGGGCATGCAGGCTCTTGCAGTGGTGAAGCTGCGTCAGGGCGCAGATGAGACTGCCGTCCGTGAGATACTCAAGGAAAAAATGGAGACCGAGCTTGAAGACAGGGGCAGACCCAAGTTCCTGCACTTTGTCGAGGAAATGCCGCTGGCGGGTATGGGCAAGATAGACTACAACAAGCTGGCAGCGGACTTTAATTCGTTCAGAAACGCAAATATTGCGGTTTGAAACAGAGAAAGGAATTGACGGAATGAAAAAGACATTATCCATCGTACTGTGCATCGTGATGTTGTTTGCGCTGACTGTGCCGGCATTTGCGGCATCAGGCAAGAACTATTACAACTACGAAAACTACCTGTGTCTCGGAGACAGCATCGCCGTTGGCTACGGCCTGTCAAGAGACGGCAACCCCACAAAATGCGACCAGACACCCGAGGATCTGGCTGCATCCTCGGATAACAAGTATATCTTCCGTGGTTATGACTTCTCGGTCGCTCCCAATGCATATCACTCGCTCGTTGCCGATGAGCTTGGTGCAAATCTTTTCATGTGCGCAAGAAGCGGCATCCGTGCGGTCGAGCTCAGATATATGCTTGAAGGCGTGTTCAACGACTATGACACGAATTTGATCTGGGATAACACCTACTTCGACACCGACGGCAACGGCTTTGGCTTGAACGATCTTGATAAGCTCAATGCGCAGATAGGCTACCCCGAGAAGGTTAAGCAGGCAGACCTAATTACAATCAATGTCGGCTCGAACGATGTGTTTTCCCTCACCATGGTCGAGGTGATGGCGGAGCTTACGAAGGACAGCTCGAATCCTACGCTCAACGCCCTCAAGGAATATCTTGAAAAGACCGGCAATATCGGTGCGGCCTTCGGAAAGCTTATAGACGCATATCAGTCCATGGGCAAGATCGCTGATCTTGCGCAGGCGCTGACGATTACGCTGAACAAGACATATGAGCAGTTCACCGTCAACTACAGCGCCGTCATCGATAAGATATACGAGATAAACCCCGATGTTACCGTTGTCGCACTCGGCGTGTACAATCCCTTTGCCGACCTCCATCTCTCCGCAGAAAGTCAGCTTGACCTCAGCGGCATCACGGCACCCGTCGTGACTTCGATAAATACCCACATTAAAGGCCTCAAGCTGACCTACAGCAACTACTACTACGCCGATATCGTCGGTACGCCTACCTACCCCATGAACTATGATGACCAGTATTTCTGGGAGTACTTCAATCTGAAAATGCATCCCACCATCGAGGGTCACAAGTACATAGCAGAGAAAATTTTTGATGCACTGCCCACGGCTCCGCTCGCCGCACCCGCAGTCGCCGCAGGCAACGATGCTGCCACCGGCAAGATCACGCTCAGCTGGGCGGCGGTCAGGGGCGCAGCGAAATACAAGGTTTACCGCTCTCTGACCAAATACGGTCCGTTTGTGAAGATGACCTCTACCGACGGAACAGACTGCACCGACACCTCCGCAAAGGTCGGCTACACCTATTACTACAAGGTGAGAGCCGTTGCCGCCGACGGGACAAAGAGCGATTACAGCACCGTCGTCTCACGCACCTGCGACTGCGCAGCACCCGTTGTAAAGGGCGGCAACAATGCCTCTACCGGCAAGGTCACGCTGACTTGGGACAAGGTCTCCGGCGCAAAGGAATATGTTGTCTATCGTGCTAATTACTCAAATGGCACATACACCAAAATGTTCACCACCAAGAACACAAGCTACACCAACACCACGGCAAATGCAGGCTACACCTACTACTACAAAGTCAAGGCGATATCCTCTAAAACTTCCGATGCAGACTCAGCTTTGAGCACAATGGTCACCCGCACCTGCGACTGTGCAGCACCTGTCGTAAAGATCGCACTCAACTCCGACGGCCACCCCAAGCTCACATGGGACAAGGTCACCGGTGCAGATAGATACTGGGTCTACCGCTCGACCGACGGCAAGAACTTCAGCTACTACTACACCGCCAAGACGACCTACTTCAACAACAACTCCGCCACTGCCGGTGCTACCTACTGCTACAAGGTCATGGCAGCCTCCGCCCGTTCAAGCTACGCAAATTCCGCAATGAGCTCGGTCGTATCGATAACGGCAAAATAAAATGAAAAACTCCGGACCAAACGGTTCGGAGTTTTTTCGTATCAATATTGGATGAAATGCTGCTTTGGCTTTGGTCGGTACTTAACGCCCGACACAAGTCCGACAGCCGAGAACATTGCAACGATAGATGAGCCTCCGTAGCTGAAAAACGGGAGCGTGATGCCGATAACAGGGGAGATGCCCATGCACATGCCGACATTGATGAAGGTCTGGAACGCCAATGCAGCGGCAACGCCGAAGCAGATGAGCATACCGAAGCTTGAGCCCGAGCGCACGCCGATGACGCAGCAGCGAATGATTATTATTGCCAGCAGGACGATGATGATAATGCAGGCTATCATACCCATCTCCTCGCCAATGGAGGCGAATATGCAGTCGGTGTGCTTTGCGTCAAAGCTGCCTTGCGCAAAGAGGCCGTTTCCGCGGCCTACACCCGTAAGTCGACCGGAAGCCAGCGCTTCCTGCGTTCTGCGGGTCTGCCATGTGATGCCTGTGCCCGCAGGGTCGATGACATCGGGAATATACGGCGCAAGAATTCTGTTTTTCTGATAATCCGCAAGAATGAAATTCCAAAACAGTGGTATCATTGCGGCAACTGCCGCTGCTGCTAAACCCAGCCAGTACCATGCAACACCGGAGGCGATGAACATAACGATGAATATGGCAAGGAAGATGATCGCACTGCCAAGGTCCTTGGAGACAACGACGATGAGGCCGAACAGAAGCGCCCAGTGCATTGCAAGCTTTACGACGGAGCCGAACTTGTTGAGAGTGTGCCGCTCCTTATATACCGTCATCTGTTTTGCCAGAAGCACGATGAATATGACCTTGACTATCTCCGACGGCTGAAGGCCGATGCCGAAGAAGCGGTACCATGCTCTGTTGCCGGTGCCGTCATCGTGGCCGAAGAAGAGAAGGCCGCAGATGATGAGGACATTGAATATCGTCAGGTATATCCATTTGTCGGCGATGAGGTCGGGGTCAATGACCGTAAAAACGATGAATGCGCCGATGCCGAGGAGCATTGCAAAGCCCTGCACGATGACATACTTACTCGTATGCTCGCTGGCCGTAACGCCTTGGATGGCGTAGATGCCGAACAGGGTGCATATAAGACACATAACGAGCAGGAACATGTCCGCCCGCTTTAAAAAGTTTTTGATATACGGGGAAAGTTTATTTATCAGACCCACCGCCTTTCATTAAGCATATACAAATATCGCACGAGTTCATTTTGTATTTTAGCACATAATTCCCCTTTACGCAATGAGCTATCTTGTGGTATAATGCGAATTTAGAAAACGACCATTTTCGAGGTGAGGCAGATGCAGACATTCATAAGCCGCAGCGAGGCGCAGACCGAGGCTGTGGGCGAGCAGTTTGCAAAAAGCCTTGCCGACGGAACGGTCGTTGCCATGTACGGCGACCTCGGTGCGGGCAAGACTGCCTTTGTCCGCGGTATGGCACGGGGCATGGGCTTAACTTGCCGTGTCTCGAGCCCCACCTTCACCATCGTCAACGAGTATTGCGGCGAGCGTGAGCTAATCCATTTTGATATGTACAGGCTCAATGATTCCGACGAGCTTTTTGATATCGGCTGGGAGGACTATCTCGCCAGAGGTGCGGTGTGTGCAGTCGAGTGGTCGGAGAAGGTCGATGATGCCTTTTACGGCGACGAGACCGTTGTGCGCATCGAAAAGTTAGGCGATACCGAGAGAAAGATAACCATTGAGGAGGGCGGAAAGTAATGCTAATTCTTGCACTTGAATCTTCTGCAAAGGCTGCATCCGTTGCCCTCATGCAGGATGATGCGCTTATCTGCCAGTACAGCCAGTGCAGCGGCCTTACCCATAGCCGCACGCTGCTGCCCATGGTGGAGGACATGTTAAAAAATACAGATATTAAGCTTGCCGATGTTGACCTTATCGCTGTCGCTCACGGCCCGGGCTCGTTTACGGGTATCCGCATTGGGGTATCCACCGTAAAGGGCTTGGCTTGGGCGTCGGATAAAAAATGCGTCGGCGTTTCTACGCTTGCGGCCATGGCGTGGCACGGAGTGTCGGCCGGCGGACTTGTCTGTCCCGTGATGGACGCACGGCGCTCGCAGGTTTATAATGCGCTGTTTGAGATAAAGGACGGCTGCCCCGAAAGACTGTGTGCCGACAGGGCGATAGCGCTCTCGGAGCTTGCGGCGGAGCTTAAATCGCAAGACCGCGAGGTGTTCCTTGTGGGCGACGGCGCAGCGCTCAGCTATGAGTATCTCAAGAACGAGGGCATAGCCTGCCGTGTCGCACCGCAGAACCTCGTGTATCAGAGCGCATGGGGCGTGGGCATGGAGGCTTTGAGAGCAAAGCCCGGCACCGCCGATGAGCTGCTGCCTGTGTATCTGCGCCTGTCGCAGGCAGAGCGTGAGCGTCAGGAGCGCCTGCGCAAGGAATAATAAGTCAATAAGAAATTTAATATAATGTTAGGAGAAAAAACATGAGCAAGGTTTGCGTATTCGACCATCCCCTTATCCAGCACAAGCTGTCCATCCTCAGAGAGAAGAGCACCTCCGTCAAGGAGTTCCGTGAGCTTATCTCCGAGATAGCAATGCTAATGTGCTACGAGGCAACAAGGGATCTTCCTCTTGAGGAGATCGAGATCGAGACCCCCGTTGCAAAGGCAAAGGTCAAGCACATTGCCGGTAAGAAGCTGGCGATAGTCCCCATCCTCCGTGCCGGCCTCGGCATGGTCGACGGCATGGTCAGCATGATGCCCAATGTCAAGGTCGGACACATCGGCCTGTTCCGTGACCCCGAGACCTTGGAGCCGGTCAAGTACTACTTCAAGATGCCCCCCGATATCGAGGAGCGTGATGTCATCGTTGTCGATCCCATGCTCGCAACCGGCGGCTCGGCGTCCGCAGCCATCCAGTTCCTCAAGGACGACGGCGTTAAGCATATCAAGCTCATGTGCATCATCGGCGCTCCCGAGGGCGTAAAGCGCATGCAGGAGGATCACCCCGATGTGGATATCTTCGTTGCAGCTCTTGACGACCACCTCAACGAGCACGGCTATATAGTTCCCGGCCTCGGCGATGCCGGCGACCGCATCTTCGGTACTAAGTAATAAATATAGAAAAATCCGACTTCGCAAGAAGTCGGATTTTTTGTGCTTAGTTGGCCTGTCGTTTCGAGAAAATTTCAACTGCGGCAAGGCCAAATACAATGCATAGAATGCACGACACGGTCTCTTCCAGCTTAATCAGCAACTGGGTTTCCTTATCGTCCTC
>OQVS01001904.1_pt1 | contig 13856 bp, 13 predicted proteins | sample 1691601 | NCBI WGS metagenome assembly OQVS01 (sample SAMN03418268, study PRJEB22391) | human gut metagenome | biome: human-gut; feature: organic feature; material: feces | host: Homo sapiens | place: Tanzania | collected 2013-01
CTCCGCATGGTCTAAGCCATACGGAGGATTAACTGTTTTACGGACACCCGTCTATAGCGGTGGGATTTTTAATGCTTATTATGCTCAAATCACTCTGCGCAGTGCTCACAGTCGTGCAGCTTCTTGCTGAACAGCTCGGGATCGTATGCTATGCCGTTGCGGTCGTAGTAGTCCTTGACAGCTGCCGCGACTGCTTCCTCGGCGAGTACCGAGCAGTGGATCTTGTGCGCGGGCAGACCGTCGAGAGCCTCAACAACAGCCTTGTTTGAAAGCTCAAGCGCATCCTCAACCTTCTTGCCCTTTATAAGCTCGGTCGCCATGGAGCTTGTTGCTATAGCGCTGCCGCAGCCGAAGGTGTTGAACTTAACGTCGGTGATGATGCCGTCCTTGACCTTGATGTACATCTTCATGATGTCGCCGCATTTTGCGTTGCCGACTTCGCCTACGCCGTCGGCATCGTCCATCTTGCCGACATTGCGGGGATTCTGAAAATGATCCATTACCTTATCACTATAAAGTGCCATAACTGAGTTCCTCCTATTATATCACGATGTGCTGTTTATTAAATAAGATGCTTCTTTGTGCCGTTTTCGAGCTCCTCCCACACGGGGGAGATATCGCGCAGGTAGGACACGACCTCGGGGACGACCTTGATGATGTGGTCAATCTCCTCCATGGTGTTGTACTCGCCGATCGCCAGACGCAGCGAGCCGTGCGCCACCTCGTGAGGCAGGCCGAGAGAAAGCAGAACGTGGCTGGGGTCGAGCGAGCCGGAGGTGCATGCAGAGCCGGACGATGCGCACACGCCCTTGGCGTCAAGCAGCAGCAGGAGGCTTTCGCCCTCGATGCCCTCAAAGCACATGTTAACAGTGCCGGGAACGTGATGTTCGAGCGAACCGTTTATCTTGGAATGGGGGATCTTGCTGAGCTCGGTGAAGAGCTTATCGCGCATGGGGATGATCTTTGCCGTATTGGCCTCCATATTGTCAACGCTCTCCTTGAGAGCCGCCGCCAGTGCGACTATGCCGGGGATGTTCTCGGTACCGGCGCGCTTGCCGCGCTCCTGGGCGCCGCCCTCAATGATATTGAACAGCGGCATACCTTTCTTTGCGTATAGGACTCCTACGCCCTTGGGCGCGTGGAACTTGTGGCCGGACATGCTCAGCAGGTCAATATTCATCTCCTGAACGTTTATCGGCATATGGCCGGCTGCCTGAACGGCGTCGGTGTGGAAGGGGATATTTCTTGCGCGGCAGAACTCTCCGATCTCCTTGATGGGCTGAACTGTGCCGATCTCGTTATTTGCGAACATCACGGTAACGAGCGCGGTGTCCTCGCGGACTGCGGCCTCAAGGTCCTCAAGGCGGACAACGCCGTCCTCGTGAACGTCCAGCAGCGTGACCTCAAAACCCTCTTTTTCGAGCTTCTTGAGGGTATGCAGGACTGCGTGATGCTCAAACTTGGTGGAAATGAGATGCTTCTTACCCTTGATGGCGCCGACCTTTGCCATGGAAACTATGGCCTGATTATCCGCCTCGGAGCCGCCGGAGGTGAAGTAAATTTCCTTCGGCTGTGCACCGATGATATCGGCGACGGTCTTTCTCGCCTCCTCAAGGCCCTCCTTGGCCTCCTGCGCGAATGCGTACAGGCTCGAGGGGTTGCCGTACTGAGTGGTGAGATAGGGCATCATTGCGTCAAGAGCGGTCTTGCTGACACAGGTAGTTGCTGCGTTATCTGCGTAAACAAACATATTTATATCTTCCTTTCTGTAAATCCTATTAAAAACATGGGAATTGTAACACTATATATTAAAATAGTCAATAGTTTTTATTTTTTCCACTTGTCACCCGTTAAAAGGTCGGTAAGTGTGACCGTTGCAAGGTAGGCGTTGGTAATATCGTCAAGCTCCTTCCACATGGGAACGGTCAGGCAGGCATCGGATCTGTCGCAGTTTATAGCCCCTGCCTTGATGCAGGCCACCGGTGCTAGGTTATCCTCTATACAATTTAATATCTCGCCCACGGTGTACTCATCAGGCGATCGGCTCAGCTTATAGCCGCCCTCCTTGCCACGGGTACTGTCGACAAGCTGCGCCTTCTTGAGGTTGCCGACTATCATCTCAAGATACTTCATCGAAAGCTCCGTGCGGTCGGAAATAGTCTTGAGCGATATAAATCCCTCATCGGAATGCTGCGCAAGATAAATCATAATGTGCAGGGCATAACGGCCTTTGCTGGTAACATTCATAAATATCACCTCCGTCTAATTCCTATTGTTTTTCTATGGTTTTAATATACCACGGTTTTAGTAGGAATTAAAGTGCATGTGCGTCAAAATGCGAAAAAACGTTGTGCAGTTTTTGCACAACGAATTTGAAAATAGTTCTTTACTTTAGCGCAGTGATGTGTTATCTTATCACTGTGATAACAAACTACATCGATTTTCGGAGGATAAAAACATGAAAAAGATAGTTGCACTGCTTTTAGCGGTTATGATGGTCTTTGCGCTGTGCGCCTGCGGCGGAGACAGCAAGACCGATGAAAAAACTCTCGTCGTCGGCATCGACCCCGAGTACCCCCCGTACAGCTGCATCGGCGAGGACGGCGAGTACACCGGCTTTGACATTGAGGTCGCTCAGGCCGCCTGCGATCTGCTCGGCTGGAAGATGAAAGTTTTCCCTGTCAACTGGGATAACAAGCTCACTCAGCTCGACGCAATGGAATGTGACTGCATCTGGTCCGGCATGACCATTCTTGACAGCATGAAGGAAGCCGGCTATGTCATTTCCGACCCCTACTACGATAACACTCAGGTGCTTCTCGTCAAGGAGGACAGCTCCATTAAGTCCTCTGCCGACCTCAAGGGCAAGACCGTTGCGGTCCAACTCGGCACCTCCGGCGAGAGCCTTCTCAACGGCGACCTTGCAGACCTCAAGGCGACCTTCGGTGAGCTCGTCACCTGCAACAGCTTCGTAAGCGCATTCACCGAGCTCGGCGGCGGCAGCGTTGACGCCGTGTTCGTCGACTACCCCGTTGCAGCAGCCTATGTCGCAAAGAATGAGGGCTTCCGCATCGTTAACGAGAACCTCGGCGCAGAGCAGTACGGCATCGCCTTCCGTTCCGGCGATCAGGAGCTTTGCGACCAGATCGAGGCAGCCGTTGAGCAGCTCGTTGACAACGGCACCTATCAGAAGATAGCCGAGAAGTATCCCGACATCGTCTCGAACCTCATCTACCTGAACAAGTAATAAAGAAAATACAAAAACGATGATCGCTTCCCGGAAGTGTACGCTTCCGGGAATGCGTGCGTTTTGAAACGAGGATTATTCTATGGATCTAACGACAATGATCACCACAATGAGCAGCGGCTTCGGCAAAACCTGCGCAATTTTCTTCCTGACGCTGCTGTTTTCCCTGCCGCTTGGCATGGTCATCGCCCTTTTGAGGATGAGCAAAAGCAAGATAGTGTCGAATGTGACCCGCTTTGTCATCTCCGTTCTGCGCGGCACACCTCTTATGCTGCAGCTCATCGCAGTTACATACGGCCCGTACTATCTGTTTGACCTGCCTGTTTCGAGAAACAAGCTCATCCCCGTCGTCATCGCCTTTGCGATAAACTACGCCGCCTACTTTGCGGAAATTTACCGCAGCGGTATTGAGTCCATGCCCGTCGGACAGTATGAGGCGGCGGATATCTTGGGCTATAAGAAGATACAGACCTTCTTCCACATCATTCTTCCGCAGGTCATCAAGCGCATCATGCCCAGCATCACCAACGAGGTCGTCACCCTCGTTAAGGACACCTCCATGGCCTTCACCGTATCGTATCAGGAGCTGTTCACCATCGGCAAGCAGATAGCAAACTCCGAAACGAGCTTCATGCCCTTCGTCGTTGCCGGTGTGTTCTACTTTGTGTTTAACGCCATCGTCGACTACGCAATGGGCAAGGTTGAAAAATCGATGAATTATTATAAGTAAGGAGGATATGCAATGAAAGTTTTAGAGATAAACCACATTCAGAAAAGCTTCAATGACGCAACGCTGCATGTCCTCAAGGATATTAGTCTGAGCGTTGACAAGGGCGAAGTCGTGTCGATAATCGGTCCCTCGGGCTCCGGCAAGTCTACGCTTCTTCGCTGCGCAACGCTGCTCACTGAGATGGACAGCGGCGAGCTTATCTATCTCGGCGAGGTTGCGGCAAAGAATAACGCCGAAGGTAAAGCCGTGTATTCCGGCAAGGCCGAGCTCAGGAAGATACGCAGCATTTTCGGCCTTGTGTTCCAGAACTTTAACCTCTTCCCGCACTTTTCGGTGCTTAAAAACCTCACCGACCCGCAGGTGCATGTGCTTGGCCGCACAAAGCAGGAGGCCGAGGAGCGTGCAATGACGCTGCTGAAGAAAATGGGCCTTGAGGATAAGGCGGCCGCCTATCCCTGCGAGCTTTCCGGCGGTCAGCAGCAGCGTGTTGCGATTGCAAGAGCGCTTGCGATGGATCCCACGATTTTGTTCTTTGACGAGCCGACAAGTGCGCTCGACCCCGAGCTCACGGGCGAGGTGCTGAAGGTCATAAAGCAGCTGCACGAGGAGAAAATGACTATGGTCATCGTCACGCACGAGATGGCTTTTGCAAGAGCGGTTTCCGACCGTGTCATCTTCATGGACGGCGGTGTCATCGTCGAGCAGGGCGAGCCGGAGGAGGTCTTCGGCAATCCCAAGACCGAGCGCACGAAGCAGTTTTTGCGCAATTATCAGTCGTAATGGAGTATTCTTATTATATGATCGACCCCACGGGCAATATCACGGCGATTGTCGAAACGCCGACCGAGCGCAGCGAGCAAAGCCGCATAGCGGGGCTTATAATGGCCGCCGACACGACTGTCGAGCAGGTCGGTTTTTTGGAAAAGCCGCAGAGCACGGCTGCCGTTCGCCTGCAAATGATGGGTGGCGAATTTTGCGGCAATGCAAGCATTTCCGCCGCCGCACTCATGGCGCAGAAAGGCGGCACAGATAGCGGCAATATCACGCTCGAGGTCTCGGGCGCAGACGAGCCGCTGTGCGTCAAGGTGCAAAAGCTTGACGAAGATAAATACCTCGGCACGGTCGCAATGCCGCTGCCTGTCGACATCGAAACGGCGCACTTCGGCTCGCTCAGTCTGCCGGTCGTGCGCTTTCCCGGCATAAGCCATGTTATCTGCGACGGCAGTCTCAGCGTTTCCGACGCCGAGATGAGCATCCGCTCATGGTGCGAGGAGCTTTCCGCCGATGCACTGGGGCTCATGTTCCTTGACGGTGACAGGCTCACGCCCTATGTCTATGTCCGCTCAACCGACACCGCCGTGTGGGAAAGCTCGTGTGCAAGCGGTTCGACTGCCTGCGCTGCCTATCTTGCGGCAAAGGCCGGAGCATCGCAGACCGTGGCGCTTCAAAACCCCTGCGGCGTGCTCAGCGTTAAGGCAGAGCTCAAGGACGGCACACTCGGCTCGCTGCTTTTGACCGGCAGTGCCGAAATTACGGGAAAACACTTGATTTGTACATAAATTTCTTGTATCATCTAAAGCCTAAGGGGTGTTTTAACGGATGAAAAAAAGAAAAATAAGTCTCCTGCTCGTTGTGTGTATGGTGCTTTGCCTATGCGCATGCGGCGGGGGCGGCAAATATAAAGCGGTCAAGACCGTCCGCAGTCAGGATTACTCCATCGGCTTTCGTAACGGCGACTCGACCTATCACTACATCGACAAGGCGCTGCGTGAGCTTTCCTACAACGGCACGATAGACGACCTTGCGGCAAAGTGGTTCGGCAGCAAAAACGCCGTAGATTTTCCGTCGACAAAGGATGCTTTATCGGAGCTTGGCTACATTGCTCCCCGTGAGTTTATCATCGGCGTTGACCTCGACAGTGCACCCATGGCGTTTACAAGCGGCGACGGCTACGACGGCTTTGACATTGAGCTTGCCAGGGCCGTGTGCGAAAAGCTCGGCTGGTCGCTGAAAATTCAGGCGATACACTCGGAAAAAGCCTTCGTTGAGCTAAACTCCGGCAACATCGACTGTGCATGGGGCGGCGTTGTGCTCGACAGAGAGTCGGCAGACTACACCATTCTCGTGACCTACATGTCCGACAAGCTTGTCCTTGCAGCCAAGGGCTCGGGCAGCAGCTCGATAAGAGGCAAGACCCTGTTCATGGGCACCTCGCAGTGCTACCTTGACCTCATGGAGGAAAACACAGGCATAAGCGGCAAGCTCGGTCAGATATCCCGCATCCAAGGCGGTGCGCAGGATTACCTTGCCGCACTCGACAGAGGTGAGTGCGACCTCGTGATGATAACCGATTCCGCCGTTGATTATTTTAATTCGCATTAATTCGCATTAAAAAATTGCGTTCAATCGTTTGATTGAACGCAATTTTTATTATCCTTATTTCATCCTTATTTTGCCCTTGTGGAAACTTCCTCGCTGAGCTTTTCGACGAAGCTATCGACGCTCATTGCGCCCTCGTCGCCGCCGGAGCGGGTGCGCACGGAGATGGTGCCGTTTTCCGCTTCCTTGTCGCCGACGATGATCATGTAGGGGATCTTCTGGCTCTGCGCCTCACGGATCTTGTAGCCGATCTTCTCGTTGCGAAGATCCGTCTCCACACGGAAGCCGAGCTCATCAAGGCGCTGTGCAATGTGCTTTGCATAGTCATCGACCCTATCGGTGATGGGCATGACCTTGACCTGAACGGGAGCGAGCCAAGTCGGGAACGCACCGGCAAAGTGCTCGGTGATAACGCCGATAAAGCGCTCTATCGAACCGAACACGACACGGTGGATCATGACGGGACGGTGCTTTTCGCCGTCGGCGCCGACATACTCTAGCTCAAAGCGCTCGGGAAGCTGCATGTCAAGCTGGATAGTGCCGCACTGCCAGGTACGGCCGAGTGAGTCCTGAAGATGGAAGTCGAGCTTCGGGCCGTAAAATGCGCCGTCGCCCTCGTTGACGATATACTTCTTTCCCATCTCGGTGATGGCTTCCTTGAGTGTGTTCTGCGCAAACTCCCAGTCGGCCTCGTCGCCCATATGGTCGTCGGGCATGGTGGAAAGCTCTATCTCATACGGCAGGCCGAACAGCGAATAGACCTCGTCAAAGAGCTTGACAACGCCCTTTATCTCGTCCTTCATCTGATCCCAAGTCATGAAAATGTGCGCATCGTCCTGCGTGAAGCAGCGGACACGGAACAAACCGTGCAGAGCGCCGGACAGCTCATGGCGGTGGACAAGGCCGAGCTCGCCCACTCTCATGGGCAGGTCACGGTAGGAATGCGGCTCGGACTTATAAACGAGCATACCGCCCGGGCAGTTCATGGGCTTGATGGCGTAATCCTCGCCGTCGATCTGCGTGGTGTACATATTCTCTTTGTAATGGAACCAGTGACCGGAGGTCTCCCACAGCTGGCGGTTTAGTATCATCGGGGTCGAGACCTCGACATAGCCGTATCTCTTGTGTACCTCACGCCAGTAGTCTATAAGTGTGTTTTTGAGCACCATGCCCTTTGGCAGGAAGAACGGGAAGCCCGGGCCCTCGTCGGTGAGCATGAACAGGCCGAGTTCCTTGCCTAACTTGCGGTGGTCACGCTTTTTGGCTTCTTCGATTCTTGCAAGGTAAGCGTCAAGCTCGTCCTTCTTCATGAAGCAGGTGCCGTAGACACGCTGGAGCATCTTGCGGTTGGAGTCGCCTCTCCAATATGCGCCGGTGCAGGAGGTGAGCTTTATCGCATTGCCCTTGACACGGCCGGTGGAGTCCAGATGCGGGCCTGCGCAAAGGTCGGTGAAGTCGCCCTGCTTATAGAAGCTGATAACGGCGTCCTCGGGCAGGTCGTTTATAAGCTCGACCTTATACGGCTCGTCCTTTTCCTCCATGAGCTTAATTGCCTCCTCACGGGGCAGCTCAAAGCGCTCGAGCTTTATCTTTTCCTTGCAGATCTTGCGCATCTCCGCCTCGATCTTTTCGAGTATCTCGGGAGTGATGGCAAACGGTGCGTCAAAGTCATAGTAAAAGCCGTTTTCGATGGCAGGACCGATTGCGAGCTTTACCTCGGGGTAAAGGCGCTTGACGGCCTGTGCAAGAATGTGGCTGGTGGTATGACGGTAGGTGTTCTTAAACTCGGGGTTTTCAAAGGTGTACTTATTCTCGTCCATAATGCTCCTCCTATACAAAAACGCCCCTGACGCATTACGTCAAGGGCGTAAAAATTTACACGGTCCCACCTTGATAGGTACTCATCATGCATTTAACGCATGCGAAACGGAAGCACATTTCCTTGCTTCGGCTCGGGAGCGGTCGCTTTACGGTTTGGGCATAAGAAGCTTGCAGCCAAGGCTTCTCTCTCTGCAATGCTTGCACCTGCGTTCTCCGTCACTGCTGATTTTTACACTATATCACTCTTTTTCGCCGCTGTCAATCGCTGAATGAGCTTTACCAGCTCAACAATGGGTATCACACAGAAGCCGAGACCAATGGCAATGGCATATTCGCCGAGCTCAACGCTCGTAAAGCCGAAGGCTTCGGCCAGAAGCGGCACCTCGCACACAACGGTCGTCAGCAGGAGCGAGCCTATGGCAGCGCCGATTAGCATGATATTTTGGCCGGGCAGCTTAAAGATACTGCCGCGCTGCGAGCGCATATTGAACGAGTGGAATATCTCCGCCATGGACATGGTGAGGAACGCCATCGTCATACCGTCGGGGCTGTCGGCAATTTCCCACACTCCGCTTTCGATGAAATGGCCGATGAAATACGATGCAAGCGTCAGCGCAGAGACCAAAAGTCCCTGATACGCAATGTCGATACCCATGCCGCCTGCGAATATGCCTGCGCTTGCAGACCTCGGCTTGCGGCGCATGATATCCGGCTCTGCCTTTTCCATGCCGAGTGCCAGCGCCGGGAAGCAGTCGGTAACAAGGTTTATCCACAATAGATGTACGGGCTTTAGAATCGTGAAGCCGAGCAGGGTGGCCGCAAAAATGCTTATGACCTCGCTCATGTTAGAGCCGAGGAGGAACTGGATAGCCTTGCGGATATTATCGTAAATGCGTCTGCCCTCTTCGACGGCGCCGACGATGCTCGCAAAGTTGTCGTCGGCAAGCACCATGTCGGCAACATTTTTCGTGACATCCGTGCCGGTGATGCCCATGCCCACGCCGATATCGGCGCTTTTGATGCTGGGCGCATCATTCACGCCGTCGCCGGTCATGGCGGTGACATAGCCTGCGCCGCGCCATGCGTTGACAATCCTCGTCTTGTGCTCGGGCTGAACTCGGGCGTAGACGCTTATATCTTTAAAGCATGCCTCAAACTCGGTATCGGACATCTGTGAAAGCTCGCTGCCCGTTATCGCCCTGTCGCCGGGGCGCAAAATGCCGAGCTCCTTTGCGATCGCAACCGCAGTGTCGATATGGTCGCCGGTTATCATGACAGCACGCACACCAGCGCCCACGCACTCGTCGATTGCGGCCTTTACCTCGGGGCGAACGGGGTCGATCATGCCGGTGAGTCCCACAAAGCACAGGTCGTGCTCAAGCTCCTCCGGCTCGAAGCTATCCGGCTCACGCTCCCACACCCGCATTGCACAGGCGATAACTCGCAGAGCCTTGTCGGCCATCGCCTTGTTTGCCCCGGCAATTTCTTTGCGATACTCATCCGTCATCGGCACGGCCTCGCCGTTTTTCATGTAATGGGTACATCTGTCGATTATGACATCGGGCGCACCCTTTGTGTACTGCACAACGCCGTTATGTGCAAGATGCACGGTGCTCATCATCTTGCGTCCCGAGTCAAACGGTGCCTCGCCGCAGCGGGGGAAATCCTCCTTGAGGGCGGTCTTGTTGTGGTCAAGCTTATTTGCCCAGACGACCAGCGCTGCTTCGGTCGGTTCGCCGGTGACGACACCGTCGGCGTCAATTTCGGCATCGGAGCACAGCGCCATTGCCTTGGAGATAAGGTCCTTATCGTCGCCGAAGAAGTCAACGACCGTCATTTTGTTCTGCGTCAGCGTGCCGGTCTTATCAGAGCAGATTATCTGTGCGCAGCCGAGGGTCTCGACCGCCGTAAGCTTGCGGATGATGGCATTTCGCTTTGACATATTGGTAACGCCGATGGATAAAACGACCGTCACTACCGCCGCCAAGCCCTCGGGGATTGCGGCAACGGCAAGGGACACGGCTATCATGAAAGAGCTCAGCACCGTTTCGAAGTCAAAGCCGCCCGCCCGCAAAAGCTGAACTGCAAACACTGCGGCGCATATGCCGAGCACGAGCCATGTCAGCACCTTGGAAAGCTGCGTGAGCTTTATCTGCAAGGGTGTCTGCCCCTCCTGAGCGTTTGCAAGCGCATCGGCTATCTTGCCCATCTCGGTCTGCATGCCGACGGCGGTGACTATCATGGCACCACGGCCGTAAACGACGGTCGAGCCCATGTACGCCATGTTTTTGCGATCGCCGAGCGGCACATCGGCGCTGTCGGCGAGATTGATCGCATCAATGAATTTCGACACCGGCACGGACTCGCCCGTGAGAGCAGCCTCCTCAATTTTGAGGCTGGCATTTTCGATTATCCTGCCGTCGGCCGGAACGGCGTCGCCCGCTTCGAGCAGCACCACATCGCCGATGGTGAGCTCCTCGCTGCGCACGGAGACTATCTTGCCGTCACGCAGCACCTTGCTCGTGGCAGCGGACATTTCCTGCAGTGCTTCTATCGCCTTCTCGGCCTTGTTCTCCTGATAAACGCCCAAAACGGCATTTACGATGACAACGGCAAGGATGATGATGACATCGGCAAAGCTCTCGCCCTGCGTTACCGCAAGCACGCCGCTTATCGCAGCGGCGACCAGCAGAATGATTATCATGGGGTCGGCAAGCTGCTTCAAAAGCTGCTTGATTATCGAATCCTTCTTGCCCTCGGCAAGCTTGTTTTTGCCGTGCTCGGCAAGGCGGCGCTCGGCCTCCCCGCTCGTCAAACCGTTTGCATCGGACGAAAGCTCCGATATAACTGTCTCGGCATTTTCACAGTAAAATTTCATTCAAGCACCTCCCTGAATTTCGTTTCCCTTATTGAATATAAGTCCCTCGGCCTTGAGCTCCATTATGATCAGAAGACCGATAGGCAGTGCAAACATTCCTATGCCGCCGGCAAGCTTTAGGCCGACCCACAGGCACAAAAGCGTTGCAAGCGGATGCAGTCCCACCTGCTTGCCTACTATCTTCGGCTCAGCATACTGGCGCACGATGATGACTACTGCCCACAGCACCGCAAGCCCGATGCCGGCGCCTATCTGTCCCTGCAAAAGCTTTATCGCCGCCCACGGTGCAAGCACAAGTCCCGAGCCGACAATAGGCAGAATGTCGAACACCGCGACGAGCAGTGCAATGACTATGGCATTGTCGACGCCGATGATGAGAAGTCCGACGGCTATCTGCGCAAAGGTCATGAGCAGAATTATCATATACGACTTGAGGTATTTGCCCACGATAACGCCCAGCGCACGCTTTGCCGTGCGCACGATGGTCTGCGCCTTTTCCGGCAGCACGCCGAGCACCGCCGCCGATATCCCGTCATAGTCAAGGGCGAAGAATATCGATGCTATGATGCAGATGACCGTCGCCAGGAAGAAGTTCGGCAGCCCTGCACCGATAGCGGATATCCAGCCGAGCACGGTGACGGAAAAGTCCATGACCGCAGTGCTGAATGCGGACATGACATCCGGCAGCGCCGCCTCTACGCTTGCCCGGAGTTCGGGGTTATAGCGCTCAAGCTTATTAAGCGCATCGTTCACGACCTCCGTTGCCCACGGCTGTATGGTGTCGGTGAACATTTCCGGCAGCTTCGCCGCCCAGTCGGCGACAAAGGACACCACGCCGAACACAGCAAGAACCAAAAGTCCTGCAATGAGCAAATAGCACAGTATCACCAGCAGCACCGTCAGAAACTTTTTGTTGATCTTCAGCTTCTGCGTTATTTTCCTTGCAAGAGCCTGCATCGGCAGTGCTATTGCAAGTGCGATGAGAAACGGTGTCAGCGGCCCAAGCAGGTACTTTATAAAAAGCGCCGCAATCAAAATTATCGCCGCCCAATAGGCGAATTTCAGGAGAAAACTCTTGTATTTTGCCTGTTCCATTCAATGACCACCTGTAATTATTTTAGACTTTTAAAATAGAAACTATAAAAAGCTGACGAGCGCTGAACAACTATCGCCTGTCAGCACATGCTTTCGGCTATTCCATGCTTTCCCCCGACGAGCCGGCTCTCCCGAGCGAGCATGACTGTTTTGTGCTGACAGGTGCCTTGCAGTTTTGGCAGAGCTGATTTTTGCTCAGGCAAGGCAAAGCCGCAGAGAATACTGACGTATTTTCAAGGGTTTTAACGCAGCATGGGTGAAAATCAGCCTGCCAAAACCGGTAGGTGTTCGACTCCCGTCAGCTATAGCATCAGGGAGGCAGAGCCATGACAATATCAATAAAAACCGGAGCGAAAGCCGTCGCAAAATACACGGGAGTGCTGCTTGATTTTCTCAATAATACGAATGCAAAGCTCCGGCCGCTTGCGAATATCCCGTTTATCGGCGATACCATAGGTGACGTTCAGGACCTCATATCCATGCTGCATGATTATTACCACGGCAGCTATAAAAAGGTTCCGGCCGTCGTGATGCTCGGAACGGCGGCCATTGTCGCGTATCTCGTAAGCCCGTTTGACCTTATCCCGGACAATGTTCCGCTCCTGGGCTTTATAGACGATGCGCTTATAATAAACCTCGTCATTCAGCTTTGTATCGACAAGGAGCTTGACCGATACCGCACATGGCGCGGCGTACAGAACGCGCAGGAGGCATGATTGCCGATAAACATAGAAAACCCGGAAGTCGTTCAGACTTCCGGTTTTTTTATTTGTAGATCACCAGAGCCATGAACACCAGAGGCTCGGCGCTGCGGTTTGCCATCGAATGGCCCTCGCCGTCGGGGCAGAAGGCCGTGTCGCCCGCGTGCAGGGTAACGATGCTGCCGTTGTCGCTGTATTCGCCCTCACCGGACAGCACGCAGTAGTATTCGCCGTCGCCCTTATGTATATGCCAGCCGAGCTCACTGCCCGGATCGAGAGTTACTACAGAGAATACTCTGCCCTTGCCGTAAAGCTCCTCCGGAGTTTCGATTATGCGCTTAAAGTGCACGCTGCCGCTGCCGCCGAATACGTTTTCGCTTGTTTCACGCTTGTGTTCGTCATTCCTTATGATCATCAGTCGCTTCTCCTTCCGCCGATAATAATCAAAAATCTCATGAGCTGCGCAAGCGATACGGCCAGTGCCGCGACATAGGTCATCGCCGCCGCCGAGAGCACCTGCTTTGCCTGCCTGAATTCCTCGCCCTGCAAAAGATTCGTCTCCTCAATGGTCTTGAGCGCTCTTGATGAGGCGTTGAACTCCGTCGGAAGCGTTACAAGCTGGAAAACAATGACCGCCGCAAACATGATAATAGATGCGTAAACAAGAGTTGTGCCGATCGAAAGCTCACTGAAAACAAGACCAAGAATAAATGCGAAATACCAGAAACGTGAGCAGAAATTCGTGATCGGAACGAGTTTGCTCCTGAGTACGATAGGGCCGTAGTTTTCAGCGTGCTGGCAGACGTGTCCGCACTCGTGAGCCGCTACTCCGATAGCTGCGACAGAGGAGTTTCCGTAAGTCGAATCAGAGAGCCTTACAACGTTGTCACGCGGGTCATAGTGGTCGGAAAGCTTTCCCGAAACACGCTCAATGCGAACATTGTAAAGTCCGTTGCTGTCAAGGATCTGCCCAAGGGTGTCCTGTGCGAGATCGAGGCCGTGGCA
>OQVS01001906.1_pt1 | contig 13854 bp, 13 predicted proteins | sample 1691601 | NCBI WGS metagenome assembly OQVS01 (sample SAMN03418268, study PRJEB22391) | human gut metagenome | biome: human-gut; feature: organic feature; material: feces | host: Homo sapiens | place: Tanzania | collected 2013-01
TATGCCGCACCCAAAGCTTACAAGCTGCACCAGCTCGATATTTTCGCACGCACACACTAGTTCAGCTGCGTTGTATAGGCGTGAATGGTAGCTCCATTGATTTAAAATCTGCAAATTTTCAGCCTTTGCTAGGTGTGCGATGCTGTCCTCGCTCAGCACAACCAAGCCCAAAGAGTTGATGAGCTTGTCTATGCCGTGATTTATCTCAGGGTCTATGTGATAAGGACGCCCGCAAAGCACGATGGTTTTGAGCTTTTGCGCTTTAACCTGCGCTAAAATTGCCTCGCCTTGTGCCTTTATGTCATCTAGCCATTCCTCGCGAAAGGCATAAGCTATGTCAAGTGCCTTGTGAAAGGCTTTTTTGGAGATTTTGCTTTCGTTTTTAAAGAGCGTTTTGGCTTGTTTTAAAAGCTTTAATTTTGGCTTTTTATCAACCTTTTGAGCTGAATTTGAGCTGAAATTTAAGGCTGAATTTGCTTTTGAATTTGTGTTTGTTGAGCTTAAATTCAAGTTTTTGTCTAAATTTGCCTTTGAATTTGGCGTTAAATTCAAACGCAAGGTATCTTTTGCATTTTGAGCTGAATTTAAGGCTGAATTTGCCTTAAAATTCACGCTTTTTTTAAGTGTCCTTGCGTTTTTAACCCCAAAAATCACGCTTGTCGCACTCAACGCCTTTCTAAACGCTGATTTGGGCGCAAGCGGCAGTTCTTTGGTGAAAAAAGGCGTGGCTTTTTTGTAAAAATCACTCTTTTGATGAAGCCCAAAATAAGGATACAAAAAGCGAACAGAGCGGAGTTTATCGACATTTTTGCTTAAAAGCTCTGGGTAGTAGGCGACTACGGGGCAGTTGTAGTTGCGAGTGCTGGTGTCTTCGTGCTTTGTGCTACTTTCAAAGCCGTTGCTGTGGCAAGGATAAAAAATCGTCCCCACGCCCCTTTCAAGCAAGTCCTCGATATGCCCGTGCATTAGCTTTGCGGGGTAGCACACCGTGTCGCTTGGTATGGAGTATTGCCCTTTGGCGTAGGTTTTACGCGTGCTGATAGTGGAAACTTCGACTTCATAATCAAGTGCGGTAAAGAGAGAGTGCCAAAAAGGCAGGTTCTCATACATATTTAGCCCTAGCGGAATGCCGATTTTACCGCGTGGTTTAGCGGGTTTGTTGTAAATTTTGTAGTTTATCAAATCTTTAAGCCTTTGCAGCTTATACTCATACATATTAGGCAATGCGGCTTGTTTTTTCACGCCAAGTGGCTTTTCGCAGCGGTTGCCTGAGATAAATTTGCGCGAAGTGCCATCGCCGCTGAATTTGTTTATGGTTAGGTTGCAATTGTTGCCACAAATTTTGCAGTTTGTCGCCATCGCGCTGTGAGAAAAATTCGCCAGTTCGCCCGCTGAAATGATACTTGAACGCTCTAAATTTAGGCTTTTTGCGTATAAAGCCGCTCCAAATGCGCCCATAAGTCCGCTGATTTTGGGGCGAATGACATTACGAGCGATTTCTTTTTCAAAGCTACGCAAAACGGCGTTGTTTAAGAAAGTCCCGCCTTGCACCACTATCTCACGCCCCAAATCATCGGCATCTTTGGCGCGAATCACCTTGTAAATCGCGTTTTTAACGACACTCATCGACAGCCCAGCGCTTATGTCCTCGATATTTGCGCCCTCTTTTTGCGCCTCTTTGACAGAGCTGTTCATAAAAACGGTGCAACGCGAACCAAGCTCCACAGGGCTTTTGGAGTTAAGCCCTAGCTTGCTGAATTCAGCCACTTCATAACCCATAGAGCGCGCAAAGGTTTCGATAAAGCTGCCACAGCCGCTTGAACACGCTTCGTTTAGCATAATGGAGTCTATGTTGTTTTGGCGGATAAAAAAGCACTTAATGTCCTGCCCGCCTATGTCGATGATGAAATCCACGCGTGGATTAAAGTGCTGAGCGGCTTTTAAGTGAGCCATAGTCTCCACAAGCCCCGCATCTAGGCAAAATCCAGCCTTGATAAGCTCTTCGCCATACCCCGTAACCGCACTTCCTTTAATGATGATTTGCTCGCTAAATTCAGCATAAATGTGCGCCAGCTGCTCTTTGATGACGCTTGCGGGGTTGCCTTGATTTGAGTTGTAAAACTGATACAAAATGCGGTTTTTATCATCAAGCAAAACAAGCTTTGTCGTGGTGCTGCCGCAATCAATGCCAAGATAAGCGGCGATTTTTTCGCCCCCATTTTGCTTAAATGCGGTTTTTATATCTATCTCATCGACACTTGCACTTTCGTGGCGCGCTAAAAAGTCCTTAAAATCGCTTTCATCTTTAAAAAGCGGCTCCAAGTATTTGTTGCGAGAGCTTGTATTTTTGGACTCTTCAAGCTTTTGCAGTAAATTTTTGCACGAAAAACTTTTGTTTGAATTTCTAGCGCACCTTGCCACGCCTATGGCGACTGAGTATTGCGCATACTCGGGGAAAACCGCACGAAAGGGCTTTTCATCGGTTGAATTTGCGCTCAAAGTCTCTTTAAATCGCTCTTGCAAGCCCTTGTAAAAAAAGAGCGGTCCGCCCAAAAACATCACCTTGCCCGCGATTTTGCGCCCTTGTGCCAAACCACTTATCGTTTGATCCACAACCGCTTGAAAGATACTTGCGGCTATGTCTTCTTTATTTGTGCCTTGATTTAAGAGCGGTTGCACATCGGTTTTAGCAAAAACGCCGCAACGACTTGCCACAGGATAGAGTTTTTTGTGGCGAAGTGAGAGTTCATCGAATTCTTGTGCGCTTATGGCGAGCAAGGTTACCATTTGGTCGATAAATGCGCCCGTGCCACCAGCGCAAGAGCCGTTCATTCGCTCCTCCGCACCACCGCTTAAAAATAAAATTTTCGCATCTTCTCCGCCAAGCTCGATGACAGCGTCCGTGTCAGGTTCTAAAAATTTAACCGCTTCTGCTGTGGCGAAAACTTCTTGCACGAAATCAATCCCCACAGCCTTGCAAATGCCAAAGCCCGCCGAACCGCTCAACGCTACCTTAAATTCACGCTCGCCGATAATGCCTTGCAAATCCTGCACCAGCTCAGCCGCCTTTTCGCGCACCTTTGCGTAATGGCGTTCATACCTTTTATAAATCAACTCATCGCCGTCTAAAAGTGCTATTTTAGCGGTTGTTGAGCCTATGTCAATGCCAAGTGTTAGTGGTTTTTGCGCACTTTGATTCATACACTTCCTTAAAATTTTTAAATAAAAGAGAAAAATTATACCCTAAAAAATCTAATTTTTTGTTATTTTTGCTAAATTTTATGCGCTTATTGCGCTCAAAAGGCTTTATAATGGCACTTTTAGGCAAATAAGGCAAAAGCCTTATTTGCTGGTGTGTTTGATTAAATTCTCGGTAACCAAAGCTATTTCAAGCTCTTCATCTGTCGGCACGACAAGGATTTTGTGCTTTGAATTAAGCGTGCTTATGGTGGCAATATCCCCGCAAGTGCTATTGTTTGCGCTTTCATCAAGCTCAAAGCCAAGATGAGCGAGCCTTTCGCACACGAGTTTTCGCAGTTGTGCTGAATTTTCGCCCACACCTGCTGTGAAAATCAGCGCGTCCGTGCGATTAAGCACCGCAAAATACGCCCCTATGTATTTTACTAAACGATAAACATACATATTTAGGGCAAGTTCTGCTTTTTTGTCCTTTTTTTCTATGTGCGTCATCACATCGCGCAAGTCATTATGCCCGCAAATGCCTAAAAATCCGCTCTTTTTGTTCATCATCACATCAAGTTCTTCTGTGGTAAGATGAGCTATGCGCACCAAATGCGAGATGATGGCAGGGTCTATGTCCCCGCACCTTGTCCCCATCATCAGCCCTTCAAGCGGCGTAAAACCCATAGAAGTGTCGATACTTTTGCCATTTTCTATGGCACAAACGCTAGCTCCGTTGCCTAAATGCAGGCTAATGGCGTTGAATTTAGCAAGTTTAATCCCCAAAAATTCAGCCGCCTTTTTACTCACATAAGAGTGCGAAGTGCCGTGAAAGCCGTATCTGCGTATGCCCTCTTTCTTGTAAAACTCATAAGGCAGGGCATACATATAAGCATAGTCTGGCAAAGTAGCGTGAAAAGCCGTGTCAAACACAGCGACATTTGGCACATTTGGCGCTACTTCGAGCATAGCTTTCATTCCTACAAGGTGCGCTGGGTTGTGTAAGGGGGCGATAACGCCAACGCGGCGGATTTCTTTAAGCACTTTTGTGTCGATGAGACAATGCTTTGTAAGGTTTTTGCCGCCGTGCACCACGCGGTGTCCGCAGCCATCTAAATGGCTTAAATCCTGCACCAAGCCCGTTTGGTGCAAAAATTCGTTGATGATTTTCACGCCTGCTTGATGATTTGGCACGGGTTCATCGCGGTGGGCGTGCTTGTTGTTGGTGAGATTTTTAAGCTCGATTTTTGAGCTGTGCTCGCCGATTTTGCCGATTAAACCGCTGGCAATGGGCGTTTTGTCATTATAAAGCTTGAATTTTATCGAGCTTGAACCTGAATTTAAAACTAAAATTTTCATCACTTCTCCTTTAAATTTGTGCTTGAATCGCGCTTAAAATCGCGGTATTTACAATGTCTTCAACCAAACAGCCACGACTTAAATCATTCACAGGCTTTTTAAGCCCTTGCAAGATAGGACCTATGGCAATGGCGTTTGCGGTGCGTTGCACGGCTTTGTAAGCGATATTTGCGGCGTTTAAGTCAGGAAAGATAAAGACATTTGCCTGCCCTGCGACTTTGGAATTTGGCATTTTGCTCTTTGCGGTGAGCGCATCGATAGCAGCGTCAAATTGCAGCGGTCCATCGACAAGCAAATCGGGGTATTTTTGAGCGATTGCCACTGCTTCTTTTACGGCTTCTACGCTTGTGCCACTGCCACTTGCGCCTGTGGAGTAAGAGAGCATAGCCACGCGCTGGGCAAAGCCAAAGGCTTTTGCGTTCATCGCGCTAGAAAGGGCGATTTCAGCAAGCTGCTGTGGCGTAGGGTTTGGCGTAACTGCACAATCCGCAAAAAGCAGCACAGAGTCCTCTAAACTCATAAAAAACGCCCCAGACACCGTGCTAACGCCACTTTTTGTTTTAATAAGCTGCAAGGCAGGACGAATGGTCTCAGCTGTGGTTGTGCTAGCCCCGCTCACCATAGCTTGCGCCTTATCCGTATGCACCAAAAGCGTGCCAAAATAAGTTCTGTCCTTAACAAGCCTTTGCGCCTCATCTTCACTTAGCCCTTTTGCCTTGCGCGCCTCATAAAGCGTGCTGGCAAATTCAGCAAGCAAGGGCGAATTTGCGGGGTTCATCACCCTTGCCTTGCTTAAATTTAAGCCTAAATTTGTGGCTTTTGTTTGAATTTCACTCTCATCGCCAAGCAATATCAAATCCACTAAATCCTGCGCTAGCAAGACATTTGCCGCTTGCAAAATGCGCTCGTCATCGCTTTCTGGTAGGACAACGATTTTTTTGTCTTTTTTAGCACGCTGGGCAAGCTCGTAGCCAAAGCGGTTTGGAGTGAGAAAATCATAATTTTTAAGCTTGCTAAGCTCGCTCAAATCGCTCTCTTTGCTTGCCACTAAAAATGGGCGATTTTGCAATTTTTCTTGCAAATAAGCACTTGCTTTGTCCTTGTCGTTTTCGCTCACTAAGGCTAAAATAGGCGTGTTTAGCTCTTTTGCGATACGAGCGGCGAATTCAAAATCCCCCAAAACCCCAAAAGAAGTATCGCCCTCAATCAAAACAAAGTCAAATTCAGCCTTTAAACGCTCAAAATCGCCTATGAGCTGGCGAAAAAAGGCGTCTTTGTCCTTTAAAGCGTTATTTTTTGCGCCTTTAAGGCTCAAAAGCGTGGAATTTTGCTGCTTTGCGAGCAAATCTTTAATAACACGCTCTTGCCCAAACTGCCACTGCGCCGCATTTTCAGGGACTAGCACATACAAACTTTTCATCGTTTCTCCTTTTAAAATCAAAGTTGGAACTTTAATTGCTTAAAGTTATTTTACAGGTTAAAACTGAAATTTAGTTAAATAAGGACAAAAAATGAAAGTTTTATTACTCTTTGTGTTACTTTTTGCACTTTCAGGTTGCGGGGCAAGCACCGAGCCAGAGATTAGTATGAAACCGCCTGCTTATGTGGAGGAACTGCCCCCAAAGCAAAGCGATAATATCCAAACCGCGCCCGGTTCGCTTTTTGGCAAGGGCGATAACCCTTTGTTTTCTGATAAAAAGGCGATGAATGTTAATGATTTAGTAACCGTTGTTATACAAGAAAGCACTTCGCAAAGCACGCAGGCTAACCGCTCATCGTCCAAAAACAACACTTCAAATTTAAGCGGAGGCACGCTCACAGCGGGCGGACAGCTTGCAAATGTCGCAAATAACATTTCAAACTACTCAAACATAGGCTTTCAAACAAATTCAAGCGCAAACTACACAGGCACGGGCGCACAGACACGAAACGAGAGCTTTAACACCACCGTTTCAACGAGAGTGATAAAGATTTTATCCAACGGAAACTACTTTATAGAGGGTTCGCGCGAGCTACTCATCAACGGCGAAAAGCAGATTATCCAGCTTTCAGGCGTGATTCGCCCTTATGACATAGGGCAGGACAACACCATAGACAGCCGCTACATAGCCGATGCGAAAATCCTTTACAAAACCGAAGGCGATGTGGCAACCAGCACCAAAAAGCCGTGGGGAACGCGCTTTTTTGAAGCGATTTGGCCGTTTTGAGCTTGAATTTAAGAATTTCACCTAAAATTTAGCTTTTGGCTTGAATTTTTAAAGCGTTGATTGAAAATACAAATTTCAATCGCTTGCTATCATTTTGACAAATAACAAAGTCGAAACAGCTATCGCACAAATGGCAAGTAAAGATAAAGACATACCTATCATCACAAATCCTTTAATCGCCTTTATCTTAATCAAGCTAAATTTAAGCTTGCTTTCGTGGCTCTTTTGGCGCATTTTTAACGGCAAAATAAGTAATGCCACCTACCACAGCAACAAAGGCTACAAAAGAGATGATAACAGCTACATTTTCCATTAGAATTTCTCCAACTCATCAAGGTATTTGATACACACCCAACCGATGACAAGCGCACTTATCGCCATCACAAGTATGCCAGCTATCAAAACGATGATTTTTAGCATAGATAAACTATCAATATACATATAAAGATAGGCTATCATACCGAAAAGCGACACTACAAATATCGACAAAATGCCTTTGTAAAAGTCTAAACTCTTTTCGACTTTCTTTTCTCTGCTCAAATTTAATCCTTAAAATAATAAGCCCTAAATTTAAGGCTTATTATGTCATTGTTGTTGGTTGTTTTTTTCTTTTTTTGCTTTTTCTTGTGCTTCTATCTCTTTCATTTTTTCGTATGGGCTTTTTTCTTCACCACACCCACTAAATGTGAGAACACACAAACTTGCAACGATAGCTGAAAGTCCTAGCGCAATTAACTTTCTCACCTTTTGCCCTTTAAAAGCAAATTTCGTGTGATTCTACACTTTTTTGGTAAATAAAAAGCAAAACGCAAAAATTTAAGTAAAATTTGCCAAATTTTCGCTATAATCAAAGGCAAAAACAAAGGACAAAAATGTGTAAAAATTGCGGTTGCAGTATGAATTTAAACGAACACGGCGAACACTCACACACTCATTCGCACGGTGATTTGGGCAATCACGAACACACTCATCATCACAGCCACGCTCACGAGCATACTCACGGCGAGCATTCTCACGCTCACCCTACTCTTACTGAGCAAAAGACTATCGAAGTTATCGGCAAGATTTTGAGTAAAAATGACACACAAGCTCAGCACAACAGGGAGCATTTTAACGAAAACCGCGTGCTTTGCCTAAATTTAATGAGTTCGCCGGGCAGTGGCAAAACCACGCTTTTAGAAGCTACAATCAAAGCCTTTAAAGGAAAATTCGGCATTAGCGTGATAGAGGGCGATTTGGAGACTGAAAATGACGCCAAAAGAGTGCGCGAAGCGGGCGCAAACGCTTATCAAATCACCACAGGACAAAGCTGTCATTTGGACGCTTTTATGGTGCATAATGCCTTGCACCATTTAAATTTAGGCGATACGGACTTGCTTTTCATCGAAAATGTCGGCAATCTCGTGTGTCCAGCCAGCTACGACTTGGGTGAGCATTTAAATGTCGTGCTTTTAAGCGTAACTGAGGGCGATGACAAGCCAGCCAAATACCCCGTAATGTTTCGCAAGACTGATTTAGTCATCATCTCAAAGGCTGATTTAGCCGCTCACTTTGATTTTGACACGGAAAAAGCCACAAAAGAGTGCAAAAAACTCAATCCAAAAGTGGATATCATCGTTTTAGATGCAAAAAGTGGCACGAATTTAGAGTTGTGGCTTAAATTTTTGCAGCTTAAAAAGGAGCTTTGCTGATGTGCCTTTCAATCCCATCTAAAATTTTAGAAATTGATGAGCTAAACAACGCTTTGGTGCAAACTTTGGGCGTGAAAAGACGCGTGAGCTTGGATTTGATAAGCGAGCCTTGTAAGGTTGGGGATTTCGTGCTTATCCATGTGGGCGTGGCTATGGAAAAAATCGACAAGGAATTTGCGCTTGAAAGCATAAAGACTTACAAGGGCATAGTTGAGGCTATGCAAAATGGCGACATAGCCGAAAACGAAGGTGATTTGGGCTTAAATGAATTTTATCGATGAATTTAGGGACAAGGATACCATTTTAGCTTACGCAAGGCTTATCGAAAAAGAAGCGCAAAGCCCCATAAACATAATGGAAATTTGCGGCGGACATACGCACAGCATTATGAAATTTGCCCTGCCGTCCATCTTACCAAAAAGCGTGAATTTCATACACGGACCGGGCTGCCCTGTATGCGTGATGCCACGCGCTCGCATTGATATGGCGATAAAGCTTGCAAGTATGCCAAATACCATTTTTTGCACGCTTGGAGACTTGCTGAGAGTGCCGGGAAGCACCATCTCACTGCTTGAACTGCGCGCCAAAGGTGCTGATGTGCGCGCCCTTTACTCGCCCCTTGAAGTGCTAGAAATCGCCACGCAAAACGCTGATAAAAACATAATTTTTTACGCCATAGGCTTTGAAACTACCACGCCGATGAGCGCGCTTTTGCTTGAAAAGGTGCTTGAAAGGGGGCTAAAAAATGTCTTTTTTCATATCAACCACATAGTCGTGCCAGAGCCGATAAATGCGATAATGCAAAGCGGTGAAGCGAATATAAATGCCTTTTTAGGACCATCTCATGTAAGCGTCATCACAGGATATAAGATATACGAGCCTTTGGCAGCTTGTTTCAAAACGCCCATTGTGGTGAGCGGTTTTGAGCCTGTGGATATTATGCAAAGCGTGTTAGAATGCGTTAGGCAGTGCAACGAGAGCAAATTTGAGGTTGTCAATCAATACTCCCGTGCCGTTACCAAAGAGGGCAACAAAAAGGCGCAAGCTATGGTGAGTAGGTATTTTGAGCCTTGTGATTTTGAATTTCGCGGGCTTGGGTTTATCAAAAATGGCGGGCTGAGATTAAGGGCTGAATTTGACGAGCTAAATGCCGAAAAACGCTTTGACTGCGCTGTTGTGAGTAAAGGCGAAAGCAAGGTTTGTATATGCGCTCAAATTTTAAAAGGGCTTGCAAAGCCTTATGAATGCAAGGTTTTTGGCAAGGCTTGCACGCCCAAAAGCCCCATAGGAAGTTGTATGGTATCGGGCGAGGGAGCTTGCGCGGCTTATTACAAGTATGCGAAAGTGAATTAAAAACTTGATTTTATCCAGCAAGCGATGATTTGCAGAGCTTTAACGATGCTTGCGGGATACAAACGGCATTTTTGTCGCCAAAGCGCTTTTTGGAGAACACTTCGCGCCCTTGCTTGATGAGCTGAATTTAGCCCTTTTAAGCGGACTGAAAGTGGGGTAGGAATTCTTAATGAAAAATTTGATATAATTTTTGTTACGAAATTTAAATTTTTTTGGAGCAATTAAATGACACGGACAGAAAAATTTCAAGAAGAAGTAGAACAGCGCTTTAAATCCATATTTAACGATATTCCGTTAATTGATAGAGCAACACTTGATGAAAATGAGATACAAGAGTTTGCAAGAGCTGAAAAAGTTATAAAATATATATCTAACGAATTAAAACTAATGGATGCGGACTTACTTCCACAAGAATTATTTAGCGAAATTCAAAAAATACCAGATTGGAGAGGACAAGGTGTTGATAGACTAAATGAAATTTTAGATTCTTATTTGATTATCATAAATAAATACAAAAATCTTAGCATTCCCAAAAATGCTACTCTCTCAAATATAAAAGATATACTTGCTAGCTACCACACTTCATTAGAAAAATCTCTCAAAGCACTTAATCTTAACAAGATTAGAAAAGACTTAGAAATTATACATTCTTATGAAAAAACACTTAATTCAGAAAATGGTATTAAGGCAAAAATTGAAAAAGCACAAAATGACATACAATCTTGGTTTAATGAGATTAAAAAATTTAATGACGATTTTTTTGTTAAGCAAGAAGGCAAAGATGCATCAATTAAGGCAGAAATCGAGCATATTCAAAATGATATGGCTCTCGCATATAAACAATTCCACGATACTATGATAAATTTTACTCCAAAACTAACAGATATTGACGAGTTTTATGTAAAAATTTTTGGTGCTATGGAAAACAATCAAAGAGTTGGTGGATTGCAACAAAAAATCAAGGATAGACAAAAACAGCTTGACGAATATGATGAAGAACAAAAAGCGAAATTTAAATCTTTAAAAGATGAGATAGAAAGTCTCTTAAAAGATGCCACAAATGCTAGTTTGGCTAGTTCTTATGAAAAATCAAAAGAGAGTTATACAAAAGCTATTTATGGTTGGAATGCGATTTTTATTTTGTCTATGTTAAGTATTGTTGGTGTCGCGGTTTGGGGATTTGTAGAAGTTGCAGATAAGTTAAGTGAGCCATTAGCTATTTTGGGGGCTATATCAGTTAGATTGCCTTTTTATATTCCATTAGCTTGGCTTGCTATTTTTTCCACACAAAGACGAAATGAATCAAAAAGATTACAAGAAGAATACAAACATAAAGAAACACTTGCTAGAAGTTTTTTGGGATACAAAAAACAAATAGATGAAATACAAAGTGATTCATCACAAGATGATATAGATTTAGCCAAAAAACTTATGGAAAATCTAGTGGAAATGACTAATGAAAATCCAAATAAATCGTTAGATAAAATCAAAAAAGAAAATATGCCTATGATTGAATTTTTTGAAAAATTAGCAAAATCACCAGAAGAAGCAAGAAATTTATTTAAAGAATTTGTGAATATATTTAAAAAGACCAACTAATGCAAACAAATGATTTTTCAAATCTCTCAAATTCGTCGTCAATTAAAACACTTGGAGAAGTTTGTGTATCTACAAATTCAAATATCACATTAAAACATACAAGACAAAAAGGCATTTCGCTCAAAGAATCGGCTTTGGAGTTAAAGCTTGTGAGTGAGAGTAATTATGACAAATTTGTCGTGCCTAAAAATATGATTCACCCGCTTGACAAAAAATAAGCGAGTTTTTTGTCAAGCGCAGCGAGCTTGATAAACTAGGCAAGAGCCTTGAATTTGCGGACTATGAGTTAAAAACTTAAATAGTCCGCTAAAACTACACTCTCACATAAATAAATTCAACCCTCACGCCAAAAACGCATTTAAATTCAAACAGACAAAAAATTGTCCGCTTTTTGTTTTAAAATTTCATCAACCATTTAAGAATGTCGCAGCTTTGCCTTGTCAAATTTGCCCGTAAAAGCACCTTAAATAGAGCATTTCACAAAGGAGACACTATGCCAACACTCACCACAAAAAAAGCCGTCAAGCGCGCCCAAAGCAAGTCAAAACGCCGCCGCACTTGAAGCCTTAAAAGAACACGAAAGCGAGCTTATAAAACAAAAGGGCAAAGAGGATTTGATAAACAAGCTTGATGACTTTGAGACTGAAAAAATTCCGCCAAAAATTAGCAAAGAAGCGTTTTTAGAAAGTGGTTTTGATGAGATTGTGAATAAAAAGGAATTTTTAGAACATTTTAAAGGTAAGCCCGATGAAGAAAGCAGGCTCGCTCATTTGCATTTGATTGAACCGACAAAAGCCCGCCCAAATGCTGTTTTAAAAATGCTTGATAAAAATAACAATGAATTACGAAAGGCTTTTTTGAAAGTATTTGAAAGTAAAAATAAAAAGAAATTTTATGTGTTTTTAACGGATTATGATAACGACAAAATCGCTGTTTCGGGCTATCCTTTATCAGAAAAGAGAAAAGCTAAAAGTTTTATACGCAAGGCTTTGGAGGTGCTTGATGATAAAAAATAAAGCAAGAAGCCCGCAGCTACCGAAACGCTTACTATCGAGCCGAACCGACTTAAAAAGTCCAAAGGTTTCGTTTCTATGTGGTGATTTTAACAAATTTCAAAAACAAAGTCAAGGGGGATTAAAATGAGTTCATTATTTGGAGTGGCTTTGCAATTTGAAGACTTTTAGATGAGGGAAAAACAAGGATTTATTGAGACAAGCTCGGTAAAGAGTAAGCCCGAACGCTCAAAGGCGGATTTTTATAGCACCTTATCTATCTCTTGTCTCATAGAAAATCAGAACACCTTTTTAAAAACGAGTCAAGGTTTTTTTAAAGATTTTGCTAAAAATCTTTAAAAAGGCTTTAAAGGCTGTTTAAATAGGCTTTAAAAGCAAAATGAAAGGGGACAAGATGAGCAAAACGCCACTAAAAGCGGTGCAGATTTAGTCGCAGAACAAAGGGTAAGGCTTTTTGAAAAAGAGTGTTAGATTTTAGAATTTAAGACTGATAAAAGCGTGATGGAAAAGATAAAACGGCTTGAAAATCTCGTTCACGGGGATTTTGCGGCGGTAAAAAGGCTGGCGAAATTTAGCTCACTCAAAAACGCAAATGATTTTTATGAAAGGCTGTGTGAGGAAGTGAAAATCAAGGATTTGCAAGGGGCGAATTCAAAGGCTGGATTTTCTGTGTAGCGGGTTAAGTAAATTTAATTAAAGGGGCAAAATGATTTAAAAGGCTTTTTAAAGGCGCGATAAGCTGTATCTTTGCGAGCAAAATGCAAGCAAATTTTGCGTGGTGCAATCATAATTTAAGCGTTGATTTTTGTGAGTTTTGCTTTGTGCCGCCACGCTTTTGCTTTGTTTGCGTGCAAGATGGGCAAGGTGTGAAAAAACACATTTTTTAAAAGACTTTAAATTTTTGTTTAAAAATTAGCGTTTGTCAAGCATTAACCAAAGTTAAGTAAAATTATGGAATGTAAAATTTTTTAAAAGGAGCTGAAATGGCACAAAAAATAGATGTGCAGGAAAAAAGTGTATTGGAATACTTATCCAAAAGTAAATTTTTAATACCTATGTATCAAAGACCATATACTTGGGAGCAAGATGAGTGTAATGAGCTTTGGGATGATATAGAAAACTTTTTTATAGAAAATAAGGATAAAGATGATGAAAGCGTAAAGTATTTTCTAGGTTCTATTGTTTTATATGATAACAATGGAAAGCTAAATATTATAGATGGGCATCAAAAAAACATCCACTCAAATAACAGACTATTACACACCTGATGAATTAATCGGCAAACAACTTTTAGCGGTAGTAAATTTTCCACCAAAGCAAATTGCAGACTTCATCTCTGAAGTACTAATATTAGGAACATATTCAACTGGCGGTGTAATTTTAATAACCCCCGATAAAAAAGCTCAAAACGGCGACAAGTTAGGCTAATAGATATACAAAAAAATGTATATC
>OQVS01001910.1_pt1 | contig 13849 bp, 9 predicted proteins | sample 1691601 | NCBI WGS metagenome assembly OQVS01 (sample SAMN03418268, study PRJEB22391) | human gut metagenome | biome: human-gut; feature: organic feature; material: feces | host: Homo sapiens | place: Tanzania | collected 2013-01
TGGAAACCTTATTTTATAATTGCTTAATATTTTTTAAGTTTTATTGTGACAAAACCTTTATTTTCTTTCCAATAAGTGCTATCTTCACAGCATGAGCAGAAAAGTAGATATTGGCAGCATATCCATTGGTGGAGATTCTCCAATTGCGGTCCAGACGATGTATGATATTCCCTTGTCTCAACTTGAAGAGGGGTTCGAGGCGCGAATGCATGTCCTCAAGGGGATGGGATGCGATATAATCCGTTTCTCTTACCCGCATATAGCAGAACATGATGTTCTATGCAAGGTCGTGGATCTCTGTCCAATGCCTGTTGTGGCTGACATCCACTTCGATTGGCGCAATGCCATGGATGCAATGGATTGCAAGGTTGCAAAGATAAGGATAAACCCCGGCAACATTGGTGCGAAATGGAAGACGCAAGAGATAGTAAAGAAGGCCAAGGATATGGGAATTGCAATAAGAATTGGTCTTAACAGCGGTTCTCTTCCTAAGACGGAACGAAACATCTCCATGTCTGAGCTTATGGTCGATACTGCTTTGGAGTACATTTCATGGTTCGATGAGCTTGGATTCTACAACACTGTTGTTTCACTCAAAGCCTCCGACTCTCAGACAAGCTACGAGGCGGCAAGGCTTTTCGCCTCAAAAAGCGACTATCCTTTGCACCTTGGCGTGACGGAGGCAGGTGGCGTAGTTCCATCCTGCGTTCGAACGACATGGACGCTTGGTCGGCTTCTGTCCCAAGGCATAGGTTCCACAATACGCTACTCAATAACAGGTTCCATAGAGAACGAAGTCTATGCTGGAGTTGAACTGCTTAGGACTTTGGGACTAAGAAATGGCGGCGTGAGGATAGTGTCCTGCCCAATGTGTGGACGAAAGAGCTTTGACAGCCAAGGCTTTCTCAAGGATGTTGAGGCCAGTCTCCTTGCAACGGGGAAGAATGTTACAGTTGCAATAATGGGCTGTCAGGTAAACGGTCCTGGAGAGGCCAAGGGCGCTGATCTGGCCGTAACAGGCATTGGAAGCAAGGTCTACCTCTACAGAAATGGCGAGATATGCAAAGAGGTGGAGGCTTCAAAGGCAAAGGACGAACTTCTCAGAGCCGTCGAGGAATTTGAACGATGAACGATAAGCTTATAATAAGGGGTGCATGCGAGCATAATCTGAAGAACGTTGACTTGGAGCTTGAAAAGAACAAGCTCATAGTCGTGTCCGGCCTGTCCGGCAGCGGCAAAAGCTCATTGGCGTTCGATACCATATTCGCCGAGGGGCAGAGACGCTATGTAGAATCCCTTAGCTCCTATGCAAGGCAGTTCCTTGGACGTTTGGACAAGCCTGAAGTCGAAATGATAGAGGGGCTTAGCCCTGCCATAGCCATAGAGCAGAAGACGACGGGAAGGAATCCTCGTTCAACGGTTGGAACGATTACGGAGATATACGACTACTACAGACTTCTATGGGCAAGGATTGGAGAGGTGCACTGTCCAAAATGCGGAAGGGTCATAAGCCGTATGTCAGTGGACCAGATAATAGGTGCAATCTTCGACAAATGGGGCGAGGGTGCCAGACTCATGGTCCTTGCCCCCGTCGCCATGGGAAGGAAGGGTGAATACAAGAAGCTTTTCGACGATGCAAGGAAAAGCGGTTTCCTTAGGGCTAGGGTGGATGGTCAAATGCGCCTTTTGGAGGAGAACATCCAGCTGGACAAGCAGGTCAAGCACAGCATAAGCATAGTAGTGGACAGGCTCATACTCAGCTCAGATGCCCGTCTTAGGCTGTCTGATTCCATTGAGAAATCCACGGAGATGACGAACGGCCTTGTAGAGGTCATGTCCGTTGACAGGGATGGAAACGAGACCTTGGAGATGTATTCGGAGCAGAACAGCTGCCCTCATTGCGGGATATCCGTTGGGGAGATCCAGCCTAGGCTCTTTTCATTCAACAATCCGTTTGGGGCGTGTCCTGAGTGCAATGGCCTTGGTTTCAAGACGATATACGACGTTGACAAGATAATCCCTGACCGCAGCAAGAGCTTCAACCAAGGAGCCATTGCCAGTATGGGGAACGGTGAAAGCTACGGAAAGGCTGTGTTCGAAGGCTTTGCGAAATCCATGGGCTTCACGCTAGACACTCCATTCGACAAGCTTACGGAGGAGCAGTTCAACGCCGTTCTCTATGGCTCAAACAAGCAGTACAACATGAAATACGAGAACCAAAGAGGTTCCATGCAGCTCAACCGCAAATGGCATGGAGTGGTGAACGACCTCAAACGACGCTATGCCGAGACGATGAGTCCCGCTATAAAGACATGGATAAGTTCGTTCCAGACAGAGATCCAATGTCCTGTCTGCCACGGTGAAAGGCTCAGACCTGAGGCATTGAGCGTCTATGTTGGAGGAAAGAACATAAACGAAGTCACGGCTTTGAGCGCAAAGGACAGCTACGATTTCTTCCTTTCCCTAAGCCTGACTCCTTCCCAACAGCAGATATCATTCCAAATACTCAAGGAGATAAGGTCTCGTCTGCAGTTCCTCAAGAACGTAGGTCTTGGATACCTCACGTTGAGCCGCAGCGCAGGCACCCTGAGTGGAGGCGAGGCCCAAAGGATAAGGCTTGCCACCCAGATAGGGTCCGCCCTGAGCGGCGTGCTGTACGTCCTTGACGAGCCATCGATTGGACTTCACCAGAGGGACAATCAAAAACTCATAGATACGCTCAAGAACCTGAGGGACCTTGGCAACACCGTGCTTGTCGTGGAACACGATGAGGCCACGATAAGGAATGCCGATTACGTTGTGGACATGGGTCCAGGGGCTGGCGAGAACGGTGGACATGTCATAGCTCAGGGAACTCCGGAAGAGATAGAGAAGAATCCAAACAGCATCACAGGTCAGTTCCTTAGCGGAAAGATCCAGATTCCTGTTCCTTTCCTGAGAAGGCCAGGCAACGGAAAGCACTTGAGGCTCATAGGGGCGAACAAGAACAACGTGCATGACGTTGATGTGGACTTTCCACTTGGAGAGCTCATCATACTAACAGGGGTCTCCGGCTCCGGAAAGAGTACGATACTCAACCAGATACTCACTCCAGCCCTCAAGGACATCTTCAACAAGAAGCCCCAAAGGTTCGATGGATACAGAAGGATAGAGGGTGTCGAGAACATTGACAAGCTCATACACATAGACCAAAGTCCAATTGGAAAGACACCAAGGTCTAACCCTGCAACGTATGTCGAGGTGTGGGGTGCAATAAGAGATCTGTTTGCAGAGCTTCCTGAAAGCAAGGCTCGAGGCTACAAGAGCGGAAGGTTTTCGTTCAACGTATCAGGTGGACGATGCGAGCACTGTCATGGAGATGGAACCCTCAAGATAGAGATGAACTTCCTTCCCGATGTCTACGTCACCTGTGATGTCTGTCATGGAAAACGCTTCAATCAGGAGACCTTGGCCGTTCATTACAAGGGAAAGAACATAAACGATGTCCTGGAAATGACCGTAAGCGAGGCTTTGGAGTTCTTTCAATCAGTTCCGACCATCAAACGCAAGCTCCAAACCTTGGACAGCGTTGGCCTTGGCTACATAAAGCTTGGACAGAGTGCTCTTACTCTGAGCGGAGGTGAGGCCCAGAGGGTCAAGCTGTCGCTTGAACTCAGCAAGGTTGGAACTGGAAAGACGTTCTACGTCCTTGACGAACCCACGACAGGCCTTCATTTCGCTGACATAAAGAAACTCATGGAGGTTGTCAACAGGCTGGTGGACAACGGCAACACTGTGGTCATGATAGAACACAACCTGGATGTCATAAAGCTGGCTGACCATGTCATAGACATGGGTCCTGAAGGAGGGGATGGGGGCGGGCATATCGTGGCGCAGGGAACACCTGAAGATGTTTCCCTTTGCAAAGGTTCGTATACAGGATATTATCTGAATCAGGTTCTTAGCCAGAGCCTGAACTGAATATGCTTTTTAGAAAGGCCTTTTGCGTCATAGCCATACTGCTTCTCTTGGTTCTTCCATGCGTTTTCGCACGGTCTTTGCTCTATGATTCCCTGAGCAGCGCCAGTACGGATGAACTCAGGGCCATGGCTGCATCGTTTGGCCTTGACTCATCCGGTGATGAGGATGCCGTTTTCAAGAGACTTCTCGACTACTTTGGTATAAGCGAAGAGGAAATGTTGGATCCAACGGAAATGACGCTTGGTTCTGGTTCCAAAGCCGTCGAAGACTCCAATGCAACTACATCAATCACAATAGAGAGTGCGGATGCAATGTTCATACTTGGCGATGTCGTTGTAATGAGTGGAAACATACGCCTTTCGTTCTCCGATTCCTCCGGTTCCAAGAAAACCCTTACTGCGGACAAGGTTGTCGTGGATGTCGCACTCAAAGCCGTGGAGGCGTCTGGAAACGTTGTCCTTGAGGATGACGATGACGACTCCAAGCAGTTTGCAGGGAAATCGGTCTATTTCGATTGGGACAGCATGGATGTTGTCGTGTTCAATGGAATCAGTTCCACGGAGAGGAAGAATGCGGCGGGAACCAATGTGAGCCTTTATGCCTCAGGTCAGACGATTTCGTATGCAGGTGAACAGAACATCGCTTTTTTCAACGATGGTGTGATTTCGACGGCGCAGGAGGATCCTTACTGGAGCATCGAGGCTTCGAAGGTTTCGTTCTCTGGATCCGATGTCTTCGTCGATGGCGCACTTGTAAAGCTCGGGCGTGTGCCAATCATGTATTTCCCTTTTTTCTTCTATCCCGGTACGACCTTGGCGTTCAATCCTGCAATTGGGCTTTCAAGCGACAAGGGTGCGTTCATAAATACAACCACCGAGTTGTATGGTGTGTACCCAAAGATTGGAGCATCTTCTTCGAGTTCGTCCAGTTCCAACTCTTCGAACGATTCCAATGATGCAGATCTGTCTGCATCTCTGCTTTCCCTTTTGGATTCAGGCGATTCGTCAGAGAAGGTGAGGGATGGGCTGTACTACCGCAGTCTTGAAACAGGTGAACAACTCGGAGCCTTGGAGTCCTGGGCTCGTAGTTCCAAGAGCTATTTCGCATTCTTCGCCGATGCCTACGAGGACCTTGGTCTTGTCGCTGGCTACGATACGAGCAACAACCTTTGGGACGGAGTGCTTACTGTATCGTCGATTGGTGCGATTGGCTACAATGCAAATGAAAGCTCTTATGCGAACAAGACTAGGTATTATATTGATTTGAATTTGAAGCTGAAATACAAGAACGCTTCGCTTTCACTAAACGCTCCTTATTTCAGCGATTATCTTGCAAAAAGCGATTTTCTCAATAGGAACACCAAGTTTGGTCTTGATGCCGTCTTTGGTTCCAGTCAGGAGTTTCCAAGCACCTATTCGTCACAGAAGGAGTACTCTTGGACGGTAGATGCCAGCGCCAGCGCAAAGCTTGGTCAGGCATCTTTCAGACTAAGCTCCCTCAAGGCGCAGATAGACTATGAATTCGATCGTAGCACTGTGGATGGAAAGTACTCGTATACCCCCAAGGTCAAAAGTGCAACCTTGCCTGACGTTTCGTTCTCTTCGAATGCATCATGGACGATCCTCAATGGAGGGAAGGCGTCAGCGACCAATTCATTCTCCTATGACGACTCCTTTGCTCGGGCCTTGTCTGAAGAGAAGGCTTCCCTTGTAGAGGAGGCTTCGACCAAGGAGAATGTCGAAGCTGCAACCAATGAAGATATCGGGGCTTCGAACGACGATGCTTCCAAGTCCTTGGACCTTTCGTTCTACAAGGCTCCATCCGTTTCCGGCTCCGCTTCGAACTCTTCGAGCGGAACCCTCAAGTTTGGCTATACCCTAAATCAGACCTTTAGGAACAAATATACAGGCGAGATGGTTCCTTCGAGCCTTTATTCGAAGACATATGGTACCGTCTACATAGATGGAAGCAGTCCTGACTCGTGGATCGCGGTTAAGGAGACCCTCAAGCCTCAGTATTCGTTTACAAGCGACGTATCGACGAAAAGCGATGAAAGCCTTTCATACAAGAACGTCCATGACTTCAGCTTTGTCTCCAACCTTGTGGTCCAATCCCAACCCCTGGGTCTTACATATAGGCTCAACAACAAGATATATTCGTTGAACTCAAAGGATGTCGATGGAGTTCTGACGAACGATGTCTCCGGCTGGGGCGAGTGGAAGAAGGGTGATGTCACAGAGCACAGCATAGAATTCAAGAAGGTTTTGGGAAGTTTTTCGCTTGGACTCAAGAGTACCCTCAAGCCTGTAAAGGAGACGTTGAAGCCCTCCGTATCGTTCTCCCAAAGCGGTTTTACAGCAAGTGTGGATATGTCGTTCGAAGAGACGGATGCCGGCTTTGAGAAAAGCCTTGGAAACCTTGGCTTTGGATATTCGAACACCTTCATTAGCCTTTCATTGAAGAATGCTTATGACTTCAAGAAATACGATGGCTTTGATTTCATGTCGGCGTATTCGTTCTCACAGAGCGGTTCCTTGAAGTTCTTTGGCGGGGGCCTTTCCCTTAGCGAGAGCCTGAGCTACAAGGAGAACCTCAAGCCATCATCGATGAGCTTTGCACTTAGAGGTTCGACGGACTTTTCAAACTTCACTTCCAGCGGTTTGTGCTCCATTTCGTTCAAGGGAAACGGCGACGAGTGGGATTGGGACGTCCTGAAGGTGAAGCTTGACAACAAGCTCAAGCCTGTGTATTTCTGGAGGCATAGGGTGGGTCTTGAGCTTTCGTTGAATGCAGATTTCACATACAGCTTTGCAAACCCTTACGCCACGGCTCTATCGTTCGATTTCAAAATGGAGTTTGCAGTTGCGGAGTTCCTTTCCTTGAAGTTCTCCGTAAAGAGTTCCAACAGGAGCTTCTACAGATACATCGTCGATGGCTCGTTCAGTTTCGACTCCATGCTGGAGGACTTGATAAGGTCATTCGATTTCTTTGGGAATGGGAGGAAATCCACCGGTTTCAACATGAGTTCCTTCAATGTCGAGCTGGTACACTATATGAGGGACTGGAACCTCTGCATGAGTGTGGAGGGGAGTCTGAAGGCTCAAAGAAACGGAAAGCTTGCATGGTCGCCTGTATACAAGGTCTATGTGAAATGGAACGCCATCCCTGAGCTTAAGGTCGAAAAGACCGTTGACACCAGCAAGGAGGTTTGATTCTACAATGACATCGGGTTTTGTGTTTGAAGACACCAATGCAATGCGTACCGTATGCGGGCCTAATGACTGCAACATTCCATATATCGAAAAGCTTGTTGGGTGCGAGCTTTTCCTTAGAGGAAATAGACTTGAATGCCATATCGCTGAAGGGGACGAGTGCGGGTACAAGGCATCTGTCTTCTCAGTTCTTATGCAAAGGCTTACAAACCTTGCAGGAATTACGAACGACATAACGGAGCCTGAGATCCTCATGGAGCTCAAGGCTTTGGAAAGCTCTCTTGCATTCGAGGCGAAGGGCAATGGGCATGAAGGTGATCAGGGCGCAAAGCGCACAGCCATCCATGTTCTGAACAAGAGCGTCTATCCAAAAAGCCTGAACCAGCAGCAGTACGTAAGGGCAATGGAAAGAAGCCAGATAACGTTTGCAATAGGCCCAGCTGGAACTGGAAAGACCTTCCTAGCGGTTGCCTATTGCCTTGGCGAGCTTCTTTCCGGACGCAAACAGAAGATAATCCTCACTCGTCCTGTCGTTGAGGCTGGAGAGAGCCTTGGCTTCCTTCCTGGAGATCTTTCACAAAAACTTAATCCCTATCTCAAACCACTTTACGACAGCATGGAGGCAATCGTTCCACCTGCAACGGTGAGGAGGCTTGAAGAGTCGGGTTCAATAGAGATATCCCCACTTGCCTACATGAGAGGGCGCAGCATCCACAATGCCTGCATAATCCTCGATGAAGCTCAGAACACGACCCGTTCGCAGATGAAGATGTTCCTTACTAGGATTGGAGAGAATTCATGTGCTATAATAACCGGAGACGTAACGCAGATCGACCTTCCCAACAGCTCGTCCAGCGGGCTTGTTCAGGCAAGGGAGCTGCTGAGGGATGTTGAAGGGATCGAGTTCCTTGAGTTCAATGCAAGGGATACTGTGAGATCGCGGATAGTCCAAAGGATAATTGACGCCTATGAAAAAAAATAGAAAGGATGGAGATTCCAGCTCACGGATTGTCATCATGGCATGCTACATTGCAATGGTGCTGTTCTCTTTGGCCCTTCCAGCCCTTGTAAGGACGACTTCGAACGTACATTACCGCTCTGTATACTCCAACTATGCTGTAGGTGAGATTGCCGAGACCACATTGTACGCAAAGGGGTCTGTTGACCTGATTGATTCCGATGCCACAGAAACGAAGCGCATTGCAGCAAGCGATGCCGTGTTTCCTGTATTCTCCTATTCTCCTACGAAGACAATGGAGATCGTTGGAAGAATGGACTTGGTGCGAAAGGCTTTCCTTGCGGGGGACTTTGCGACGCTTTCTTCGATAACGGATGAAACGATAGCCCAAAAGCTCTTGGATGATGGAGATCCGTACTTATTGTCCATTGCATATGACATCGTCAAGGCTGTTTGTTCCAAAGGTTATTTCAATACATCTGACATAGATCTTGTTGTTGGACAGGGGTATGGGTCTGCAACCGTAAGCAACCTAAGTGGAGCATCCGTATCCGAGAGGACCATTGATTTGGAATCCACGGACCTCCTTTCTTCGAATACAATCAGCGCCTATGTGTCGGACAGCCTTTCAGGGATTTCCCAAGACCTTTCCTCAAGACAGGTGCTCCTTCTTGAAGAGCTTGTGTTCTCCGTGGTGGAGCCAAACGTCCTGTACGATGAAGAACTAACCTTTCAAAGGCGGCAGACAGCAGCCCAAAGCGTCCAACCTGTCGTCATATCCATAGACAAAGGCGATGTCCTCATCGAGGCCAACAGGGTTGTGTCCCAGGATCAGATGAAGCTCATAGAGATGCTCAGCACCCAAAGCGGGCACATGCCAATCTTTGAATTCCTTGGAATCCTCGTACTTGATGCAATAGGGCTTGGATTTGGCGTCTATGTGTTTGGCATGTTCCTTGGACGAAAGAATCTGCATTATGTGCAGTTCCACATAATACTGGCTGTAAGCTATGTACTTTCCATAGTTGCAACGTATTTTCTGGTGCTTTGGTCCTCCAACCTTAGGATCGAGTTCAATTCATCGTTCTTCCCAATCTTCTTCCTTCCAATCTTCATCACCATGGCATCGGGATACAAGAGGCTTGGAGTGGTGTCCGTATTCATGCTTGCAATGACGATATCCACGCTTCCAAACGCATCAGTCATGACGTTCTTCTACTGCGTGCTGTGCGGGTCTGTGGGTGTCCTCCTTGTCCGTTTCTTCAACAAGAGAATCGACATGGTATACCAATGGTTCTTCTCCTGCCTGTTCGGCTCGGCCGTCACCATACTTTTCGTCATAATAGACGGCGCCGTATTCACGGATATATTCCTGATTCTTCTAGGTGTTCTTCTGAATGTGTCTGCCGCATATGTCCTTTTGTCCGTAACGATGCCTATAGTCGAGAAGCTGTTCAACCTTCCAACCGTTTTCAGACTCTACGAACTTGCATACAGGGATACTCCGGTTCTTACAAGGCTCTCGCAGGCCGCTCCTGGAACGTACAGCCATAGCCGTGCCGTTGCAGACTTGGCGGAGGCCGGCGCCCGTGCCATTGGAGCCAATGCACTCCTTGCCAGAGTTGGAGGGCTCTACCATGACATTGGAAAGGTTGAGCATCCTGAGTACTTCGTCGAGAACCAAAGCGGTGTCAACAAGCATGATGACATAAGCCCAAGTCTTTCCGTTGCTGTCATAAAGAGCCATGTGAAGGTAGGGGCCGACAAGGGACGCGATGCCGGACTTCCTCCTGAAGTCATAAAGATAATCGGCGACCATCATGGAAACGATGTGATCCAATACTTCTACCATGAAGCCCTCGAGTCCCAGGCCGCATCGCAGGATGGAAAGGGTGAGACCGTAAAGGCATCGGACTATTCGTACAATGCCGATATCCCTGACTTCCCTGAGAGTGGAATCGTGATGCTTGCCGACAGCATAGAAGCGGCAAGTAGGACGGTGACTCCAAATGCGGGAAAGTTCGCAAAGCTCATAGATTCCATATTCATGGGCAAGATAGAGCGCGGACAGCTTGACGACAGCGGCCTGACCATGCATGACATAAAGGTGCTGGGCGACTCGTTCGTCAAGACATTGGTTGCCAGGTACCATTCAAGGATAGAGTATCCTGACGATGATGAAGATTGATTCGGATTGTTTTTTGGGAGGCCATTAGATGAGCAATCTTATTGACGTATGCTATGACTGCGATTCCTACGAGCAGATCGCTCCGGAGGATTTCGTCCTTTCATATCTCGATGCCGTCCTCAAGGCTGTAGACCTAAAGGATGTCGAGTTCTCCGTCTCGTTCATAGACGAGGGACACATGCATGACATGAACCTTGAGTACAGGAACATAGACGACAGCACTGACATCCTTAGCTTTGCGTCAGAGGACGAAGATCCAGATGGTATACCATTCATAAACGGTGATTCTTCGGAAAGGGTTCTTGGCGATATCCTGATTTGTCCAGAGGTGATGGCTCGCAATGCACAGACATTTGGCGTGTCCGTACAGGAAGAGCTCAGACGTCTTCTCATCCATGGGGTCCTTCACCTCTCAGGTGAGAACCATGAAACGAACGACGCAAGCGAACCCATGCTTGTGAAGCAGGAGAAGATCCTCTCTCAAATACAGCTATAACGACTGGTTTCCAAGTCTTCCTTGGGACTGCAGCCCTTCCTCTATGGCCGCAACTGCATCTTCAAGCACCGTTGAGTTTGTGTAGTACTTTGGTTCCATTGGGCATATATAAACGGCAAAAAGAGGGTCTTCCTCCGGTATCAGGGCTGCAATGGCCGTTGAGCCGTTGGCATTGGATATCATTCCCTCCAAGGCTGCGTTTCCGTTCAACCTTGAACTAATGCTCCCATCTTGCAATCTCTCTCCGGTTCTATGGTCTGTCACACTGTCAACGACACTTATGTTTTCAAACATTGCATTGTTCGTGGAGAAGGAATCCACAAATGAAGCATCGCCGTTCCTATCGCTTCCATCGTTCAGGTCATAGAACGGATATGTCGTGCATGCAAGCATCTTTGCTGTGCGTGCATCCACTATCCCTGCAGCAACGTATGCTGGGTTCTGCAGTTCGTATACCTGCTGTATGACAATATCCAAAAGGTACTGGACGTCCAGATCCAGCGACAGGTGCAGGTCGTTTCCGTATGTCGTGGATACATCGAATTCAGGGATTGGAAACAGTTGGTCGTGGTATTCATCTTCAATTCCCTGTAGAAGCTGTGCTCCGTGGAACGCAGCTGGATATCTCCTTGTGTATTCGCGTCTTATAGTGACAAACCCCTCAAGTCCGTGCTCTATTATGGCCGTTTGCAAACCTGAAATCGAGCTGGTGTCTATATTGGACTTCACAAGGGTATCGGCCTGTGTCGATGAGGCCTCCTCCTGCGTTGTGTCTTTTGGTTTGGATTCCGCGAGCTTGGATGTGATTTCGTCTGGTGTCATGTCAAGGTGCAGGCTCAGGATCTGGATGGCTACCTCAGAGCAGTTGTGGTTTGCATAGACGTTGTATATTGGAACGTCCATTGCAAGGATCCTTCCGTTGGCATCGTATATCGTGCCACCCACGACCTTTGTGGCTACGTTTGGATTCATGTATCTCCCAGTTCTGAGTCCATCGCCCACCATGAGCCTTGCAAGCACTGCTACCAAAGCCGCCAAGGCTATACACGCAAGCGTGAAAAGGAGATTTGAAATGTTGCCTTTGTTCGTTGAAGAACTCATGGCGTTATATTATAATTAGCTTGTAACATTGTCGAGAGGTGCGTCTACGGGCAGAGTAAGGAACTACGATGACATTACTGACAACAGAGTCTCAAGAAGGGGAGGATCATCGTCCAAGCTGTTGTTTGTGACCATCCTGCTTGCATTGGTCATCTGCGTCCTTGCCGTCCTCATCTGGGTCAGTATCCTCAAATCCAAGGAGCTTGCGGGTTCTTCCAAGCCTGCATCCGGTTCCCAGAACGCACCACCTGTCGTTGGACTTGTAGGCGATGCTTCTTCTGGCCAGACTTCAAATGGCGACACTGATGACACAAATCACACCGGCGCGGCTTTCAACGAAGTCGTCCCCAAGACCGATTCCTCCGAGTCCAGCGTTGGTCTTGAGACCAATTCCACATCGGTATCGATGGACATAGACAATGCACTTCAAAGGGTGGCTTCCTCTGAAACTGCAAAGACAGGGCAGGACCTGACCGGAACCAGTCAGGCTGGTGTTGGAGCGGACAACCTTACGGATTACATTTCCTCTCAGGACTATGCGTTGGATGGTCAGACCTCGTCTGCTGATGTCGTGACCCATGGGGTTGAGATAAAGAAGCCTGCAATTGCGCAGAACCTGAGCATTTCACAGCAGTCTTCGTTCTCCAGGGACATCGTCAAGTATACCGAGTACACTATTCAGGAAGGGGATTCGCTTGACTCCATAGCGCAGAAGTTTGGCCTCGCACGTGAGACTATAATATCGGTAAACCAAATAAAGAGCACTACATCCCTGTTCATAGGGTCTACATTGCAGATCCCCGATAGGGACGGCACTTTGTATACAGTCAAGGATGGGGACACTCTTTCATCCATAGTGCAGCAGCTGAACCTTTCCCTTGGCTGGAAGGCTCTGAGCGATGTGAACGGTCTCAGAAACGAAAGTGTAAGTGCAGGAGACAAGCTCTTCATCCCTCTTGAAAGCGTGCAGGAGACCGGCACTCTGAGCGTTGGTGCAGAGCCGTCGTTCAGTCTTCCAAGCGACAGCGCAGTCACCGTTGCCCTATACAACCAGAAGGTCGCCGATCCTCTTGGAAACAGCGCTGTTCAGCTTGACGGCATACTTCTTCAGGCGGCGGACGGCACAGCAGTATGCGCCTCTGAAGCTGGAACCGTCATAGACAGAGGCTTCAATGACAACGGAACAGGTTTTGTGAAGATCCTACATTCCAACGGTTACACAACATACTACGATTATGTCTCCAATATATGCGTCAACAGTACTGACAGGGTGGCCAAAGGGGATACTATTGGATACTTCGCCAACGGCTCCACGAACCTCCTCAATCCAACCATACTTTTCAGAATAGAGCAGGACGGAATCCCGTTGGATCCATATTCGTTCCTGTAGAATCTACTTGTAGGAGGCTTAAGATGATTAAACGTTCGTTGTTCGTTGATAGAGAGTACGTTGAAAGCCTCCTTTCTTTCCATAGCACCCATGACATGTCAAAAGGTGAGTTCCTGAATACATCGAAAGACCTCAAGGGCATGGTCGTTGATACCGGTTGCTTTGAACTGTGCGATGCAAAGAGGAAGATTGGCATTTCCAGGATTCCTCCAAGTTGGTTCATGAGGGAGAATTGGACTGCTTTGGCCCCCTCTTTGGACCTTTTGAATGCTTATAAATCAGGTGTTGTTGACGAGAAAGGGTATTGCCAGTGGTTCTACAGAGAGTCCCTTGCCCAACTTGACTCCATGAAGATCTACAGAACCCTGGAGTCGAAGGGCTTTCCAGTTTTGCTATGCTACGAGAAGGAAGGGTCCTTCTGCCACAGACATCTTGTCCAGGAATGGCTTACCTTGGAGCTTTTGAAAAGCGGCCTTCTTTGAGAGTTTTCTTCAGTGAATCGAAAAAAAGCGCGTTTATGAAGAAAACTTTCTACAGTAAACCC
>OQVS01001915.1_pt1 | contig 13828 bp, 8 predicted proteins | sample 1691601 | NCBI WGS metagenome assembly OQVS01 (sample SAMN03418268, study PRJEB22391) | human gut metagenome | biome: human-gut; feature: organic feature; material: feces | host: Homo sapiens | place: Tanzania | collected 2013-01
AGTAAATATCAGTCACTGCAAAAGAAAATCACTTCAAATTTACTGCTTCTACAGCGCAAAATGGATTTTAGGCGGTAAAGATCGGAACATCAAAGCAAAAATACCACCCGGGAAGACAACAAAGTCATCCGGGTGGTATTCAACTAACTCTCAAGTTAATTCCAGGTTGCGGTCAATACATGTTCTCCGGTCATTTGGACAACAGTGTCTTCGGTGATGGTCTGGCCGCTGTACTCCCATCCGCCGAAGGTACTGCCCTCTTTTACCGGAGCGGGAAGTTCACCGTAGGTCTCACCGAAGGTCACCTGTTTGGATTCTGTAACGGAGCCGTCGATATCCGTGCCACCATCATAGTCGAATTTCACGGTGATCTGTGCAGGAATCCAGTGAGCGGTCAGTGTCATATCGCCGGTAACTTTCTCTGACTGAAAATACCACAGCGCCGTCTCTCCTTCTTTTTCCGTATACCATCCATCAAAGGTATAGCCGGGCTTATAAGGGGTCTCGGGCTCTGTAAGGAATTCACCGTAGCGTACTTTCTGGGCTGCCATTTCACTTCCACCGTCCGTATCGTACACAATGTTAAATCCGCCACGTACTGCAAAGAAAATGATCATTCCCACGATCACCACGATCAGGACACCGATCAGACCATCCAGAATGCGGATGGGGACATCCTTGCTTCCGTAGATGCCCCGGCCGAACCATTTTCCCTTGGGGCGGACCGGCTCCTGCGTCTGTTCTGCCGTTTCTGACTGTGTGATGACTTCTGCTGCCTTTTCTTCTGTATTCTCTGTTGTCACTTGTTCCTGATTCATAGTTTTTCCTTTTTCTAATCTGTCATAAGCATTTTCTATGTGCTTCGTACTCTCGAAATTACAACTAATATTTGTATTCCGGACTATCGCCCTACATACTCATATTGTTTTATATTATTTTACTCCCCACGCAGAAAACATCCTTTGCCTGTAGGCAGGCGCGGATGTTTTCTATGTGTGTGTCTTATATCATTACTTTCTTACCAGATACTTTCTCATATCGATCGCACAGGCAACCAAAATGATAAGTCCCTTGATCACATACTGCATGTTCATGTTGATGGACAGGAAGTTCAGTGCTACGAAGATGATTCTTAAGAGGAATACACCAAGTACGACACCGCTGATCTTACCGGTACCACCTACAAAGGATACACCGCCGATAACGCAGGCTGCAATGGCATCACACTCATAGTTCAGACCGGTGTTGGCGGTATTGGAGCCGATACGGGAGGACTCGATGAAACCGGTCAGACCGTACATAGCACCTGCCAGAGTATGCACCAGAATGGTAGTACGCATTACATTAACACCGGATACCTTCGCTGCTTCCGGGTTGGAACCGACTGCGAACATATTCTTACCGAAGGTTGTCTTGTTCCAGATGAACCACATAATGATAACAATGACAGCCGCCAGCCATACATAATTGGGAATGGCGATTCTTGCTCCGCCGGCATTAAAGGATACTACGCTTCCTTTTACCACATCATTGAAATGCTGATCCAGACCGGACAGGGGCTGACCGTTATTGCCGTTGATCATGATATACATTAACAGTAAACCATATACGATCAGCTGGGTAGCCAGAGTTACGATGAAGGGATGTAACTGGAACTTCGCTACGAAGAAACCGTTGACCCATCCTACGATACCACCAACCAACAGCACGATCAGGATCACCAGAGGGATCGGAAGTACCGGAAGGTTCGGGAACATCTTGGTCGCATAGGTTACGGACTGCATCAGGGATGCGGTAATACATGCGGTAAGTCCTACCACACGTCCTGCGGACAGGTCAGTACCGGTCAATACGATACATCCCGCAATACCACAGGCAATGGGGAGGTTCGCTGCAGACAGGCTGATGATGTTGACAATGGAAGCCGCCGACAGGAAATTGGAGTTCTGGATGTAAGTGTAAATAATTGCTACGATCAGCAGGATGTACAACGCATTGTTCAGTAAAAACTCTTTCCAATAAGTTTTCTTGTCCTTGCTGTCCAGCTTCTTGTAATCTGCAAAATTTTGCTTTACGCCGTTAATTTTATTTTGAATTGCTTTGCCGGGATTCATACGCATATCCTCCTATACATATTTTGCAGCAAGAGACATGATCTCTTCCTGTGTCGTATTTTTGGCATCTACTTCTCCTGCCAGTCTGCCGCCGCTCATGACAAGTATTCTGTCACATACACCCAGCAGTTCCGGCATCTCCGAAGATACCATCAGGACAACTTTGCCCTTGTTTGCCAGATCGATGATCAGCTGGTAGATCTCATATTTTGCACCTACGTCGATACCTCTGGTAGGCTCATCCAGCATCAACACCTCAGGCTCTGTGAGAAGCCATCTGCCGAGGATAACCTTCTGCTGGTTACCACCGGACAATGACCGGATCTTCGTCTTCTGGGAAGGAGTCTTGATGTGCATGGCATCAATAGCCCATGCGGTATCCTTCTCCATGGATTTATCACTCAGATAAAATCCTGCTCTCTTATGCTTCTTCAGACTTGAGATCACTGTATTCTCCCGGATATTCAGGATTCCGAAAATACCGGTAGCACGACGTTCCTCTGTCAGAAGTGCAAAGCCGTTTTTAATGGATTCTCTGGCATTGCGGTTCTTCACCTCTTTGCCATCTAATTTGATCAGACCGTCTTTTTTGGTAGCAACGCCGAAGATATTCTCCAGAGTCTCCGTTCTGCCGCTTCCGTCCAGTCCGGCCAGACCCACGATCTCACCCTTTCTGGCCTTAAAGGAAACATCCTGCAGCAGCGAATACCTCGCAGTCAGATGTTCAACCTCCAATGCCACTTCTCCGGGTTTGTTCGTCTTAGGAGGGAACTGATTGGTCAGCTCACGTCCTACCATGAGTCTGATGATCTTATCTGTGGTCAATTCTTCGGCAGGCTCCGTTGCGATCCAGGTACCGTCACGCATGACGGTTACTTCATCTGCGATCCTAAGGATTTCTGCCATCTTGTGAGAGATATAAATAATACCGCATCCTCTGTCACGAAGCATATTGATGATCTTGAACAGATGCTCCACTTCTTCTTCCGTCAGGGATGAAGTAGGTTCGTCGAATACAATGATCTTACTGTTGTAGGATACCGCCTTGGCGATCTCCACCATCTGCCTTTGTGATACCGGCATCGTACTCATAATTCTCTTGGGGTCTACTGCGATCCCCAGTTCTTCAAAAATCTTATTGGTGTCTTCCAGCATTTTATGCTCGTTGACCATAATGCCTGCTGTCATTGGATAACGGCCCAGCCAGATATTATCCATGACATTTCTCTTCAGTGCCTGGTTCAGTTCCTGATGAACCATGGCCACTCCATTATTCAGTGCTTCTCTGGAATTCTTAAAATTAACTTCCTTGCCTTCCAGCTCAATCTTTCCTGCATCCTTACTGTAGATACCGAACAGACACTTCATCAAGGTGGATTTACCAGCGCCGTTCTCTCCCATCAGTGCGTGTACCGTTCCCTTTTTTACGGTCAGGGATACATGATCCAGTGCCTTTACGCCGGGGAATTCCTTGCATATGTCTGTCATCTGAAGCAATACTTCCTGTCCCATACGCATCCTCCTATACATGATGTCGGGATCAAAAGCCCCCGACTTTGATGCCTACGAATTGTTTCGTGCTACGCACTCCCACAATTCTACCTATACATAAAGAGCAGCTGCTGCCCGCTGCAGCAGCCGCTCTTTTTATTTACTTGTTATTCAGATCATTCTCCGGTATAAGTAGCGTAAGGGATGTAAATCTTATTGCTAACCTTCTCAGAGATGTTGAAGCTGTCGGTATCTGCCATCAGTTCCTTACCGGACTGGATATTCTTAGCCAGATAAGCAATACCGTTTGCCATACCTTCTGCATCCTGCTTGATGGTACCGGTCATCTTGCCATCTGCAATCAGCTGCTTAGCTGCGTCAGTTGCGTCAACGCCGAATACAGGAATGGTGACACAGCTGCCATCGCCTAAGTTGTAGCCCTTGTCATTCAGAGCGGAGATAACACCTTCAGCCATACCGTCGTTGTTGCAGATCACCAGCTCGATCATGTTACCAGCGGACTCATTGTACTGAGACAGATTAGTGGTCATGTAGTTGTTAGCTGCAGTTGCGGACCAGTTACCGTCCTGGTCAACCTGATACTTATCGGTATTGGATGCATCGAAATACTCCAGAGCGGGCTTGCCTGCTGCGGTGATCACTGCGTCAGCATCTTCTACACCATACTGGGTACGATAGATTGCTTCTACGTTACCTAACTGACCCATGAACATTGCGTAGCTGATCTTACCGTCACCGTTTAAGTCGATAGTGTCAAAGTTATCTACTACGTACTGACCTACCATCTTACCCTGCATATGACCGGCTTCGGGAGCATCGGTTCCTACGAATGCACACTTGTCATAGCTGCCTAATACCTTACCTTCATCCTCATCGGACTCAACCGCACGGTTGAAGAAGATAACAGGGATTCCTGCTGCGCTTGCCTTGTCAACGATAGCCTGGGAAGCGTCTACGGAACCGGATGTAACGATGTTAACGATCAGAAGGTTGGTACCCTGTGCAATAGCGGTATCGATCTGCTCGTTCTGGGTGGTCTGGTTACTGTTGCCGTCGTAATTCTGGAACTTGATACCTGCTTCGGTAAGTGCACTGTCCAGTGCGGTACGCACGCTGGAAATGTAAGTATCACTGTAAGTATAATAGAATACACCTACGTTCAACTCTCCGCCGTTCTTTCCGCCGTCTTTTCCGCACGCTACGAGGCTGAGCATCATAATGCCGACCAACAGTAGTGACATAATCTTTTTCATACAAAAATACCTCCTTGTTTTGATGAAATTGTATGTGTTTCATCTCTTGATGAGGTAATTATATGGCATCTTGTACAAAAAAGATATACAAAATCTTACGCATGGGGTTAGAAATTATACTATTCTGTACATATTTTGTTCATGTTTTGTACACATTTTTACACTTTGCATGACTTTACCGTATATTTTTATACCTAAAATATCCCTTTTACAATATTTCCTAATATCCTTCTTCCTCAAAAGAAAACAATATCTTCTGGCTCTCCGGTTCATACATGTTCTCTCTGGTCACAATGGTGGTAGCTGTGTCTATCACGCTGGGGCCGCCGGTCTGTCCATTGATCAGATTTGCCGCCGTCTCCACTCCCAGATACCCCATGGCATAGGGATTCTGCACGATCAGGGCATCCACCTCTCCGGTCTCCAACATTCCCACAGAGATCACATTGGAGTCAAAAGCCACCACCTGCGTCCGGTCTCTCCGGTCCAGATCCCGGATGGCCCAGCCCACACCAAGACTGGTCCATTCATTAAAGGTCACTACCACATTGATTCTGGAATCCGACAGAAGCATCTCTTTTGCTCCCGCTCTGGCATCCTCTGTGGTGGAAAGGACATTGATGGTGGTAATATCCTTTACTCTCGGATCCTGTTCCACGGTCTGGCGGAATCCCAGCTCCCGCTGCTGTCCGTTAGCAGAATTGACATCGTAATTCACGATACCGATGTACAATTCATCCCCCTCCACAGCAAGAGCTGCTTCCGCTGCCTTCACGCCGGCCTGTAAATTGTTCGTTCCAATCCGGCAGCTTACCATACTGCTGTTGACATCACTGTCGATGACAACGATCTTGATTCCTCTCTGGGCAGCCTGATCGATGATCTCCGCATTGGCATTGTAATCCACTGCGGAGAAAACGATCACATCCACTCCCTCTTCCATGGCCTGCCGCACCATCTCGTTCTGGGTCTCATAATCTTCTTCCGATTCCGGGCCGTTAAAAGTAACGTTCAAATTGTACTCCGTTGCTGCCGCCCGGGCACCGGCAAAAACACTTTTCCAGAAAGCACTATTCGTGGATTTCACAACAAATGCCACCTGTGCCTTTCCTGTCTCCGCTTCTGTCCCACAGCCGCTCATGCCTGTAAGCAGCAGGGCACCCGCAACCAGCAGGGACAGTAATTGTTTCATTTTCTGTTTTCTCATACCTTCTCCCATCCTGCCGCTGCATTTTCTTCCACCTTCGGCATCCGTATGATCACAGTGGTGCCTTCGTCCAGTTCACTTTCTATGGAAAGACCGTACTCTTTTCCGAAATAGATCTTAATCCTGTCGTTGACATTCTTGATGCCGATGCCAGAATTATCTCCCGGCTCCTTGTGAATGATCGAGCGGCACTGTTCCTCTGACATGCCGACACCGTTATCCTCCACCCGGAAGATCACATCCTCTCCATCGCTGTAGATACGGATCAGGATCCGTCCTTCATCCACCATGCGGTCCAGTCCGTGATAAATGGCATTTTCAATAATGGGCTGTAATGTGATCTTGTTGCAGTAATATTGTAGGCAGTCCTCCTCTACCTGAAACTCATAGGAAAACTGATTTTTATAGCGGAAGTTCTGGATCTTTAAATAGCTTCTGGCATGCTCCACCTCTTTTTCAATGGTGATCAGTTCGTGTCCCTTACTGATACTGATGCGGAACAGCTTCGCCAGTGCATTGACCATCTCCACGGCATCCTGACACCGTTCTTCCTCACAGAGCCACCCTATGGCATCCAGCGTATTATACAAAAAGTGAGGATTGATCTGGGCCTGCAAAGCCTTCAGTTCTGTTTTTCGCAGAGAAATTTCCTCCTGCCGCACCTGATTCATCAGCTTCTGGATTTTCCTCACCATATGCTCATAGGACTGGGACAGTGCCTCGATCTCCGTAGTGCCTTCCACCGGCTGATAGACATATCCAGCCGCATCCTTCTCGAACTCTTCCATCGCCCGGATCAGGCGCTGGACCGGGTTGGTCACCAGTCTGGATACCAGAACACTGACTACCATGGTCGTCAGCAGAATGATCGTCAACATGACACAGATGTTTCCCACCAGTTCCATCTCCTTGGCCGTCACCAGTTCACTGATATAACTGACCCCCACCACTTTCCAGTTACAGTTATCCAGCGCCCGGACACTACAGATCAATTCTTCGGTCTCAAAGGAACCGTTGTGGCTCAGATCCAGTCCCTCCGTGTCTTCCGTCTTAAGTCCCGAATACAGCAGCTGTTGTTGGGGATGATAGATGATCTCTCCGCTGCTGTCCGTGATAAAGCAGTAGCCATGCTGTCCGATTCCCACGTTGTCTACATAATCCGATATTTTAGAGAAACGGATATCAATGACTACCCGCAGCTTCTGTCCATCTGCCCCGGGAATCTCCTGTAACACCGATACCACCCAGGGATAATAATCCTGCAGCAGAGATTCCACATGGGGCTCCGACAGATAGAGTACCCCGGGGGCGTAGGAATCCAGTTCGATGTAGGACAGATCCTTCAGATAATGTTCCTTCAGGGTATGCGTTCCCGTATGAGAATCCACCAGTTTCCCCCACTCATCATAGATATAGACTGCTACCAGATCCGACCGGACACCGCAAAGGGTCTCCAGTGTCTGCCCGGTATTTCCGCTGTTCTTTGTCAGATCCTTCTCGATCAGACTCATGATCTCCTGCATATCTCCGATGTAGTTTGAAATAGTATTGGAAGCCTGGGTCACCGCCTGCTCACTGCTTGTCTGTGCCGCCTGCTTCATGCTTCCCACATAAAGAGAAAAAAAGTAAAATGTCGACCACAGCAGAAACAGGGTGACCAGTCCCACCACTAATGTCGTAATGATAAAAGATAGGGATTTCTTTCGCTTCTTCATATCTTATTCTTTCTCCTGTCGCATGGCATTCGGAGATACTCCACAATATTTTTTAAAGCAATAGCTGAAATAATGCTGATCACTGTAACCGCAGCGCTCTGCGATCTCACGCATCTTCATGGAGCTGCCCAGTACCAGTTCCCTTGCCGTTTCGATCCTTTTTTTCGTCAACAGATCCACGAAGCTTGCCCCCGTCTCCTTTTTGATCAGGGCACTGAGATAATTAGGGCTCACATGAATGCTGTTGCTGACACCTACCAGAGACAGGGACGGATCCCCATATTCTTTGTCGATAATCTGTATAGCTTTTTCACACAGGATCTGGCTGCTCTTTTTCTTGCCCGCATTGACCAGCTCCCATACTTCCAGACATAGTGCCGTAAAGCGGTCTCTGGACTCCCGCACCGGGCCTTCCAGCATGGCAAAGCGCTGGAACAGATTGGAATCCTCAGTCACAGTGTAGGCAATGCGGATCAGTGCCGAGGACATCCGGAAGATCAGGAATTTACATTTCAGTGCAGCATCCTGCTGCACCTCCAGTCTGACAAATACATCTTTCAGATAGTTTTCCAGTTCCTCTCTGGATCCGCCTCGGATCAGATTTTCCATCTGGGTGACACATTCCGCTGCCAGCTCCATATCCATGATGTTGTCCCGCTCTTCATCTGCAATATAATGAATGCTACTCTCTCCCGGGGTGCAATATCCCAATGCACTCATAGCTCCTCTGTAGGCCTCGTGGCATTCTCCCAGATGTTCTCTGATACGGCTGACACCGATATGACAATGCATTTTCAGAATACGTTCCGTACTCTGTACCAACTCTCCAACGGCAATATGCAGATACCGGTCGAAGGTCGACGTGGTGGCTGCCAGCACTGCAATGATCCTGCCATCCATGGCAAAAGAATAATGCTTCATATATTTTTGTAGGATCATATCTACGGAATGTACCAGTTCCGGTCTCGTGCGGTTCTTCCCGTCGGCATCCTCCACCGTGATGGCCAGCGCCGCATACTGAAAGGCATTATTACGATCCTTCACAAAGCCACTGCTAACCGCCTGTTCCTGTAAAAATTCCTCCCGGTCCTCCCCCACAAAGCTGGCATAATCATCCAGCAAAAGAGGCAGGAAAAACTGCTGCAGATCCGGATTATCATGTTTTCTGGCATCAAATTCCGCAAAAATCCCGTCGATCTTAAGCTTGATCTTCTTCAGTTCCTCCGTCAGTTCCGTCATAGTAATAGGTTTCAGCATATAACTGATGATATTGTACTGGATGGCCTGCTGGGCATAAGAAAATTCATCGAAGCCGCTTAAAAAGGCAATCTGTGTGGTCGGCCGTACTTCTCTGACCTGTCTTGCCAGCTCGATTCCGGAGACAAAGGGCATCCGGATATCCGTCAGCAGCAGATCCGGTTCCATCCGCTCCACCAGTTCCAGAGCTTCGATGCCATTCTCCGCTTCCCCCACGACCTGAAAGCCAATACTCTCCCAGTCGATCTTCCTTATGATTGCTCTGCGCAATTCTTCTTCATCATCTGCCACTACGATTGTATACATAGTTGCTCCTCTCTGGTATGTATTATTTTAAGGTAAGTATTTTCCCTGAAAACGCAACGGGAAGTGATATTTTTCTGGTACTGTTTTCGCCTGCAAACAGGATCTGGGCAATGCCGTCAGCGGATACGGACACGATCCTGCCGGTTCCATATTTCTGATGCTGCACTTCCCGTCCTGGCTCACAGGCTGCGATGCAGGCCTCCACTTCCCGGGGCGGCAGCTTCTGCATCTTTTTGTCCGGTGTTTTTAACAGAGAGATGCGGCTGTCCTTGCCGGTCCTTCTTACGGTGTTCACTGTTTTCGGGGTATCAAATAATTCTCTGGAAAAAGCAGAGGTCAGATTGGAGCCAAAAGTAAACACATACAGCTGTTCCTTTGCCCTTGTCATTCCCACATAATAAAGCCGCCTCTCTTCCTCATAGGCATTTACCTCCGGAGAATCCGGTGCACAGCCCCTTGGTGGAATCTGGGATGGGATCACCCCTGCCATCATATCTGCCAGATACACTCTGTTGTATTCCAGTCCCTTGCTGGAATGGATCGTGGACAGGATAAAGCTGCTCTTCGGATCTCCACAGCCCTCTCTGATCATTTCCTGCAATTTCTGCAATCTAGCGGGAAAATCAAACAGGCTGTTCTCCTGATCTCCCAGAGCCTTTAGGATCTCCGCCTTGCCGTTGTCCATCCCATGGGTATCCATGAATTCCTGATATCCCATATAATTCAGGATCCGGTAAATGGCTTTTCCCGCCGGCTCATAGCGCATATTTTCCAGATGGGTGGCCAGGGCCCTGCATTGCCTTCTGGTATAAACAGACACCCCGTCCATCTCTGCCACCGTATCTAACAATGTCAGTCGTCTGGTATTGACATCCACCGCTTCCATGGCCGCTTTTTTGCTGATACCGGCACCCATTTTATAATAGATCCGAAGGAACGTCTCTCCATCCCAGGGATCCAGGGATAATTGAATAAAATCGCAGATATCGTTGACTACCGGATGGGAAAAGAAAGTCATATCCGAACTTTTCACCCGGTAGGATAATCCTTTTCGTTCCAACAGGTCTATGATAGGGAGTGCACTTTCGTTATTCCGGTACAATACCGCTGTCTCCTGGTCACAATCCTGAGCCACCTTCAGCAGATAATTGTACTGTCCCTGTCTGGACACCGCCTTGATCTCCGTGACGCATCCTCCAGCTTCTCTGGCTGCGGTCATCTTCTTCGGATGTCTGTTCTTATTCCGCTGGATCAGGGTATCTGCCGCACGGACGATCTCCTGTCTGCTGCGGTAGTTGGTCTCCATGAGAAGGATCCCCGCTCCCGGGTGTCTGTCCTCAAAAGAGACAAGCGCCTGTGGGTAAGCCGCCCGGAAACCGTAGATACTCTGATCTTCATCTCCCACCATAAACAGATTCCGGCTCTGCGCTGCCAGCAGATCGATCATATCATGCTGTATTTTCGAAGTATCCTGTGCTTCATCCACACAGAAATACCGATACTTTTCTCTAAAATACGCCAGCACCTCAGGATACTGTTCCAGAATCCGCAGGGCATAGATCATCTGATCATCGTAGTCGATCATCTGCATCTGCCTGAGTTTCGCATTATAGGTACGGAAAATCTCCGGGAATTTCTCCACATCCGTGTCCATATCCCGGATTTCTTCCGGTGTCAGCCGCATATTTTTTGCATAGGTGATATCCAGCTGGGTCTCTTTAATGTCATTCTCTGTGGCATATTTTCCTGTTATTTCCAGAAAAGACTGCTTGATCGCAGTAGATGCTTCTTTGTCCGCTATCTGAAACGGTGTCTTGCCTGTCCGATAAGCAAAATATTGCAATACCTTCTGAGAAATGCCATTAATGGTGCGGAACTCCAGACGTTCGGCATCTGTTTCTCCGAATATTCCCGCAAAACGTCTGCGCATGTCTCCGGTAGCTGCCACAGTATAGGTTACTGTGAGAATCTCCTCAGGCCGGATTCCCAGACAATAGATCATATACCCCAGCCTGCTGACCAGCACTGTAGTTTTGCCGCTGCCCGGAACTGCCAAAAGCAATACCGGGCCTTCCGTGGCCTGTACTGCCTGCATTTGCTGCTCATTTAACCGTATCTGATAGTTCTGTACGAATTCCGTAAAATTCAATGCATTGTCCCACTTTCCGCCTCTGGCACAACTATCAGTGCACCGTTCAGCACAGCTTCTGGATGAACATCTTTCTCATCATATATATCAGTATTTTACCATGATGCATGTCGGACAGCAACCCTGCGGCTCCGGTAATTTCCCATAAAAACAGGACATACACCATGTAAGTGTATGTCCCGTCTATGATTCTTATATACATGGATTCACCGGAAAAATTAGTTACCCATCTGTGCTGCAACTTCTGCTGCAAAGTCTTCGTTCTTCTTTTCCATGCCTTCGCCAACTTCAAAACGAACAACCTTAGCGATGGTCAGAGCCTTATTAACGCTCTCCAGATACTTAGCTACGGTCTGCTTGCCATCCTCAGCTTTAACGTAAGTCTGATCCAACAGGCAGATTTCCTTCAGCTGCTTGGATACACGGCCGTCTGCCAGACCCTTGAAGATCTTGTCAGATACGATAGCATCCTTGTCAGCCATAGCCAGCTCAGCCAGAGCTGTTGCAGCTTCTTTGGACAGGAAGTTGAACAGGTAGTTCATATTGCTCTTCTTCTCTTCGTAGATAGCCTTGTCCTCATCGCTCCATGCGGAACTGTTCATAGCCTTGTCGATCAGCTTGTTCAGGATGGGCTTGGGCAGAGATGCAGGATCATTCAGTGCTGCGTCAACAGTGATCTCCTGTAACTTAGCCAGCTCTTCTGCGGAAATATCATTTCTGCTGATGTAGGTAGGATTCATAGCTGCTACCTGCATAGCGATGTTGGTCAGTGCTTCTCTTGCTGCCTCATCGGATGCACCGTTAGCTGCAACGATAACACCGATACGTCCGCCACCGTGGATGTAGGATACTGCTACATCTCCGGATACTTTCTCGAAACGACGGATGGACAGCTTCTCACCGATGGTAGCAGTCTTCTCTACCAGAGCATCCTTAACGGTTGCGCCTTCGAAAGGAGCAGCCAACAGTGCTTCGATATCTTCGCCATCCTTGCCACCCTGTAAATCGGATGCCAGAGCAGCTGCATTAACAGCCTCTACAAAAGAGGTAAAGGTCTCGTTCTTTGCAACGAAGTCGGTCTCGGAATTTACTTCGATGACACAAGCGGTTTTGCCGTCTGCGGAGATTGCTGCACGAGCAACACCTTCTGCTGCGATACGGCTTGCCTTCTTCTCAGCCTTAGCCTGTCCGTTCTTTCTCAGGAACTCAACAGCTGCGTCCATATCTCCATTGGTCTCGTTCAGAGCCTTCTTACAATCCATCATACCAGCGCCGGTCATTTCACGGAGCTCTTTTACCATAGATGCGGTAATTGCCATTTTTTTATCCTCTCTTCTTAATTAATATATTATCCTTAAAAACCCAGACCGTAATGACAGGCATCGCAATCTGGGTTCCTATATCGTAGTACTATTCAGAGCCCATTTCGCAAAACCGCATCTTTGATGCTTTCTTTTTGCTCAATGAGGCTACTTCGCCAAAGAAACATTGACGAATGTTCTTACGAATGCAAGCATTCGACGAACATCTGTCAATATTTCATGGCTCTGAATAGGTTACAAATTATTCAGCGTCAGCTGCAACTTCTTCGATATCCTCTGCTTCGGTAGCTACATCAGCATCGCTGTATACAGCTTCGCCCTGCTTTGCTTCGATCACAGCGTCAGCCATCTTGGAAACGATCAGCTTAACGGCTCTGATAGCATCATCGTTACCGGGGATGATGTAATCCAGCTCTTCGGGATCGCAGTTGGTATCACCGATACCGATCAGGGTAATGCCCAGTGCATGAGCTTCCTGTACGCAGATTCTCTCCTTCTTGGGATCTACAACAAAGATTGCATCGGGAACTCTGGTCATGTTCTTGATACCGCCCAGATTCTTCTCCAGCTTCTCCCATTCTTTCTTTAACTGAATAACTTCCTTCTTAGGCAGTACATCGAAAGTACCGTCCTGAGACATGGTCTCGATCGCATGCAGTCTTGCGATACGGGACTGGATGGTTCTGAAGTTGGTCAGCATACCACCTAACCATCTCTCGTTTACATAGTACATACCACAACGCTCTGCTTCAACCTTTACAGCGTCCTGAGCCTGCTTCTTGGTACCAACGAACAGAATGGTGCCGCCCTGTGCAGCGATCTCGGATACTGCCTTGTAAGCTTCGTCAACCTTAACAACGGACTTCTGCAGATCGATGATGTGGATACCGTTTCTCTCGGTGAAGATGTAAGGAGCCATCTTAGGGTTCCATCTTCTGGTCTGATGTCCAAAATGAACACCTGCTTCAAGTAACTGTTTCATAGAAATAACGC
>OQVS01001918.1_pt1 | contig 13816 bp, 13 predicted proteins | sample 1691601 | NCBI WGS metagenome assembly OQVS01 (sample SAMN03418268, study PRJEB22391) | human gut metagenome | biome: human-gut; feature: organic feature; material: feces | host: Homo sapiens | place: Tanzania | collected 2013-01
TAATTTTCTCATCCTTACGTTCTACCAAAGTGGAGAAAAGGACATCCTTATACAAACCATTAGGCATTGTATCGTTCAAAATGTATTCCCACATTTCTGGTGCTATAGAAAGGCCGAGGAGACGTGTGTTCCCAGCAGTACGCTCGCGTGTGACGTTGATAAGCTTCATATCTTCAAGGTATCTTATCAGTTCATGTTGAGCGACCTCGGAAAGCCAACAGAAAAAACTGCTCTTGCGTGAGTATTTGCCGAGTATGCTCCATGTTCCTTCATTCCACAAGAAAGTATAAAGTATGTCGCCAAATTCTTCTACAGATACCTCAATCTTGTATGTTTGTTTGATGTTTGCAAGTATCTTTGAACGGAAACGGCTGATATTGCATCCGTTGGTATTTGTGCTGTAGAAGAATTTCTGGGCAAACAACTGGTCGCCTGATTTTAATCGGTTGATGATTTCTTCCGACTCTTCCGTGTTGGCTTCATACCATGCAACTTCACGTGTCACAATGCCCCAATAGCGTAGCTCTTCCTTCTCGGTTGCAAACTCCTTGTTGGCTTCCGATATCTTGCTCATTATCTTCTGAACAAGTTCTTCATCACCTATCGAGAGTGTTTTCTTCTTACTCTCAATTTCCAAACGGACAACCTCTACAAGACCGGGGATAGTCTGCTTTGCAGTAAAATCGTTTGTTCTCATATCTGTCAAAATCCTTAAAATGATACATACAAAAAACCGAACTTTACATCGGATTTTCTGATGCAAAGTTCGGTGGATTTTGACAGACTGGCTGTTCTTTGCTATGTGAATAACGTGAGTCTTATATCTTCATTGATTATCAATATGTTAGTGTTTTATATTTAAACATTTTAACACTAAATCAGTGCCATGATTTTTTCAGGCAAAATGATGTGTTTGGGCAGAACTGCAAGGTGGGCTTTCATGTCTTGCAAAAGGAACGGCTCTGCAGGTTCCTGCATCCTTTCGCAGGTATTTCCAATGTCTTCACGAATACTTTTCAGCACTGTGTACAAGCCTTTCTGTTGTAATTCGCCTTCTGAATTGAAATTCTTTACCATGTCGGTAAATATTGTTTCTCCATTGATGCCATAAGTCATTTCGTACAGCTTTCCAAAGAGCTGCTTGTATTGGACAATGTTCAACGTATCAACCTTGTCACCGTTTTTCTTGCGATCTATAAGATAGATAAGATAAAGCACAAAACCTGCACTTCGACTGAAATGTACCATCAATCTCTCGTCACCTCTGCTTAGAAAGAGACGATAATGACCGTCCGTCTTTCGTGTTTTATCAATTTTTTCAGACCAACGTATCTCCAAATCCATTGACGAGACTTCCGCCAAATGTTTCGGATTGACGAAATCGGACATTTTCTCTTGCAGTTTTGGTGATTGCCTTTGGAAGAACATCCGTAGAGTAGCAGGATCTATAGACTTAATGATAAATTCTATTTCTGCTTCCATCTTTGGGTCATGCTTCTTATGACTCTTTTTCAAGTTGTCCAACAGACGGTCATACATTTCCATTCGTTGTTTATGGGTGATGACACCCTTAATCTCCATCTGTTCCTTGAGTTTGGCAGTGGAAGATGCCATCCCAAAGGTCGGATGGATTGTATTCTCTGATAGCGCAGCGAAATAGTTGGACTGGAAACGTTTGTCTGTTATGGCATTCCTCGCAAGTTCAACGAACTCATCTGTATTGTCTTCAATAAATGAGCGTAATAATGCCTCCATATCAAACTTGGCAATGCGTTCTGCCGCATAAATCAACAGATTGATATTTTCAAACAGCTTGTCGTTGTCAGTCTTGGCAACTATGAACCGCTTCTTTTCATTGAAACCACGTGAGGCCAACTGTATCAGAAAATTGTCACTATGCTGTTCGATACGTTCCTTTATCTTTGGATGATTCTTCAATTCCACATTCTGTACTACCTCCAACTCATAGGTGTTGTAGTAGTCATCGCCATCTGCCATCTGCTTAAACTGTTCCATGATGTCCACTGCCTGTTTGGCAATGTCAGACTCCGGATCTGCAATCAGATAAAGGCAATTGTCAGCAAATTGTCCTACTGCACACTTTTCTTCAATCAACTCGCCAATGCAAGGCTTGTTCATAGGGGCATTATCTATTATTTTCATCATTTTTATGCTTTAGATTGTTTATATTTCAAGACTGCCTGCTTAATTAGATTACTATCAGGTAAATCTTCTATCTTATATTGTTTTGGTTCTTGTGGAGGGTATTCCAATTCTTCAAGCAACAGATGCCAATCTTTCTTCAGTTCCTTTTTATGTGTAAAGACGAAAGATGGCATAATCTGTAACACCATATTCATCATCTTTGCCCCATCCACCATTTGCTGTTCAAGATAGTGCCTTCCACATTCCACAATGTTTTCTCTTATTTTTCCATCGGGGTGAGTAATGCTGCATTTTTGTGTGGATAGTGCGTACTTGAACTTTCCTGTTGCCAAATGATGTCGCTCGGCATATAGTCCAGCGGTTAAGTCTGCTGCCAGCTCCTGCATCCAGCGTTCACTGCAAAAAAGCATAAATTGGTACCTGTGAAGTGCTTGGTGAGCCATCTCATGAACGAAACACAAAGTGAAAGCATCTTTGTTGTTGATGCCCGCAGTTCTCAGCATTTCCAAGTTGTATGAAAGCTCACATTCCCCAGCTTTGTCGCCAAGCAATACCTCCGCAAAAGATTCACATTTGCCATTTATTTCAGGAACAGGCAAGCTGAAAAACGATGCCACATCAGCAATGATACGCTGAATGTCATCTTCCGTGACTTCTTCTTTGTCATAAAAGATGGCATTGAATACATTTGCTTTGTGGCGACGCATGTATTTCATCCATTGCTGATGGTCGTATGCTGGCATATTCAAAATCTGTAATACTTGTGCTGTTGGTTTAATATTTCATTGAGGTTCTGCTGTCTGAAAGCCATGAATTCATTGATTAAGTTCTGTATGAGGATGTATAGCACGATGAACACCGCTGACAAAATACAGTAAGTTTCCATAATAATATTGTTTAAGTTATTATGTTGCAAATATAAGTATTTTTCTTGAGAGTGCCAAGCAACGTTCTAAAACGTTCAACAGTGGTGAACGAATATTCACCACTGATAAACGTTTTCTTTTAATCCCAATCGGCCAATTGGGGCTTGCTTGGATTAAACACGCAGACACATATCTGTTTGTTATTTTGTTCTCTTGCCGTTCCCGTCAAGCATTTCGCCTGCCAGGTCGCCTTTCTTGCATAGATACAGGTCGAAGCCTACTGCCGTGATTTCGCTGTATACCGGTGGGGTGAGTATCTTGCCTTCGGGCGACATCAGTCCGTACCATCCGTTTGCTGCTTCGTAGCGTTTGCATCTTGCAGTCTTGTGTACGGGTGTTGGAAACTCGTCTTCGGTTTCGTCTTTCGGGTTGCCCTCGTCGTCCAGGTTCTTCGTCTTCAGATAGCGCAGTTCGCCAGACTCATACAGCAGGTTTTCCACTCCGCCTATGAGGAATGCGTCAGTCATATTCCCCTTCATGTCATATCGGCGCAGCGTGTGGTCTGCCATTTCCGCCAGGATTCTGTTACCTCCCACGCGCAGCTTTGCATCCGTATATGGCATCACGATTTTCAGGTTCCTGTCCATCACGCATTGCTTGCCATTCTTGCTTGCGATCCAGAAAGAGTCGGCAGGCGTGATACCGTCGTATACCGGTTTCAGCACCCATCTGCCTTGTTTGTCAATCATTCCGTATTTGTCGCGCCTGTTGCTGTGCATCACGCAGACCCCATTATGGAACACATATCCTTCTGCTCCTGTGATGTATGGGATATTCAGGTCGATTGCCACGTTGCCCTTGCTGTCGATGAACTTTATCCATCCGTTGTCGTCCACCGAGGCAAGTCCGCAGGAGAACACCCATGCGTGTTTGTATTTCGGTTTGATTGCCATTTCGCCGGTCAGCATGTTGAAGTATCCCCGTGCATCGCCGTTGCTGTAGCATACAAGCGAGTCGTTGCCCAGCGGCGTTGCAATCCAGTGGATGTTCTTCACGGTCTTTTTCCCGTCGCGTGTTTCCACGAATCCGTCCCATCCGCCTGCCGTGCTGTAGTAGGTGGCGTTTCGTGATAGGTATTGTTGGTGGTAGTTCTGCGTGTCCCAGTCGTCTGCCACCTTATTATATATCTCTTTGTATACCGCCCTGACGCAGCAGCAAGCGATGATGAACATGATAGATGCAAAGCTGCCCCCTACGACGCGGCGTATAAACCTTCCGTACTTCGATTCGTCTTTCATTCCCAGAATCACAGTGAACCAGTTTGCAGTGGCGGCGATAATGCCTGTCAGTCCTTTCCAGAATAAGATAATAGCTCTTTTCATAATTTTCGTATCGTTTAGATGTTTGTTTCTCTGTTTTTTTATTGTTATAGAGTGGGGTAGAGCGGAGCTTCTTTCATTTTGCCCCACACATTCAGTCGTTTTGTACCCCACACGTTTTTTCCTTTGTTCATACTTTAGCCATGATGGGCTTGCCATTATGCTTGTTTATGTATTATAGAGGATGCAAGTAACCAAATTCTTGTAGTGAAGGTCTTGCTTTTAACTTCCGTTCACGTTTGCTGACTGGCTAATCTGATGGACAGCCATAAAGAGCCTCGTTGTCCAAGATTAATAATAGACATATTTTTTTTGAGTTTTAATCAGGAAATATTTTGTCGGTTCAAGCAAAATTAATAATTTTGCACACGTAAACAATGATGTGCAAGATAAAGGTAAGAATATTATGTCGATATCCAAAACAAGACAGAAACTGGTAGACGTGGCAAGGCAGCTGTTTGCAAGGAACGGGCTGGAGAATACCACGATGAACGATATTGCCCTCGCTTCAGGCAAGGGCAGGCGTACGCTTTATACCTATTTCAAGAGCAAGGAAGATATATATTATGCCGTTATCGAGGGGGAGCTGGAGCGCCTGTCGGACAAGATGGACGAGGTGGCAGCCAAGAACATCCGTCCGCAGGACAAGATAATCGAGCTTATCTATACCCACTTGAGTATGATAAAGGAGACGGTGGTCAGGAACGGCAACCTTCGTGCTGCCTTCTTCCGCAACATTTGGATGGTGGAGAAGGTGAGGAAGAATTTCGACGAGGACGAGATTGAACTCTTCCGCAAGGTTTACAACGACGGAAAGCTCGACGGCGAGTTCGATATCGACAATGTGGAACTTGTCGCCGACATCACCCACTATTGCATCAAGGGGCTTGAAGTGCCGTACATCTGCGGCAGATTGGGCCACGGCATAACGCCCGAGGCAAGCAAGCCGCTTGTGGCAAAGGTGGTTTACGGTGCGCTGGGAAAGCTTGCGGGCAAGTAGCAGCCACAGCGTGGATAAGATAATGTTATACAAGACGTATTTAATATATTAAAACGAAACAAAAATGGGATTACTTACAGGCAAGACTGCACTTGTAACAGGTGCAGCACGCGGCATCGGTAAAGCCGTGGCAATGAAATTCGCCCAGGAGGGTGCGAACATAGCATTTACAGACCTCGTTCTGAACGACGATATGGCTGCCGGACTTGAGGCAACACGCAAGGAGATAGAAGCTCTCGGCGTTACATGCCGCGCTTATGCAGGCAATGCCGCCGACTTTGAGGAGACAGAGAAGACCGTGAAGCAGATTCACGCCGACTTCGGTTCTATCGACGTGTTGGTGAACAATGCCGGCATCACAAAGGACGGACTGATGCTCCGCATGTCTGAGGCACAGTGGGACGCAGTACTGAACGTGAACCTGAAGTCGGCTTTCAACTTCATCCACGCTTGTTCGCCGATTATGCTGCGCCAGCGCGGTGGCTCCATTATCAATATGGCATCCGTTGTGGGTGTACACGGAAATGCTGGCCAGTGCAACTATGCGGCTTCAAAGGCCGGTATGATAGCTCTTGCCAAGAGTATTGCCCAGGAGCTTGGTCCTAAGGGCGTTCGCGCCAATGCCGTTGCACCGGGCTTCATCGAGACTGCAATGACAGCACAGCTGCCTGAGGACATCCGCAAGGACTGGATGAAGAAGATTCCTCTGCGCCGCGGCGGCCAGACAGAGGATATCGCCAACGTATGTCTGTTCCTGGCTTCTGACATGTCGAGCTACGTGAGCGGTCAGGTTATCCAGATCGACGGTGGTATGAACATGTAATAATTCGCATTATAAGGATTTATAGTTTAAGAGTTTAGGGTTATTCCCGCTTGGCGGCAATAGAGGATTGGCAAAAGAGGTGTTGACGACAGAGTGTCGCCTCCGCCCTGTTCCGTTTCCGCCGGCAAGCCGGTAACGCTAAACTCTTAACCATTATAGTGCCGATTGCTGCACTCCTAATTTCTTATTCAAAGCTCCTTATATATAAAATCTGTGTTATGGTAGTAGTCTACGAGGATAATCATATAATCATAGTCAGCAAGAGTAGCGGCGAGATAGTGCAGGGCGACAAGACCGGCGACAAGCCGCTCTCCGACATCGTGAAGGATTATATCAAGGAGGCGTATGCCAAGCCCGGCAATGTCTTCCTCGGTGTGGTCCACAGGCTCGACCGTCCCGTAAGCGGTCTGGTGGTATTCGCGCGCACGTCGAAGGCTCTTTCGCGTCTTAACGACATGTTCCGCACGGGCGATGTCCACAAGACATACTGGGCATTGACCTGGAACCGTCCCCTGCAGCCGGAAGGCACCATTGAGAGCTGGCTTGTGAGAAACGAGAAGCAGAACAAGAGCTACAGCTACGACCGCGAGAAGCCGGGTGCCAAGAAAGCGGTTCTCAAGTATAAGGTGATTGGTGCGTCGGACAACTACACGCTCATCGAGGTGAAGCTCCTTACGGGGCGCCATCATCAGATTCGTTGCCAGCTTGCCAGCATCGGTTGTCCGATAAAGGGCGATCTGAAATACGGTGCACGCAGGAGCAATCCCGACGGCAGCATCTCGCTCCTGGCACGCCGCATAGAGTTCGTACATCCCGTGTCGAAGCAGCCGATATGTGTTGAGGCTCCTCTTCCCGATGCTCCGGAATGGAAGACATTCGGATAGGTCGTTTTGGCCAGAAAACGGAAAAAGAGCTGTATGGAATCCCAATCACCATACAGCTCTTTTTTGTTGCTTTACCCGTTTTTTTCGCGATATCTTATTTCAGATAATCCTCGAAGTATTGCGTTATGCGTTCGTGCAGATGCACGCTCTTGTGTCCCATCATATTGTGTCCTTCGCCTGGATATGCAAAGAAGTCCGGCTGTGTGCCTTCCTCAGAGCATGCGTTGAGGAACATCAGAGCGTTCTGCGGCACAACGGTGGGGTCGTTCATTCCCGTTATAATCTGCAGCTTGCCTTTCAGGTCCTTCGCCTTGTTGAGGAGCGAAGTCTTGGCATATCCTTCCGGATTGGCTTCCGGTGTGTCCATGTAGCGCTCGCCGTACATCACCTCATACCATTTCCAGTCGATTACCGGTCCGCCGGCAACGCCCACTTTGAACACGTCGGGATAGTTCGTCATCAGCGATATGGTCATGAATCCTCCGAAGCTCCATCCGTGCACGCCAATTCGGTCGGCATCAACGTATGGCAGCGACTTCAGGTATTCCACACCCTTCATCTGGTCCTTCATCTCCTCCTGTCCGAGCTGTCGGAAAGTAGCCTGCTCGAATTCCTTTCCACGGTTTTCGCTTCCCCTGTTGTCGATAATGAAGAGCAGGTATCCTTTCTGTGCCATGTATGTCTCCCATGGGCGGCTGCTCCAGTGCCAGCGTGCGTCAACATTGTGTGCGTGCGGTCCGCCGTATACGTATACCACAGTCGGGTATTTCTTGTTCGGGTCGAAATCCACCGGCTTCACCATTCTCCAGTATAGGTCGGTCTTTCCGTCGGCAGCCTTCAGCGAGCCGCAGGAGTATTCCGGCACCTTGTATCCCTTCTCCGTCCAGGGGTCCTTGGCGTTGAGCAAGAGGCAGCGTTTGCCGTTTTCTGTGTCGATGGCGGTTATCCGGCGCGGCACGTCGGGTGTCTGGTAGTTGTCGCAGATGTATCTTCCGCTGTGGCTCATGGTTGCTGCAGCGTGCCATCCCTTTCCGTTCTCGTCGATCAGTGTTCGCTTTCCTGTAGCCACGTCCACCATGTATACGTTCTGCTGTATCGGGTTGCATTCGTTCGATGTGTAGATTATGCTCTTGCGCTTTTGGTTGAACCCGAGCATCTGCAGCACCTCCCAGTTGCCTTTCGTCAGCTGTTCCACTTCGAGCGACTCCGTGTTGCTTGCCATGCGGCTGCCGTGTTTGCCGAGAGTGCATACGTACATGTGGTTATATCCGTCGTATCGGCTCTGCATGATAAACTTGGTGTTGTCCCATGGCAGGAACACAATCGGGTGCTGCGGCTCCACGTATTTCTCGTCCACCTCGCGGTACAGTTCTCCCGTTTTCTCTCCCGTCTGTGCGTCGTAGGCGGTGAGTCGGCAGTCGTTCTGGTCGCGGTTCAGCTCAAACATATATATCTTCTTGCTGTCGGGTGCCCATGATATGTTCGTGAAGTAGCGGTCGGTCGGGTCTCCTGCCTTCAGGTATACCGTCTTGCCTGATGCGAGGTCGTAAACGCCCACGGTCACCTTGTGGCTTGTCATTCCTGCCATCGGATATTTGTCCGGCTCGTATGTTGCTTCCCTTTCAAAGGTGTTCACCTGTGGGTAGTCAGCCACCATGGTCTGGTCCATGCGGTAGAAGGCGAGCTTTGTGCCGTCGGCAGACCAGAAGAGACCTTCGTTGCTGTTGAACTCATTGCGGTGTACAGCCTGTCCGTACACGATTTCGCGGCTTCCGTCGGTTGTGAGTTGTGTGGTCTTTCCCTCGCCGTCAACCACGTAAAGGTTGTCTCCCTTCACGTATGCGAGTGCCTTTGTCTTTTCGTTCCATTTTGCAGCCTGTTCCTTTTCGCGCTTCTGGCGCCACAGGGTTGTTTTCTTCTTGAAGTCTACGAGCATGCGCTCGCTCTTTGTCGTGAGCAGCACCAGTGTCTTGTCGGCGTACGGGAACTGTGCGTATCCCAGGTTCCTCACCTTGTTCTCGTCGGTAGTCCTTGCCCATTTGTTCAGTTCGTCAACGGTGAACAGCGTTGTTTCCTTGCCGGTTTTCTTGTCTACGATTTTGCAGTCTTCCGGGTTTCTGCGCACGAGCTGGTCGCCCCACCATTCCATGTTCCTGTATTCAGGAATCATGTTGTGGTAGTTTTTCCCTCCGAAGTTCAGGTCTTCGAGTGTGAATTGTTTTTCCTGTGCCACTGCGTTCATGGTTGTTAGAATGCAGGCGGCGGCAACGGCAAATCGTTTTGCCGCCGTCTTGACTGAGTGTTTATTCATCATTTCGGTTATACTTTTGGTTTTTTCCTTTAAAGTTTTTCCCGTATGGCTTTCCGCCCTTCCGGTCGTTTCTCCCGTATGAGCGTCCTCCCTTGTCGAAGGGTTTTCTGCCGCGCCTTTCGTCGTCATCGTCGCGTCCGCGTCTTTCCTTTGTCCTCGGTCTGCGTTCGCGTTTGCTTTCAAATGCGTCGATGTCGTTGCTGTACGGGCTTTTGCGGAATTTGAACGAGCGTATGTCGTCCTCGTCCGTCGTTTCCGGTTCGTCGAGTCGCTTTTTGAATTCGCGGTGCTCCTTGAAGCGGTGCTTCTCTGCCATCTGCTTCTTTTCGTCTTCCGTCTTGAGAATGTTTCCCTCGCTGCGGAAGTCCTTGAATCCTCCTTCGAACATGATGTACTTTCTGAATTCGCATTCCAGCGAACCGTTGTATAGAGGAATCTTCTGCGACGGTTTCAGTCCTATCTCGTCGAAGCATTCCTTTCTGTAGCTGAGCACCCATGCCTCTCCGTTCTTGAACTTGTGTTTCAGCGTGTCGCCTATCATCTTGTATGTTCCGAGCAGGTTTGGCGTTGAAATTCTTTCTCCGTATGGTGGGTTTGTAATCATGAATGATTTTCCTTCCGGCTGCTCGAAGTCCTTGAAGTCGGCGCAGGTCACGGTGATGTCCTGACTCAGTCCTGCCGCCTTCACGTTCATGATGGCGGTGTTCACAGCCTTCATGTCCACGTCTGATGCGTAGATATGGTGTGTGAATTCCCTTTCCTGCGATTCGTCGTTGTATATGGTGTCGAAGAGGTCCGGGTCGAAGTCTTTCCATTTTTCGAATGCGAAGCTCTTCCGGAACAGTCCCGGTGCCATGTTCTTGGCTATGAGTGCGGCTTCAATGGCTATTGTTCCCGATCCGCACATCGGGTCGTAGAGGTCGGTGTCGCCTTTCCATCCCGACATGAGTATCATTCCCGCTGCGAGCACCTCGTTCAGCGGAGCCTCCACAGACTCCTGCCTGTATCCTCTGCGGTGCAGGCTTTCGCCGCTGGAGTCGAGCGACAGCGTACATTTGTCTTCGGCAATGTGTATGTTCAGCCGGATGTCCGGGTTTGCCACCGATATGTTCGGCCGGCTTCCTGTCTTCTCGCGGAACTGGTCTACAATGGCGTCCTTCACCTTGTATGCCACGAATTTAGAGTGGCGGAACTCTTCGGAGAATACCACGGAGTCTACGGCGAAGCAGTCTTTCAGTTCGAGATACTTGCTCCAGTCGATTTTCTTCACCTCGTTATACACGTCGTCGGCACTCAGGGCCTTGAAGTGTTTAATGGGTTTAAGGATTCTTATTGCCGTGTGAAGCTGGAAGTTCGCACGATACATCATTTCCTTGTTTCCGGTGAACGACACCATCCGTCGTCCTATTTCCACGTTGTTTGCCCCGAGCTGTGTCAGCTCCTGTGCCAGCACGGGCTCGAGTCCCATAAAGGTTTTGGCGATGAGCTCAAATTCCTGTTCCATTATCGAATATTCGTTCTTATATATATGATTTTATCTTGTTCCTTTTCTGTACGTTTCTTCGTGTTTTCTCGTTGATTGTCCGTGATTAAAGGTCAAAATCTGTGCAAATTTACTTGTTTTAGGTTTATGCGCCAAAAAAACCGGCAATGTTTTGAGCATTCCGGTTCATTTTTATTATGGGTATAGTATTTTTTTCAGTATAGGTAGAACATTCGTTGCATCATCTGCCATTTCTGGTCGGAAGTGGCTTCGGCGGCACATTGCTGGAACATCGCCACGTGCTCTTCCCATTCCTGCTGCCGTGGCAGTGTGGCGAGTTTTGCCATAGCCTCGTCCCAGTCAAAGTCGAGCGGAGCGTCCACAATCATCACGAGTCTGTTCTCGCTTATGTATATTTCCATCTCCAGTATTCCCACCTGCTTTATTCCTTCTTCTATTTCCTTCCAGAAGTGCTCCTTGTCGTGCGCCTTGCGGTATTCGCTTATCAGCCTTGAGTCTGGCTTCAGTTCCATTGTCTGCACGTAGCGCTTCGTGGGCTGCCCGTATTCCTTGCTTTTGTATCCTTCTGTTTTCATTGTCGTTGTTTTTTAGAGTTATTTTTCTGCAAACCTACGATTATTTTTCTGTATCTCCAAGGAAAAGCGGTGCAAACTTGCTCCCAATGCGCCACAGAGTGTGCCGCATTGGGCTTGCGATGGCGTTGCGTCAGTCGGAGACAGGGCGTACGGAAAATCCGTTGCAGCGAGAGAGTATGGAGTTTTGTTTTATTCTGTTTGTGGAACTGATGTATAGGTTGTGTGCATTGGGGGAGTCTGTTTTGTCAATATTGGAGCACCAATATGCGCATAGCGTTGCGACAGATTCGCGTGAGATGTTTCGGATATTTCCGGCGGCAGGGAAGAACACCCTGTTGTTGGGGTCAACAGTAGACACAAATAGGAAGCCTGACACTTCGTATTGGAATGTGTCAATGATGGTTCCGGCAGGAACCCAATAAATTCCACCCTCGGTGATGGTCGGTTCGGTGGGCAGTTGCTTGATGCCGTATCCGCCGCATGCGTTTATGAGATTGATGAAGTCTTTTTGGGTTGGGATGCGCCATGTGCCGCCCCATGATTTTCTTGCCACGTCGTATTCGGGCTTCAATATGTTGTTGTCATCGTATGGCTTTGGGTCCCACTCGTAGAAATTGTTGTCACCATTGTTGTGGTTACCACAATAGTTTATCCAGTTGTGGCTGTATTTAGAGCCGGGGATATGGGTTTCGGTATTGTCGTTACCTTTCCAACTGATTGCTTTTCCTTCTTCAGTAGGGCATTTCGTATAGTAAGTGGCAACCTCACCCCATGCATAGAAATTTCCGTATGCGGTTTCTTTGCTCTCGGCAACGGTTGTTGCACCCACGTTCATCGTCGCCCATTTCAGTCCGGCGATTACCACGTACTCGTGACCGTTTATCTTGTCGAGGTTTCCCACGTCGGTGAATTTCACCGTGTAATGCTCATTCGGTGTGTTTATATACGTTTCTATCAGTCTGTTGTTGCGGTAGATTCGTATTTCCTGTGCACTGACGCTTGCCATCGCCGTCAGTGCGATGAGCGCAAATAGTATTTTCTTCATCTTGCTATTGTTTTTTTAGTTTTTCTTTATTCGTCTGATGTCTCGTCTTCCCACATGCCGCCTCCGTTGGCATCGTGTCCCTTTGCGTAAGCCTCTTCGGTTTCGTACATTCTTTCAGCCTTTATCTGCTCGGAACCACTCAGAATCGGGGTTGGGTCCATTGCAAATATTGTTATTGTTGGCTTGGTATATATCTTTCTCTTGCTCATGTGTTATTTTATTATTTGTCCGTTGATATTGTATTTCTTGTTGCCACGGCAGATCACGATGCGTCCGTTTTCTGCCATTTTCGTCGTCGCAGTCGCCGTCTGCAGCGTGTTCTGCTGTCGAATGCCGGTAGTCTCGCTGTCGTCGAGCGCCACCGGGATGTAGTTCGTACTGGTTTCGCCGGCAGCCGCCTTCAGATATGCCACGCCCGGCGGCAGCGTTTCAGCAACGTATCTGAACAGGCCGTAGAGCGAAGAGTCGGTCTTGTCGTGTCCGAAGGTGAACACCGTGCCGTCTGTAGGGGTGCTGATGCGCAGCGACGTGCCGCTGAGAGCACTTTCCGGTTTGCAGGTGGCATGGTCGGCAGAGAACGTGAAGTCAACACTTTCATCGCCCTTCACCACGAGCGGCGTCTCCACCGGCACGATATCACCGGCAGACAACTTGTTGGCGTTGGTGAGCAGCAGCGTCTCTGTGGTTGTGTTGAACTCCGGGGCATACACCTCGCATCCTTCCGGCACCACCACCTGGAACGGGGAGAAGAGCGTGACGTATGGTCTTTTGTCGGTGACGGATGGCGACTTGGTGATTTTGTTCATTGCGTCGTGTGCGCCGTCAGCCTCGTCGAAGGCGCAGCAATCCACCACCATCACTCCGCCGTTGCTTACGGGAACCGATGCCACGGTGGTGTTGCCGATGGTCATCACTGCCTTGCCGTTGACGAAAGATACCGTGGGTGTGGTGTATTGGGTGCCGAATACGGCAGTGCCCAGCTGTTCCACCTTGCCTACGTTCTGATTTACATTCTGCTCCACGTATATATGCACTTGGGCAGCACTCATGCCGGCATACGCCAGCACGGAGGAAAGTAAATAAACTTTTTTAAACATTGTAGATATTCAGCTATTTGGTTGATATGATATAGACTTTCCGTTTATGCCTTTATTCGAAATGGTATTTTGTTGCATAAGTTTCTATTCGGGGTGCAAAGGTATAGAAAAAACCCGTTGGCGGAATTAATTTAAGTTGATAAATATGATTAAAAAGTTGTACATA
>OQVS01001922.1_pt1 | contig 13809 bp, 12 predicted proteins | sample 1691601 | NCBI WGS metagenome assembly OQVS01 (sample SAMN03418268, study PRJEB22391) | human gut metagenome | biome: human-gut; feature: organic feature; material: feces | host: Homo sapiens | place: Tanzania | collected 2013-01
TCTCGAAGATGTAGTCGTAGCCGTGCTCAAGCGCCCACTTGAAGCCTGTGATGTACGCCGTACCAAGACCCAACTTGCCACTGCGCTCGAGGATGAAGAGGCGGTCGCCGAACTCATCACTGATGAGGTGCTTCACGATGGCTGCAGTGCCGTCGGGACTACCGTCGTCGATGACGAGGATGTGGAAACACTTCTCAAGTGAGAACACCGCGCGTATTATCTTCTCGATGTTCTCCTTCTCGTTATATGTCGGTATGATTACTATGCTATCGCTTTTGTTCATTGTTTTGCTATTGAATGGTTTTACATTGTCAACTCGTCAACTCGTAACTCGTAACTCGTCAACTAATATGCAAATATACTAAATGTATTCGATACGAATGCCGCCGTAGCGTTAAAAAACGTGTTTTCGGGAGTTTTACTGGTCGGGGTTCTCCACAAAGCCCTGATATTGCTCCTCCAGTCCGCCCATCACCACCTTGTAGCTCTCTTCCTCAAGATACTTGATGTTGTCCGTACCCTTGCCAACAGGCAGTATCGGTTTGTGTATGGTGAGACGAAGCGGATGCCAAACCACCCACTTCATATCGCGAGTGCGAGGCATGATGTCGAACGAGCCATTGATGGTGAGCGGCACAACGGGCAGCTCAATGTCGTCGGCGAGCATGAAGGCTCCGCGCTTGAATACACCCATGTGTCCTGTGAACGAGCGTGCCCCCTCGGGGAACACCACGAGCGACATACCACCCTGCAGCGTCTGTCGAGCGCGGTCATAGGTCTCGCGTATCTTGCTTGCGCCACGCTTGTCGACGAAGATGTGGTGAGCCGACGCGCACGCCTTGCCAACGAACGGCATCTGGCGTAGCTGGCGCTTCATCATCCACTTGAAGTTGCGCGAGAGGAAGCCGTAGATGAGGAAGATGTCGAACGCTCCCTGATGGTTGGCTACGAACACATACGACTGTCCCTTCACAAGGTTCTCGCGTCCCTCCACCTTCACCGGCAGCAGGAGTATGCGTATGATAAACTGCGCCCACCACTTGCCAGGGTAGTAGCCCCAGAAGTGACCGTTGCCTAAGGTGCAACCGATTATAACCATCAAGCTGGTGATGAGGGTGTAGAGAGCTATCAAGGGGAGAGCTATCAAGAGCTGATATATACGATACAGATATTTCATTACTTTTTTACCTTTTTACTTTTTTACTTTTAACGTGATTTCCACAATCTCCGGTTTCATGTGGAAGCGGAACGGCAGGAAGCCTCCCACGCCCGTAGACACAAAGAGGAAGCGTTTGCCCTCGCTATACAGTCCGGCATCCTCGCTGTTGACAAGACTTGTGGGTCGCCAACCGAAGAGCGACAGCTGTCCGCCGTGGGTGTGTCCGCTCAGCGTTAGTTGCGCTGTGCATTGTGGCAGTATGTGGCGGCGCCATGCCGACGGGTCGTGCTGCATCATAATGACGAACGATTCGGGCGATATGCCGTGCAGTGCCTTGCGATAGTCGGCTTTGCAGGGGAACGGCGGACGACCGTCGTTCTCCGTTCCGGCTATCACAATCGAGTCGGCTCCGCGACGCAAGATGCGACGCTCGTTGAGCAGCAAGTCCCAGTTGAGCGAAGCCTCGAACGAACGTGTCAACCGTTCCATGTCGCGCTTCTGCTCCGCCGTGGCTGTCTTAACATAGTCGGCGTAGTCGTGATTGCCAAGCACGGAGAATATACCGTCGACCGGATGCAGATGAACCAACGTGGGCGCATGACGCACCAACTCCTGTGGGCGCATATTCTGTAAGTCGCCGGTGAAGAGGATGGCATCGGGATGTAGCTCGTTCACCTGTGCCACCATACGCTGAGCAAACTCCTGCTTCATAGAGCCGAGGTGCATGTCCGAGAGCTGCACGATGCGATAGCCGTCGAAGGCTTTCGGCAGACTGTCGAACTCGAGCGTAACGCGCTTCACGTGCAGCTGGTCGGGACCCACCATCGTACCCATGAACAACACATAGAACCATCCGAGCACAAGCACCAGTCCGGTGTGGTTGCCCCAGTTGGTGCGCAACTTCAGCAGTCGCTTAACAGCCAGTCCGGCGAGCGACGACAAGGTGAAGACCACCTTCGGCACGATGAGCAACCCGAGCATGAACAGATACACGTTGAAGAGCGTGAGGTTATCGGGCGCGAAGTTGCGCATCATCGAATAGGCTGCGGTACAGGCTATCATGGCGGCTCCCGGCACCCACCACAACAGACGCATCCACAGCGTCATGTCGAAGCGCCAGCGCAGATAGCGTCGGTATATGTACAGGTCGGGCAGCAGCGTGAGCAGCAGTATGAGTATTGATATCCTTGCAATCATTATGTTCCATTTTATGGCACGTTTTCTCGCCATGGCATAACTCGAGCAAGCTCGGTTCTGCTCATTTGGCTTAACGAAAACGTTCCTTATAAACTTGCGATAGTGTTGTTACAGAGTTTTCATCTATTTCAAAAACCTGCGTATGAGCTCCACGGGCAGTCCGCGACGGTGCGCATAGTCGCGCAACTGGTCTTCGCCGATGCGCCCCAACTCGAAGTAATGCGCCTTCGGGTGGGCGAACATCAGTCCGGACACCGATGCGTGGGGCTTCATGGCACCACTCTCGGTGAGTCGGATGCCAATCTGCTTGAGGTTGATGAGTCGGTCGATGATGAAGTTGACACTCGTGTCGGGCATAGACGGATAGCCCACAGCCGGACGTATGCCTTGAAAATCCTCGCGCAGAAGTTCGGCTACAGACAGATTTTCGTCGGGTGCATATCCCCATAGCGAGCGACGTACCTCCATGTGAAGCACCTCCGCCGTAGCCTCGGCGAGTCGGTCGGCAAGCGTCTGCGCCAGCATACGCTGATAGTCGTCGGTAAGGAAGTCGTGCTCCAACGCCAGGTCGACCGTAGTGGCGAACACTCCGATGCGGTCTGTCACGCCCGAAGCCTGCGGACGGATGAAGTCGGCAAGCGATAGATTCGGCTCGCCCTCACGTGTGGGATGTTGCTGACGCAGCATAGGCAACCGCACATCGTCAATGAGTATGTCGTCGCCGTCGCTGTTAGCCTCGAACAGGCCTACGGCAGCGTGTGTCTGGTAGCGCGTCTCAAAGCTGTCGAGCATCTGCTCTGCCTCCGCCCGCATTCGGTCTTTAGCCTCCTGCGGCTTGCCCGAGAGCCCCCAGGCGAAGTAGAAGTAGAGCCAGTTGATGTACGGACGCAGGGTGGAGATGTTATAATCGGTGTATTGCAGCATCGTCGGTCTACTCTCTAAAGCGCACCGCCTCGCCACGGCTCGACGCATCGAACGCCCAGTTGTTATATATAATCTGTCCGTTGCACATCGTGGTGCGCACCTGCCACTGATAGGTATGACCCTCCATTGGACTCCAGCCGCACTTGCTCTGTATCGTCTCCGGCGTTACGGTCCACGGAGCGTCGGGCTTCACGATGACAAGGTCTGCCTTGTAGCCCTTGCGCACAAAGCCGCGCTTCGACACCTCGAAGAGCGTAGCAGGGTTGTGCGCCATCAACGTGACGAGGCGCTCCATGCTGAGCACGCCCTTGTCTACGAGTTCGAGCATCGTTACGAGCGAGAACTGCACCATAGGCATACCCGAAGCAGCGCGTGCACATCCGCCCTCCTTGTCCTTCAGCAGATGAGGTGCGTGGTCGGTGCCGATGGTTGTTATGCGTCCGTCGGTGAGAGCGTGGCGCAGTGCGTCGCGGTCGGCAGCGGTCTTGATGGCAGGGTTGCACTTTATGCGTGTGCCGAGGCGAGCGTAGTCGTCCTGTGTGAATACGAGGTGAGCTACGACTGCCTCTGCCGTGATGCGTGGCGAAGAGCCGAACAGCTCCAGCTCGCGTGCTGTGGTCATGTGTGCCACATGCAGACGTGCACCTGTCTGCTCAGCGAGGTCTACGGCGCGCTTTGTCGACTCGTAGCACGCTGCCTCGGAGCGTATCTCAGGGTGGTGCTCAACAGCGGGGTCGTCGCCGTACTGCTCCTGTGCGTGCTTCATGTTGCGGTTGATGATGTCGGTATCCTCGCAGTGAGCCATCAGTGGCAGTGTCGCCTTGCTGAACAGCTCGTACAGCACGTCCTGTCTGTCTACGAGCATGTTGCCCGTAGACGAACCCATGAAGAGCTTTATGCCCGGCACGCGGTGTGGGTCGATACCGGTGACGCAGTCGATGTTGTCGTTTGTAGCTCCGATGAAGAAGCTGTAGTTGACGTGCGACTTTGTGGCTGCGTCCTCAAACTTAGCGTTGAGTGCTTCCTCGGTTGTGGTCTGTGGTTTGGTGTTCGGCATATCGAAATAGGTGGTGACACCGCCGTAAGCCGCAGCACGACTCTCGGTCTCCATGTCCGCCTTCTCGGTCAGTCCGGGGTCGCGGAAGTGTACATGACAGTCGATCACTCCGGGCATAACAAAACACCCCGTGGCATCTACGATGCTGTCGTAGTCGCCACGAGGTGTTTCTGTACCTTCTATAATGTCTGTAATGGTGTCGCCGTCGACAACGATGGACGCTACGCGCGTAGCTCCCTCGTTGACAAGCTTACCACCAAATACTAATGTTTTCATATTTCTTAGATATAGTTACTGATCGTTGTTAGCGTATGCTATTCGCTGGCAGCGGGCTGTGCCAGCTCGTTCGGTGTCGGTCCGTCGGGCATCGAAGGAACGGTAGCAGCGCCTGCCGGCGCAGCGTTCACTTCTTTCATGCCGTTCATAATGGCTTGGTTCTCCAGAGCCTTCTGATAGTAGTCCTTCACGTAGGGGTCGTTCTTGAACTTGTCGGTGGCTTTGCTCATGATATCCTCTATCCACGGTGTGAGTTCGGGATAGCGATAGCCGATGGTCATCATGAAGAACACGCCCGGTCCGAGCACATTGTCGAAGTTCTCGGTGACGAATGTTGTGACGAGCTTGTCCTCTTCTGCCATGAGTCGCACTGCCTCGGCGTTGATATGGCGTGTCACTGCCTCCATATCGCTACCGTCCATGATGGCGCGGTCGTGAGTGTGCAGCAGTTCGGCTTCCTGATTTTTCAGCTGGTTGTACTTGTTGAAGAACTTAAAGAGCTCGTCGTTGAGCGGTGTGCCACTCACATTCTGCTGTGTGTTGTCGAGCTTTATAGTGATGTCGCCACTTTCGATTACGAGTGGCAGTATGCTCTCGTCGTCCATGAAGATATTGGCGAGGCGCACGGTGTCGAACGTTCCGCTGAACTGAAACTGTCCGTGTACGACATCGCAGGAGTCAATCTTCTTGAAGTCGTTATTGCTTAGCACCTTCAAGTAGAGCATACGACCATCGAGTGTGGACACGTTCGAGGAGCCTTGTATGTTGTACGAGCTGGAGCATGATGCCAATGCTATTATACAGAGTAAAGCGTAAAGTAGCTTCTTCATTATCTTGAGTTTTTTATTGGGTTCTTATTGTTTTCTTATTGTCTGTCTGTGGCTGGAGCATCGCCCTGCTCTTCACTGTCGGCTTCGTCCTCCACTGCGTCTTTCTTCAACTCCGATGCTATGCGGTGCATAGAGTACATCTCGAGTATGGCTGCAGCGAGCAACAGCAACACCCATTTGTTGTAAACTACGTTGAAGTAAGTGATGGTGTCGGCGAAGTAGTCCTTGAGCCACATGTTAGCACTGTCTACCATGAGCAGACCTGCCAGTACGAAAAAGATGTCGGCGAAGGTCATTATCTTCTTGAGTCGCTTGATGGTGGGGTTATGTCCTTCGTATGCCTGGTTCACCTGCATCGCTGCAAACAGTAATGCTCCGACAAGGAATATCCAGCATACAATCTGCTGTGCGAACATAAAGACGAAGCAGCCAGCTCCTATCACCATTAATACGCCTCCGATGAGGAATAGCGCGCTTTGTATAGTATTTAGTTGTTTCATTGTAGTTTACTCTTTTGCTTTTTCAGGTTGGGGGTCGTCGCTAAGCACATAGATATCCTCGTCGTCAGCCTTCATAAAGTAGCGTTCGCGTGCTATCTTCTGAAACGCTTGCGGACCCTGTCGCATCTCCTTCAGCTTCTTCAGGTCGCTTTCGTTCTGCGCATTATACTTCGCTATTTCCTCCTCCAGGTCGCTGATTTGCATTTCGAGTTGGAAACGATGCAGGAAGCTATTCTCATCAACAAAGCCCACGGTGAGCACGCCGATGATTATGGTTATGGCATATTTATAATGGCTTATCAAAGCCAAAATGAGTTTCAAACGCCCCATTTTCGTTCTATATTATATATAATGTGTGAATATCGAAAGGCGCATCAACCCTTTATTGGCTCGCCTTTTCAGTGTTGCAAACTTACTACAAATTTTTCATATTCCGCCCGCTACGCACATTTTTTAGGGTTTATTATACAAACAAATTGTTTGAATATGCAAAATTTAGTTAACTTTGCACCCAGTTTATATAGTGTAGACTAAGGGGTGGCGGAATATTTGCCGTCTGAGAACATACCCTCAGAGCTGATCCGGATAATACCGGCGTAGCGATAAGGTACAGATACGAACGGTTTTCTTTATTTCAAAAGCCCTTATAGTCTTATTATTGGATAACAACATCAACTTTAAAAAAGATGAAGAAAATCATTGGAGTAGCCTTGGCTGCTGCGTGCACTTGCCCTTCGCAAGCTGCTGGCGAGCAGAACAAGCTCGACACTACCCGTGTGAACAACCTCAACGAGGTGGTAGTAAAGGCTGTGAGAGCCCCGAAGAGTTCACCATTTGCAGTAGAAAACATCAATAAGCCTGAGCTTGAGCGCTTCGCTACCTCTGGTAGAGAGCTGCCTATGCTCTTCGCTCGCACACCGGGCGTGCTTGCATGGAGCGAGAACGGCGTGGGTACTGGTACTGTTTATATGCGTATGCGTGGTGCTGCCGGTAGCCGCATTAACGTAACGGTAGACGGTGTACCTCTCAACTCACCTGAGGACCAGTGCGTGTTCTAGGCAAACATGAACAGCTATGCAGCCCTCATGGGTAGCGCACAAATTCAGCGTGGCATCGGTTCATCAACCAACGGCGACGGAGCCTTCGGTGGTGCGGTGTCGCTTGCTACAGCTGCGCCGTCGATGAAGCCAACTGTAGAGGTTACTGGCTCTTACGGTTCGTTCAACACATACCGCTTTGGCGGCAAGTTCTCAACGGGTCTGCTCTGGGATCACCTCGTACTCGACGGTGCTTACCACGAGACCAATACCGACGGATACATCCACGGCACAAGCGGACGCTCGGGTTCGTACTACGGCGGACTGACATGGTTCGGCGACCGCTTCAAAATTTCGTACAAGAACATCGGCAACTTCGAGCACACAGGTCAGGCATGGAACGGTGTACCGGCATGTAACTACGACGGCGATACCGACCTCAAAGCGTGGGGCATCAAGAGCTATAAGGATATGTGGGAGCATGGATTGGGCAAGTTCAACCCGCTCTACGAGTCGCTCAACATCCCGGTAGACGCTAACTGGGCACCCGATCCAAGTCAGCCACTTACAACAGAGCGTTACAAGATGCGCGACGGCTCATACTGGGATCAGACCACTGACAACTTCGAGCAGAGCCACAACATCCTCAACTTCACATGGCAGCCTACCGACCGTTGGAGCCACTCCGTAACAGCTCACTACACATACGGCTACGGCTACTACACCGAGTTCAAGCAGAACACAAAGTTGGCGTCTAAGTTTGGCATCAACGAGATGTACGTAAAGGACGGCGAACTGAAGCTCGTGAAGTCGGATGCTATACGCAAGAAAGGACTCACACAGAACAACTATGGCGCTCTCTACAACGTGAACTATAAGGATGCTCTGTGGGATGTTACGGGCGGTCTTAGTATGCAGCTCTTCCGTTGCAACCACTGGGGCAAGGTGACATACATCGCTGACAAGACTCTCGAAGAAAAGTACTTCACTAATGGTCGCTACAAGTACTACGACTCTGACGCAGATAAGAACGACTGGAGCTGGTTCTTCAAGGCTAACCGCAAGTTCGGCAAGGGTTGGAACTGGTTCCTCGATATGCAGATGCGCTATGTCAACTATCAGACCGACGGCATCAACGACCGCTTCGAGCAGGGTGCCGACGGCAACTACAAGAACCAGAGCATCAACATCAACGAGAACTACTTCTTCGTCAACCCGAAGGCTGGCATCAGCTACGATGCTAACGGACATAAGGTTTACGCTTCTATCGCCTACGCCAACCGAGAACCGGAGCGCAACAACTTCACCGACAACATCGGCTACGGCAATCCGTCGCCTGAGCGTCTGCTCGACATCGAGTGGGGTTATCAGTATCAGGGCGAGAACTGGTTCGCAGGTGTCAACTTCTACTACATGAAGTACGTCAACCAGTTCGTGATGACTGGTGAGAAGAGCGACATCGGCGAGGCACTGACACGCAACATCAAGGACTCTTATCGTCTCGGTGCTGAGCTGTCAGCAGGCTGGAGCCCACTCTCATGGCTCTCTGTAGAGGGTAACGCCGCGCTGAGCCGCAACCGTCTGCATAACTTCAAGGAGTGTGTCGAGAGCTGGGATGGTGCTGCCGTATGGAACACATACAAGAGCTCTACCATTGCTTTCTCGCCGTCGGCTATCCTCAACGGCTTCGTAGATGTTCACTTCGCTGGTTTCCGCGCCACATGGCACACCAACTTCGTCAGCAAGCAGTATCTCGACAACACCGAGAGTTCTGATCGCTCACTGCCCTGCTACTCGCAGACTAACGTGAACGCTTCGTACACATTCAACTTCGCGAAGCGTATGCTTGGCTTGAAGCAGATTGTGCTCGGTGCCGACTTCAACAATATCTTCAACCGTCACTATGCAGCTTCTGGCTACGTCTACTACGATTGGTACAACCAGGGTAAGCGCAACTCTACCGTGGCTTACATCCCAATGGCTGGTTTCAACTGCATGGGAACCGTAACACTGAAGTTCTAAAAAAAAAGCCCCTCCCCATCCCTCCCCGTCGGGGAGGGTGCGCAGGGCAGAGTGATTCATGCTTTGTTTTTCAAAATATCACGGGGCAAAGTAATACATTCTTATAATTAATAATTCAATCCTCTCTCTCCTCCCCGATGGGGAGGTTGGGAGGGGCTGTTTTTTTTGATAAAATGACAGATTTTCTCTCCACTCATTGGCTCGACATTGTCACAACAATCCTCGGGCTCATCTACCTCGTTCTCGAATACCGTGCGAGCATCGCGCTGTGGGTTGTAGGCATCGTGATGCCAGCCATGGACATTTACCTCTACTGGAGCCACGGTCTCTATGGTGATGCCGGCATGGCGGTCTACTACACGCTTGCCGCAATATACGGCTATGCCGTGTGGAAGTTCGGAGCGAAATGGAAGGCAATGATTAAACGCAAAGGCTCTGATAAGATAGAAGGCGCAAGCGCGGTTAGCTCTGATAAGAAAGAAGGCGCAAGCGCGGTTAGCAGTTCTTCCGAAGAGCTTCCTGTAACGTTTTTTCCTCGCCGCCTCATCTTGCGCACGCTCGGTTTTTTCTTCCTTGCCTGGGCTGCCACATATTATGTCTTGGTGGCTTACACCAACAGTACGGTTCCCTTGCTCGATGCTTTCACCAACGCTCTGAGCTTCGTTGGTTTGTGGGCTTTGGCGCGCAAGTATGTTGAGCAGTGGCTCTTCTGGATAGCCGTTGACGTAGTCTGCTGCTATCTGTACGTGGTCAAGGGCATACCGTTCAAGGCTGGGCTCTACGGGCTGTATGTGGTGATAGCGGTCATGGGATATTGGAAGTGGAAGGGGCTTGCGAAAAAGGCGCAGGTATAGAGAATCTAGAACATATAGAAACTCTAGAATATCTAGAATTTCTAGAGCATCTAGAACATCTAGAAAGTCTAGAGCATCTATATCTCCTCCCCCAGCTGTTCCTTCAGCCTCTTTATCTCCTCTTCCTTTCCATAATACATCTTTAGCGCTCTTTGCTTTAGATTCTCAAAAGCAGCCTTCCACTTCGCAGCTTCCGCCTGCGCCTCAGCGAGGGATTGCTTCAGACGTGGCAGCTCTGTCTCCAGCTGCTTCAAACGCTCGTCTTGCTGCTGGCGATATCCGGTGCGAGCGCGGTGCATACGCTCCTTTATGCCGCCCTCAGTGATAAACTCCTGCTCCAGTTTCTTCAAGAACGACATCATCATCCGGTCGATGAAGTGGCAGAGCGTGATGGCATAGTTGCACATCTGCTCGTCAGTCCACTGCGCGAAGAACGGCTCATAATCGGACAGGCGATTATGATAGCGACAATAGTTGAGCATATCAGCGTAGCGCGGTTCACCGCTAACGAAGAATTGTAGGTGACGAGACTTTATATAATCCTCAAAGTCCTCGCGCAACTCCTTCAGCGAAGCGCGAGCCACGTTGAGTAGCTTCAGTTGCATCTCCGTAGAGGCGACACCGTCCGCCAAGCCTTCCACGATGTTCTGCTTACACGAACGTGCTGCCTGTATCACTTGGTCGCGCGTGCGGTCTTTGTATAGGTGTATGAAGCGATCGCAGAAGGCGAACGCAAGCTGATATATCACATCCGACTTCTGATAGAAATAGAGCGCATCCCAATTAGCTTGCGATTTCAACACGTGCGGAGTATTCGAGGTTTCTGCCATAATAGAATAATAGATGAATAGTTTGATTTGATGCTGCAAATATAAAGAAAAAAGCAATAGAAAGTGCTTTTTATTGCGTACTTTTGCTTGCTCAAAATAAAGTATACAGTTGACGGACGACCACTGCCAGATAAAAACATAACAACTATGTGCAACCAACCACACACTCCCAAAAGCTTTGCATCGCTACAGCCAGACGGCTTCGACGCGGTCGTCGTAGCCGGTGGCGACTTCCCTACTCATGCCGTGCCGCTCACGCTCGTCGAACAGGCGAGGATGCTTGTGGCGTGCGACTCGGCTGGCGAGGAGCTGATACGACGCGGATACATGCCGACGGCGATTATCGGCGACTGCGACTCGATGTCGCAGGAGTTTCTGACAGCGCACCGCGACATTATATATAAGGTGGAGGAGCAGGACTACAACGACCTTACGAAGGCAACGCGCTTCTGCGTGGAGCGTGGATGCCGCCGCATTGCCTACGTCGGAGCTACGGGCAAGCGCGAGGACCACACATTAGGCAACATATCGCTGCTCGACTTCTATCGTCGCGAGATGCACATCGCGGCGTTGATGGCTACCGACCACGGCGTGTTCCTTTCGGCTTCCGGCACAACGGAGCTTGCCACCTTTGCCGGACAGCAAGTGAGCATCTTCAACCTCACGTGCTCGCATCTTGAGGGCGACGGTCTGCGCTGGCAGCCGTATGCGTTCGCAGCGATGTGGCAGGGCACGCTCAACGAGGCGACAGGCGAGGGCATCACGCTGCGTGGCGACGGCAGCTACATGGTGTACGGCGTGTACGAGTAGGCGAAAAACGTGCCTGCTTATTTTGTAATTTGCCGAGTTTGTACTAACTTTGCAGGCTCAAAACGCCCCTATCATCATTAACAATTTATATTTTTTATGTTCAAAAACAATTTCAACGCACGCCCTGGAGCCTTGCATTTCAAGCACTTCACGCGCCGCAGCTATGCTCTTTTCAGCTGCTTGGGTCGCGAGGTGCTCATCTGCACGCTCAGTGTGGCTACGCTCACCAACGCCAAGGCAGAGGGCATCAGCACCAAGCCGGTAGCGTCGGCTCTGGCTCTCGACTCGCTGAGCCGCGAGGAGGTGAAGCTCGACGAGGTGCTCGTAACGGGTTCGCGTGCTCCGCTCACTGCATTGCAGTCGGCAAAGATTGTGGCTGTCATTTCGCGCGACGACATTCAGCGTGCGGAGGCAGCGAGTGTCAACGACATTTTGAAGTTAGTCCCGGGCGTGGATGTCCGTCAGCGCGGGGGCTTTGGTGTACAGACGGACATCTCCATCAACGGCGGCACGTTCGACCAGATTACCATTCTATTGAATGGCATGAATATTTCGAGTGCACAGACGGGTCACAACGCTGCCGATTTCCCTGTTTCGCTTTCCGACATTGAGCGCATCGAGGTTCTCGAGGGTGCTTCGGCACGTGTGTTCGGTTCGTCGGCGTTCAGCGGCGCCATCAACATCGTTACGCGCCAGGACGCCGAGAGCAATGTGTCGGTGGCTGCCGAGGGCGGTTCGTTCGGCACGTTCGGCGGCGACGCGAGCGTGAACCTTGCTACGGGTGCGGTGCGCCAGAAGCTGAGCGGAGGCTACACGCAGAGCGACGGAGGCACGGAGAACAGCGACTTCCGCCGCCGTCGTGCCTACTACATGGGCCGGTGGGAGTCGCGCTACGTAGACCTGCAGTGGCAGGGCGGCTTCTCGTCGCAGGACTTCGGTGCGTCTACGTTCTACAGTGCGAAGTACAACAATCAGTTTGAAGCTACACGCCGCTTCCTGGCGTCGGCACAGGCGGAGATTAAGCCGTGGGCTGACGACCGTTTCGTGCTCACGCCGATGGTCTACTGGCATAAGGATGTAGACCACTACCAGCTTATAAAGGGCAAGGAGGGCGCTGCTGCCGGCGAGAACTATCACCGTCTCGACACCTACGGCGGTTCGCTCAACGCTCATGCTACGTGGCTGCTCGGCAAGACAGCGGCTGGCGTCGACGTGCGCCGCGAGCATATCCTGAGTACGGCGTACGGCGATGTGCAGCCGGAGGACAAATGGGTGTCTATCAGCGGCACCGACCGCAAGTACAACCGCCTCGGCGAGCGCACCAATACGAGTCTTTTCCTCGAGCATAACGTCATCGTGGGCGGCTTCACGCTGTCGGCAGGCTTGCTTGCCAACCGCAACACGGCGCTCGACGGCAAGTTTCGCCTCTACCCGGGTGTGGACGTGAGCTACCGCCCGAACGACGAGTGGAAGGTGTATGCTTCGTGGAACCGCGCGCTGCGCGTGCCTACGTACACCGACCTGTATACGAACAATGCGGTGCAGCAGGGCGACATTGCGCTGCGTCCGGAGAAGAACGAGGCGTTCAAGGTGGGCACGCGCTACCGCACGCACGGCTTCGAGGCGCTGTTGAGCGGGTTCTACTCGAAGGGCACGGACATCATCGACTGGGTGTATCCTACGGCTGAGAGCAAGAAGTATCAGGCGATGAACATCGGCAAGCTCGACAATATGGGCTACTCCGTAGATGCTGCGCTGCATCTGCAGGAGCTGCTGCCTGAGTTCTTCATCACGCGCATAAAGGCTGGCTATGCGTTCATCCATCAGAAGCATTCTACCGACGGCGACGTCTACGGTTCGCTCTACGCGCTGGAGTATCTGCGCCACAAGGCTACGCTGCAGGTTGACCATCGCATCTGGCGACAGCTCACGGCGTCGTGGGCGCTGCGCTGGCAGGAGCGCATGAACGGTTATCATCCGTATACGAAGGTGGATGTGCGTCTGCAGTGGACTGCGCCTACATACAATATATATGTAAAGGCCGACAACATCACCAACCACCATTACTACGACCTGGGCAACGTCAGACAGCCTGGCATCTGGGTTATGGCTGGTGCGAGTGTGAAACTGAAGTTCTAAAGTGCTGACCGAATTCTAAAATGCAGACCGGGGCGTGGTAATGGCTTTACCGCATACATGTAATGCCATTACCGCGCCCCGGTTATATCGTTACCGCGCCGCTGTAACGTTGTTCCCAGTGTAGTTTAACGCTTTTAGTTGACTACTTTCAGTCTTAATTGTAAAGTTGGTTGA
>OQVS01001925.1_pt1 | contig 13800 bp, 23 predicted proteins | sample 1691601 | NCBI WGS metagenome assembly OQVS01 (sample SAMN03418268, study PRJEB22391) | human gut metagenome | biome: human-gut; feature: organic feature; material: feces | host: Homo sapiens | place: Tanzania | collected 2013-01
AAACGCTCGCCATGACCCCTCAACTTCAGCAGGCAATTCGACTCTTGCAACTTTCTTCATTTGGCAGTCGTAACCGCGAGAGGATGTTTGCATTATGAAAGAGAGAGCATTAGCGACGGACGGAGCGTAATGCGACCATCTTTCATAATGATACAAACACCGCATCACGGTGGATTATCGGCGAAGCACCATTGCAATAAAAATCATCGCAATGAAGCACCTTCGTAATTATAAATCATTACTCAGAAACACCATTACAATAAAAAATCATTACAATAACAAGAAAAATCTTTATTAAACTATTGACTTCTTACTCTATATCTGTTATTATATCTATGCTGAGAAAGATAATTGATAAAATATAAATATCTGTCTTTCGTAACACCAAAATTCTGGAAGTTCTTATGTGAAGTGGAGTGCTTGCACGAACACTGAACTTAGAACTTCCCCTGTGAAAGGAGTTTGTATTGCGAGCAACGCTCGCGCGTTGATTATGAAGTCTATTTTGCTTAGTAAAAATATGATGGATACTTTAAAAGATAAAAAATACAAGATTACTGTTCTTAGACATGTTAATCCTAATAATACTTCTGTTTTTGCTCATTATAAGTGTAGTGTGTTTACAGATAGTGCTGACCGTATGTATTTCTTCTTTAAAACTTCTTGTAATAATATTACTTCTTTTGTCCTTTGTAAAGACCTTAGTTTGGGTATTTGTATCATTAATGACTCTATTTCTTTTAAAACTTTTATGAAGTGTTTTAATGAGAATGCTTATTATTTTTTAAAAAGAAAATATCCTGAAAATAAAAAAAATGAGGAGAAAGAATAATGAGAAATATTAAGCTTAATACTTCTACTAAGTATAAAAATAATAAATATCAAATTAAGTATCTTAAAGCAAAAAAGAATGATATTATTCTATTTGCTGTTTACGCTGCGCAATGGAATGAAGAAGATGATATCTTTTATAGAGCATATAATTTCTTTATCTATTTCAACAGAAATAAAAGAGTTCACTATATTATCGGAAATAATTCTACTGCTTATTATACACTTATTTCCAATAATAATATGAGTTCTTTTATGAATTCTTTTCAGAGAGATGCTAAGAGATTTCTTGATAATGTGCTTAATTAAAAAATAAAGGAAGTGTAATTATGGGTTCTATTCTTACTCATACGTTTGGTACTTATACTGTATTTCGTACTATTCATTCTATCTATGAGAATACTAATGAGGTCGCTCCTTGTATTGTAGCTTTTACTCCTTGTGATGATATGATGTTAAGTACTAGTACTATGGAGTATGAACTTCAAGATGTATTTGATACTTTTGATTATCTTTTGAAAAACCAGTTTGACTCTTTTGCTAAATCTGCTATTTATGATGGTAATTCTTCTCCTTTGAATATTTCTGAACTTGTTGATGAAGTTATTGAAATTATGGAAAAGAATTATAATTTTTATAGATGTAGTATTGAAATTGTTAAGCCTATTGAAGATGTTTACCTTGAAGAACTAACTGGTATTAGGAGCAGCGCTCCCGCGCTAATTCGTGATATGAATAAGACTAAGGAAGTTAAAAAGGTAAACATTAAATTTGTCAATGGTATGGTCACTGATGAAGATAGAGCTAAGGCTAAGAAGTTAGAAGAGGAATACAACTCTAAAAAATAAGGAGCAAATTAAATTATGATTACTTGTTTTAAATTTAAAGATATGATTGATATTGCTTATCATAGTGATAATGATTGTTTATATCTTTCTCTTTCAGATGATTATCTTCAAAATAACTCTCCTTTTAAGAATTCTAATGATTATCCTATTGATTATACAAAACGTACCACTGATAATAAAGAAGACCTTGAAAATAATATTGTCAGTATTATTCTTAAGTTACATCCTAATGATATCTTTGGTTATAACTCTGGCTGTTATGTTGAACATTTCATTAGTAAATTCAATAAAAAAATCGGTGTTTACGATTATGACTGGGATTGTGAGCAGCGCTCACGCGCTAATAGCTTCTTAAGAGTTTTTAAGAAGCAACCTTTGCTTAAGTTTACTGAACTTATTATTGGTAATAGTGAAGATATCAATGATGAATATGGAGTAATCTCTGCTTTGTATCTTATGTGTAAGAATCCTTACTTTGCAGAACTTGAAAACGCACGGTTTAAATTTATTAATATGACAGGAGAGAATTAAAAAATGTCTGAACGTGTTTATAATTTTCAGGATATCCTTTATCTTAATTATTATACCGAAGAAGATAGTGAACATCACTTGATTGTTGATAATTTGGCTATTGATATGACTTGGGAGTATTCTTGTGAAAATGCTCCTTTTGATTTGCTTGCTCTTGAGCGCGGTAATTTGAGTAAGGTTGTTGAGTTTTGTAATCGTGTAGACAATGTTGTTTATAGAGGTTATAAGTATAGTCAAGATAGTAGTGTTACTTTTACTACTGGCGTTACTTTTTTGAATTTTATGCAGACTGTTCAAGATGCAGTTGATAATAAGAATGGTTGGACTATGAAAGCTCTGGCTGAGTTGTTTGAATCTCTTCCTTTGTCTAAGTTTACTTCTCTTATTCAGGTTTGTAGTGATGGATTTTTTCTTGATAGTACTTATGCTGTTATTTCTTGCTTGTATACTTTGTGTAATGGTTTGTCTGTTCCTTTGGTTACTGAGAGTGGTTTTAAGTTGGAAAAGCTTACTATGTGAGGAGAATATTAATATGGTTATTATTGGTATTATTTTTTGTTGTGTGTTGGCTTTGGCTATTGCGGCTGGAATGTGAGAGATAAATATAAATGAATAAGGAAGAAAATAAACATCGCTTACGCGATGAGTACATTAAGCATAAAAAAGAACAGTTTGCAAAAGGTTTGGAAAGTGCTTTTGATGAAAATAATTTATATGTAGTTATTTTTACTGATAATCAACAGTCTTCTTGTTATGGGCATCATGAGTACTGTGATATGTATGGTGGTTGTGATAATACTTGGAGAAATAACATTAGAAATTTATTGACAGGAAAACTTAAGTATTATAAGATGACTGTTAACAAGTGGATTACTTATAGGTGCGCTTGTGGTTGTAATACTTTTTATATTTATAAGGATTGGTTTGTTTGTTCTAATTGTTTTTCTGAACATATTATGAATGACTTTGTTATTACTTATAAAACTAAGGAAGACGCTGAAAAAGTAACTATGCCGATAACTGGAACAGTTGGAATGAATACATGGTATAGATTTGGTTTAATTAGTAAATATGAGTTTAATGAGTTTATGAAGAACTGTACCAACCCTGAACAGGTTGTGTACTGGTAAATGAATTTACCAGAACAAGAAGTTTACTGGTGAGGTGAAAGAATGGATAAGATTACTTATTTAAGAAAAACTAAAGAGAAAATTAACGAAGAATATTTAGAAAAATTGCATGGAATAGATGAGATATTTAAGAGCGATAATGTCCAGATTGCAATTTATATTGGGAAGAATATTATTTGTAATAATCTTTATCATGCTATTAAAAATGATGGGACTGTTTCTTTTGAAATTTGTGAATTGAAGAGTTTATTGAGAGGTAAACTTATTCATCCTTCTGATTGGTTTGTTAGTAGATGTCCTAAGTGTGGATGTTATTTATATTATCCATGTGCAAGTACAAGTAAAGGTTATCCTGAGTATAATAAACATGGTTTTGGTGGTATATGTGCTAATTGCTTTGAGGAAAGACTGATTGAGAATACTAAGGCTATTAATTTTCCTACTGAAAAGTCTGGTCAGCTTGTGAACTATAAATATTATATTAAAGCTGGTACTATGAATAGAAATGAGCTTGAACAGTTTATGAGAGAATTGGGGAATAAAAAGTATTGTAATGGGACTTTAATGAGTATTGATAAGGATTTGAATATATTAGAATTGGGAGCAATGCTCCTGCATTGAAATTATGTGATACTGTTGATAGCGTAGAATGAAAGTTTGAGTGCTGATTTTTGTTTTAGGTAGGAAAAATAAAGAGAAAAACATATGTAGATACATTTTGGATAGGGTGGGCAGATATTGGACAGTTGTGTAAAGTTTTTGGTGTGGTTTTGAGAGGTGAAATGGAATTAAGGCTTGAATTGTATGGGGAAAATTGAGAGTATATCGGTAGTCGATATAAATAGATTGAATAGATATAGATAACAAGATTCTTGTGAAAGTTTGAATAAAGCACAAGAAAGTTGTAAAGTTTGAGAGTGAATTATTGTTAAACGATAATTTTGTCTGAGGAAAAATGTAGTATGGAACGTTATGGTACATTTAGTACATTTAATGGAATGTTTGGAACATTCTTAGAATATTTGGTACATTAGCCCTGACGTACCGAAGGCCAATTTTGCCCATTTTCCCATTCTGGTGCTCTTTTAGGTAAGGAGAGGTAGGCACAAGCACAATCTTTTTTCAAAAAAATTTACAAAAAATTCATAATCTGTTCACAATTTAAACAAACCACCCTCAAATGCTCAAAAATTAGCATTTTTCACTTCAATGCCCACTTCAATGTCCAAAAAGTAACAATCTGTAACCAAAATCTCATTAACTTCTTGACAACACCTCCTTCCTATGTTATAATACTTTCATGGTTGTATAAAGTAGGTAATAAACATTATTGCCAACGACCTAAGCGTTAAGGGTGAGTAATCTATTAAGAATCCATATCTTAATATAAGTTATTCATCATATAGACTTAAGGAAGGAAACGATAAATGAAAAACAAGAAATATACAATTAAATACAGCAAGTCTAATCGACTTGAATATAGCAACACAAATATAAACACATCCACACATGAGACACAGCTCACAAATACACATCCTCTAATTAAGACAAGCATTCGTAAAGCGATTGCAACTTGTCTCACATTCAGTTTAGTGGTAAGTGTAGTAGGGTATGCTCAAGCCTTAAATAAAACAGGAGAAGATGATATTTCAAATCTGAATGAAACTGAAATCTCATCTCCTCATTCATCGCGCGAGCGATGCTCGCATTATATTGCCATTAAAAACTTTCAAACACAAAAAGAAAATTATTGGGACACAAACAACATTGGAAATGTTAGTCCTGATAGAATTTTTTATGTGGACATGAGCAAAATGGTTGAAAATAATGATGAGCCTGTTTATAATTTTTCAGACATGAGCGTACAGTATTCTGGAAGCCAAACTTCTGAAAATCAAAGTTCTGAACTTGAACAACCTGAATCAACGCACGAGCGTTGCTCGCAATCTAAAACCTCAACTTATCGCTACGCATATTTAATTCATCTGACTGATTCTGAACGTCATGTAGTAGAAAGCATTGTAGCTGGCGAGAGTGGTAATCAACCCTTTGTAGGAAAGAAACTCGTAGCACAGGCTATTTATAATGGCATGTTGAGAGACAATATGTCCCCCTCACAAGTAAGAAAACAATACTCCTATGATGGATATAAAGACATTGATGAATTTGAAAGAGAATGTCTTAAAGCCTATGGCAACACAAATGCTGCTGATGAATGTAGACAAGCAGTAAAAGAGATATTCGATAATTATAGTATGCCTACAGATGATTTTGTATTATTCTTCTATGCTCCTGCACATAGTAAAGGTACATGGCATGAAAATGCTAAGACTTTAAAGCCTATTACTTATGTAAATGAAGATGGAAGTACTACTAATTATATTGGTGGTCATAAATTCTTTGCTTTAAAGAATGAACCTGTAATCAATTATACCAGAGAAGGTTAATAGGTTTTTAATAAAGTTAAAGATTTATAATAATATAATTTATTTGTAAGCAAGCTTAGGACTTGAGTACGGTCTGAGTATAATTTAACCTTTGGAATGCTAAATTAAATTCAGGCTGAAAAGTAATTATAATTATAATTAAATTAAAAAGAAATAACAAATAAAGCAAAAAAACAGAAAACAATTTAATTATAATAAATACATTACATTACAAAAGTACAAAGCTACTAAAAATTAGTAGTATACTTTTACCTAAATGATGATGCAACAAAAAATAGAACGAAATTTATAAGTAATTAATAAATAGTTAATCCATAATTTTGTTTAGTTGTATATCTATTGCTCAAGTATGCTTTATACAACCTAAAGAAATCCACAGCAACTAAAGTTGCCAAATGTCTGTAGTAAGTCAAGAAAAGTTATTAAACACTTGACAAACTACAGGCATTTTGTTATAATAATTAATGTAAAGAGATGTAAAGAGAGGTGCATACAATGCCGAGAGGTAGACCGAGGAAAAATCCTCTGCCTATTACTGATACTGTCACGACAAACTCTAGTGGGAATGTTGTAAAGGAAGTTTCTAGTGAGACTACCAAGACAGAAGATGTTAATAAAATGGAAGTAGAAGTAGAGACTGTAAATAAGGGCAGACCCAAGAAGGATGACACGCCTCGATGTGTATGTTGTAAAGAACCTGTTTATTCAGGGCGTAGATTAAATCTATCTTTACTTACAACACTTGCATCTTATCATTTTGCGGTAGAGGAAATGCAACCTTATATTTGTAGTAGGTGTGCTTCTGATTTAGGTGAGGTTATTAATAAATGGCTCATTAAGCATGGAGCAGAAGTTAAGCCATACTACAAGCCAGAATATATGGCTAAGAACTATGATGAGAATTTAAATAATTCAACTAAAAGTTTGAAGGAGGATAATTCAAATGGCTGAGACCAGTATTGATTTCATTCATGGAGAAGACGTTGCTGTATGGAGTTCTGATTATTTTACTGTAATTAGAATTATGGAGGAATATCTTAAGAATTATCCTGACGAAGTAAGCATTGTATCTGACTACAGTGACAGTGATGGGCAGAACAGATGTTTGACTATTAAGATTCCTGCTAAATGGATGAGGAATCCCAAGCCTCCTAAGAGTCGCAATTTAACTGAGGAACAGAGAGAAGCCATGAAAGAACGTGGCAAGAGAATTGCTGCTTCAAGATGGGGAAATAAGGAATAATATGTAGATACAATATAATATGTAATTATAAATATGTAGATATAAGAAGACCTGACTTTGATAAGTTGGGTCTTTTTTGTTTTGTTGGGGAATTATAAATAAATTATCTATATTTGAACTTTAATTTTGAAAGATGGGGATAAGGTAGTATAATTTGATGGACGGAAATTAAAATTGATTTTAAGATGAAATTTATAAAGAATTGTTTATAATGAAATGTTGAGTGATGAAACATTGGTGATGGGGGGATGAAATTGCTGAATACTTCTTGAGAAGAGTTATGGGAAGCGAAGCGGGAAAAGGGGCGCTTTGGCATTTTAAAAAGGCTTCCCCCGTTGTGCTTTAAAAAGGGTGGGTGGGTTGGGAGGAATAAGTAAGAGAGAAACATAGTGGAACCTTCGCATCCGACGAACCTGAAAAAGCTTTACCCTTTGATGAGGGATTATTGAAAAGAAGGCGTTTCTCTTTTCGATTACTGATTTTTAATTTTCTGAGGTGGTGGTGGGGAAAACTAAAAAATCTCCCCCTTGGAAATTAGAAAAAATCTCCCCTTGAATAAGGAAAAAAATTCCCCATTAAAAGGGAAGACAAATTCTCACTGAGTAAGAATCTTAACTTATAGCCACTGAGTAACTATAAGTGCTGAGAAGTCTAACCCACCCTCCCTACCAAGACTTCACTTATACGACACGGATTGAACCAATGTCTTCATAACGTACAATTTTATATTCTTCTCGATTATTGTTACGAAGATGAATCTCCTGAAGCCGTTCATTCCAAGTTACATAATCGCACCACATATCAGTGCCATCTTTAAGATAAATCTGAGTCACTGGACGTTCCCTCCATACTTTCTTCCAAAAATATTTTTGCTGTTCACAGAAGTGCTTGTATTCATATTTTTCATCCCTTCGACGGTATTCTTCATAATACTTTTTAGCCATAGCCAAAGAGTCGATAGATTTACCATCTTTAAATTTCCTTGAAGGCAAGACTGATTCTGTATCCATCTTAGCAATTCCAATGAATGTGAGAATTGTAATAGGAATTACAATAAACCAAAACAAAGGAACTCCTGCAAACAGACGAATCAGGATTGCAATAGGAAGACCAATTGCAAAATAACCCAAAGTATCACAACCTTTCTTTAATTTTGATTATACTTAGGTATTAATGGCAACCTTTCCTCCTCTCTTTTCTTTAACTACCTGAGCATAATCCATTTCATAACACCAAATAGAGCCATTATCATATAAAGGCTTGACAACGACACTATTAGGATTCTGCAAATTATCTCTGACATAATTTACTTCCTTCATAGAGAAGAAGTAACGACTGGTTTCATCTTTACGCTTACGCATACAAATTTTATTGAAATGACAGATGCACTCTGTAAAGTAAGAGTCAAGCATTTCAGACATAACTTCAGCAAAAATAGCAGCAGTAGAGATAGGAGTATTATTGTTAAGATTCTTTTCCATGACCATAAATCCTTTCTAAAATAAATAGTTTAGTTGTTGAGGTTGATTTATAAGAAAGGGGAGATTTCTCTCCCCAATCTTACTTAGCTCTACCAATGAGCCACAGGATTGCAATTGCAATCTCGAAGCAAAGCAACACACCTTCGATGGTTATACGCTTCACCTCCTTTCATTAGATTTTAAGGAATCTACATGGATATCACCTCCTTTCAGTCTTCGTCCTCATAATCTAATGCTTCTAATTCTTCATCAGACAGCTTCCAATTATCGGGAAAATTATCCCAAAAGGTATAATTCCTGTACTTGTCAAGAAGTCCGATTTTCTGAAGCTCTTTAGCTTCTGCATCCGTATTACGTTCATAATACGTATACATGAGATACTTGGTTTGAGATTGAGTTTTACAATATTCTGTGTAATACTTTTCTTTGAGCTCTTTGTTATACCTCCAACTCCACATTTTCTGGTCATGTTCTCTCTTAGTTTCGTTAATAATATGGTTTGTTAAAACCTCACTATCACGATACTTATGGAGAGAATTCCAAAGGATTCTTTGCTTAGGAGTCAAATCATCCTCAAGATGACCACGTTTAACTCTTTGTTTTCGTTCGTACTCTGCTTGACATTTTTGCTCTTCTTCTTTGCTTTCGTGGATTGCTCCACCAATCACAAAGATAACAGGGATTGCTAACAGAAAAACGACAGTAGTTGACAAAGCATTTCCAAACAAACCTTGATTAAAGATTGCTGTACCTAACAGACCCATGAAGAATGCAAACAAAGCATACAACATCATATCACCTCCTTTCTTATTATAATATCAATGCTGTTTAAACACAACAGTTTTCACCTTCTTATTCCAACATTTCTGACAAACTGTACAAGTGACAGTCTTATCATGCTGATTAGGACAAGTCGTATAATTCTTGGGGAAATCAGGATTCTTAGACTTGTCCTTGAAATCAACATAAGCCACAGGAAGGTTATACGGATTAGGAACAACCCAATCCTTATCCCATGCAGAGAAGATAACATTTAAGTTTTTGGGAAGCTTTTCATTTTCAGAAAGCCATTCATTCACGATGAAATACTTTTTCGTAAATGCCATGAACTTGATTTTAGGATTCTTCAAAGCAATGTTAACCATTCCGTCGAAGAAATCATAATCAGGAATGTCGCCACAATCAAAGAAACGACACATACTAAGACCAGAATGTTTAAGCTTAAAGTCAACCTGATTCCAGAAATCTTCATGGTCGCTATTGTAAATACGAAGATTACGAAGATACGAAGCCTGAACAACAGTTAAGGTCTGCGTACCTTTCAAGCAATAGCAACCACCCTTCTTACAAGGCGCATCTTCACGACAACAACAAGTCGGAACTGCCAAATCAATAACTCCCATACCAGTCTTGGAGTTCTTAGTAGTCATGTGAATCTCATTCGTTCTCATAGAGAGATGCTGAATGTATTCCTCACGAGACATGGTGAATTCCTTCTTGTTGTTAACAGACTTAGCCATAATTAAAACTTCCTTTCAAAAAATAGATTGTTCGTTGGTGTGTGTTAGGGACTATATATTAGCAGTACTCATGGGTGGTTTTACTTTCATCCATAGCACTGATAGCTTTGGTGGTAAGACAGAAAAGGTCTTCGCTTGTAAAGGTATGAAGTTGATTTTGTGCTTTGTGTTTAGCATCATCGAAACTCTTTGCTTCGACAGTAACTTCGAGGGTACCTTTAACCTCAAGATTAACTTCGTATCTTTGAAGTTTAGAAGATAGTTTAAGCTCTGTTGCATAATACTCTTTAAGAGTGCTTATAGCTAAAATAAAACTAGACCTAAAAGCAAGGCCAGACCAAAGAGTAATGTTTCTCTTAAGGTCAACAATCCAATAAACAGGAGGACATTCAAGTTCTTCCTTCATTTCCGACTGTTCTTTAAGATACTTCATAAAGTCTCGAAGATACTCATACATATAAGCTTCTTTGATATGTTTGCCATCATAATGAGAAGTAGGTAAAGAAATGTTATCATAATACTCAGGGTCTCCAAAAGCAATCATGACAACGGGTTTGTTGATATGGTCTCCACAAAAATAAGTTAACATTACGCACACTCCTTTTCAATTTCTTTGATGTGAGATAACATGGAATTTACGATAGGAATAAAACTATGCGTATAAGAAAGCGCATAATGATTTTTCCAATCACGGCTATCCCAAATCCACTTGATAGAAAGCTTTTCAGTTTCAGGATTATAAATAGTCATAATTCCGAGACATCTCTCAGGACTTTCATCAAGAACGTCAACTTTGGGAGGGTAGAACTCGATATAATATCTATACTCTACGTTTGCCCAAGGTGTAAAGATTTTAAACTTACCATATTCATTTTTGATATTGGTACGAACAGAACGAAGATTTAAAGCTGCCATAATTATATCCCTTTCAATTTTAAACGATATTATTTAAATGATATAGGATTTGTATTTTTCGTTTGTAAGAACTTTCTTTTTTATCGCATCCTTATAATTCATGATATAGGATTCGATAGGCTTATTCCACTGCCAACAATCCTTACGAGTTTCCTGACCAATGTAAGATTTTGTTCCCTCGTAAACAGTGATAAAGAAGGGTCTATACTGATTACGAAGCATTTGAGAAATACGCTTCACCTCTGTCCAATCACAGATTACATTAAGAACATTAGAACAGATAAATACATCTGCACTAGGAAAACCGTAACCCTCGTCAGGATAATTTCTATACCCATTAGGATACCAATATGGGTCGTAACCAATATATTTGATATTCTTACATTTAAGGAAATCTCCGACAACTTCAGGATAACGACCACACCCCCAATCATAAACAATCAGAGGAGTCCCGAAAGTCTCACAATAACTAAAGGCGTTTTTACACCAAATCTTGTCATATTTTAACTGACTCCAATCAATATGATTGTAGATACGGGGAAGCTTAGAACTATTGACGGATGTGAACTTAGAGGTGATAGGCTGGTCTTTCATAATTTATACTCCTTTCAAATTCAAAAAGTTTTATTACTGTCTCAGTGTAAGAGGAGAAACTTCATAACAATCCACTTGATTGGCCTCATGAATTTCTTCAAGGTAAATTCCAGCATCCATAATAACTTTGCAAGCTTTTAATTCTCCTCTTGATAAACAACTCTTATTAAAAAGAGGGTTTTCAATAGGCATGGAAGCAATATAACATAGAGCCAGCTTTGGGAAAAATTCGTACTTATGAACTTTAAAATCAACTTTACCCTCCTTTACTAAAGAATTAAAGCTTTCAGAGTTCATACAAACTGCTGCGGACATATTTTCACAACTCCAGTCATTAGTGCAAATATCCTCCCAAGAATTAATAGAATCTCCATTCTTGTCGTAATAGAAAGTTACCTCTAAAACGCAAGTTACACCAAAAGGTTGAGGAAGACAAGCATTTTGAACTTGTGCTTGCTCATTGCAGCGTTCAATACAATATTCAACAGCACTATCATCATCTTCTTCATCAATTCCTTCGTCTTCTTTAATTAATTCTTTGTCGTAAAAGAAGATTTCTTTCCCTTTTGCACAAAGCCAAGGATGAACAATAGGAGTAGATTTCTCTACCCCATATTCCCCATTGATAATAGACTCGATAGCAGATTCAACACAACCATGATACAAAGTGTAAGACATAATTCATAACTCCTTTCAAATGTATGTTGATTTAATTAGCAATCAACAATTACAGTTTCTTCAACGACAAGAAAATCACCAATGAGTTTACAAGCATAGAAAGTGAGCTCCCTACCAGCGACACATTCAATAGGAAGTTTATCGCTGTAGTAACCAAGCTGCTCAAGAATTTCATTACCTCTGCCTTTGTCAAGCACAGCGTCAAGTTCAAGATATTCTTCTTCGTTTTCAACTGCGTAAATGTGAAGTTGAGTTTTAGAGCCGGAATCATCACTGAGCCAATTGTAAAGAGTGGAAGAAATGTATTTCATAGTTAGACTCCTTTCAAGTTAAAACAAATTGTTTTGTTACCAGTTGTAGCTGTCGGAATGAAAGGTATTAGCTACATAGTTTTTTGCAGCCTTGAGTGAAGAGAATGCTTTGATAAAAGTATAAACAACTACACCATCAATAACACTTCTTTTACTCAACTCCCAACCTTTACGAGAGAAAACAGGACGAGAAATATAATATTTCTCATCCTTAGACATATAGAAGTTTTCTCCTTTTGTACCAGTTACAGGTTTCCAATGAACGACGTTGTGAGAATCAGTAAGAATAATATCAGACATACAAGCACTTCCTTTCTTTTTTGCTGATTTTTATTTAATTTAAGAGCTTAAGAGTTCCTGTTTTGCCACAACCACCACATCTCCAACCAGAAGGATTAGACCTAATACCTTGAACTGTGCTACAATTACGCTGATAAGTTTTCACCACTTTCTTACAGCAATCACAATAGATTTTGTAATTATTGCTTGAATTAATTTGCTGTTTGAGATAGTCATGATAAATCGGGTCATAACTACATCTCTGAATGTGGGTACCATAAACAGCATTGTATTTTGTAATGGCTCTATACCATCCACTTGAATGTTCATGGCTTAATCCATTGGTAACACAGTGAGCTACCTCGTGGATGATTGTACCCTGTACATTGGCATCATCTCCAATCTCAAAATATTTCTTGTTGAAGCTGAGAACGAAATAACGCTTGCCATCAAGAGTACGTTTAGGACAGCACTGACCTAACCGATTTTTAGCTCTTGTATTCCATTCTGATACGATTTTTGTATCAAATAATTCCGTGAATCCGAGTTGAACCAAATTCATTCTTGCAAGTTCGACGTAGTTCTTGACAGCTTCAATGTTAGTGTACTTAGACATAATTCTTAAATCCTTTCTTTTCAGTCAGTTTTGTTTTTAGCGTTCCAGAGCTTCTTGGTCTTTGATATCCTGCATTGTGGTTTCGACTGTATTGCCACATTCCCAAGAATAAAGAAGTTGACCACATTCAGGACAAATGTAATCAAACTCATCATCAAAAGCAAGATTTACTTCGACTCCACAATCAGGACAGCACTTACCAGTTCCATTAATGATTCGCAACATTTTATTCATCTCCTTTCAATTAATCCATGTGTCCATAGTCCCAATAGATTTCAGTACAGCCAGCCATAATTAAATATTTCTTGATGGTTTCAACCCATTTTTCCCAACTCCATTCTCCCTGCTTATCAGAACGAGGAATCATCTTGTATTT
>OQVS01001929.1_pt1 | contig 13774 bp, 8 predicted proteins | sample 1691601 | NCBI WGS metagenome assembly OQVS01 (sample SAMN03418268, study PRJEB22391) | human gut metagenome | biome: human-gut; feature: organic feature; material: feces | host: Homo sapiens | place: Tanzania | collected 2013-01
GATTTGGTAGAAGATTATCTTGACAATGTGTATAATACGATAGTACTTCGTGATATCATAGAGCGAGAAAACATCAGAAACATACCATTGTTGCGAACGCTGCTGAAGTTTGTGAGCGATAATATCGGTAAACAATTCTCAGCAACGAGTATTGTAAAATTTCTGAAAAGCCAGAACACCGAAACGTCTGCCAAGATGATTCTCACGTATTTGGAGTATTTAAGCAATGCTTTTATTATCGATCGAGTTAACAGATACGACATTCATGGCAAGCGACTTTTCGAGTTAGGCGACAAGTTCTATTTCGAAGACCTGGGAATCAGGAATCATATTATAGGTGGCAACAGGCGTTTTGATATCGAAAAGGTGATGGAGAACGCTGTATATATCCATTTGTGCAGGATGGGGTATAAAGTATATGTTGGTCAGATGTATAAGGCTGAGATTGATTTTGTTGCCGAGAAAGCGGATAGTGTGGCGTATGTGCAAGTTACCTATCTGCTGGCTTCTGAGGAAACGGTAGAGCGTGAATTCGGCAATTTGAAATTGATAAAAGACAGTCATCCCAAATACGTGATTTCTATGGATAGGCTTTACAGTCAAACCAATATTGATGGCATTAAGCACATTCATCTGCGAGATTTTTTGAAAATGACGACTTTGGTTTGATGCCAGGTAGATTACGAATATCACCATATAATCAAGGGTCTATACGCCACCTGTTCATCGTGGCATATAGACCCTTTCTATTTCTCACAAAAAAAATCATTTCACGAAGCGATATTTTACCTTCGCCATCGGATAGTTATCGTTCAGACGCAAAATGATGCGATAGACGTTATCCTTCCACTGCGTCTTCATGATGCCATCCGTCATCTGCACCTTTTCTACAGATGCCGAAAGATACTGCGCATCATATTCCAGACGAACCATACCACCTTGCAGAAGGATTCTGCCTGCCTTTTGAACCACTGGCTTGCCATACGCCATCAGGATAATCTGATTATCGAATACCTGACCATTCAATCTATCTTTCTCTATCTGCAGGGAATCGAGCTTATACTGCTCGGTGATTTCCACCCAGTTATATTCTCTGTCCAGGGCGATATTACGCTGCCATTTCTCCACATGCGCTCCTTCGGTATAAGCCTTTTCGAGATTCAACGACAAGGAGGAAACACCTTCGGCAAAACGATGGCTCACTTTCTCGGCACGATACTTCTTGCCATCCTTCTGCTCCAATCCGTTGATAATCGGCACATTGTGATAAGCCGAACGGCAGTTCATCAGCTCGAAACGCTGGTTGCTGAACGACTTGGAGGTATAGGTATCACGACCCAGGTCGATGACCACCGGCTGATTGTTGTGATAGACGATGAAGTTGCCGATATCGTTGTGGTTATGGCTCTCGGCATTGTTACCGCCTTTCGCCGCCACGAACCAGTTCTTGTTGCTCGCCACCATAATCTGGGAATTTACCAGATAGGCATCTTCCGTCTTAGGTTCCACTGCTGCTGTTGCCTGATACTTCGGCAACATGGAGAGGAGCATCAGTTCCCTGCCCAGCTTCGGATAGTTGCCCGATTTCAGGAAGAGCGTTGTAGGCTTGAGGGTATATTGGTATTTCTTGCCCACATAAGCTGCCAACTGCATCATCTGCAGGTTCTGGAGATAGGCTCCATAAGGAAAGAGGATGTTGATGTTCGGAACGTTCTGAGCCTGGGCATCCGAGAAATTCACGAAGGTAAGGTCGTTGATATACATCGTAGTGATAAATCTGCCCATATTCTCCACCTTCTTCTTCTGAGCTTCATTCAATGTCAGAACCGCCTGCTTGGGAGCAAACTGCATGAAATAGAGCGATTCGAAGAACGAGGCTCCAGCACAGTCCCAATAGCTGACACCTTCCTCGCAACCGCCATCATCCGGATAACCCTTCATAAAGGTTCGCAGGCACTGCTGCACTCCCTTGAAGGCAGCATCTCGCTTCTTGGCATCTGATTCGCAAATCAATACAGTTTCCAACCAGTTGCTCGTAATCCAAGTATTCCAGTTGTTGGCATTGTTCTTCCAGCCCTGCGGCTGGTTCAACACCGGCTGCAGGAATCGGCGATCTATCTCGTTTCTCACCTGATCGCAGAGTCCCGTTTCCTTTCTGTTGATTTCATCTTCCAGCATATAGAGGGTCCAGGCAAGCATGCCTGCCGTCTCAGCATTGAAGAGATCAACCGGCTGGATATCCTTTTCTGGATGGTCTTTCGGATAATGTGCCGGGATTCCCCACCAGGGTTCCTTCTCTATAAAATAATGTAGACCCTTGCGGATGGAAGGCAGGAACCGTCCCCTGCCCTGCATGATTTCCGCCATCACCAGACAGACAAACTGTTTTCTGATACCAAAGCTAGCCTCCTCATATCGGGTACGGTTACCATTGGTTCGGAACTCGGCAAACATCGAGTTAGGAATGGCATTCCAAGGTTTCTTCTGATAGAGATTGCCCAACCGGATATAGTCGTTGCGCATCGCCACCGGCACCTGCTTCTGCCAATACTTGTCGCCTGCCTTCGGAAAAGGCACAAAAAAAGCCTGGGCTTTCATCAACATAGATGAAAGCACCAAGCCTATTATCATTATCAATTTCTTAGTCATATCGTTAACTTTTTGCGTACAAAGTTACGAAATAATAACAAGACCGAAGTCTAGAAAATGATAATTTTAGAGCAAATATCGCTTTAAAGCGGTATTTTAAGAGAGAGAGTTTCACATTTTCCTCAGTTTATACCTCCAGAACTTGCTACTTCCTCAAAGAATTGGCAGTCAGTTCCAGAAGGCTCTGCAGATAATCATCGTCTGTATCCTTCTTCATCATATTCAGCGAAGTGGCGCAGAATTTCTTCTCGTCAGCATTCAGCAAGTTAGCATACCCCTTACAGAGCTTGACTATCTTATTGGCTACACCCGTCTGGAGGGTACGTCGAGTTACCTGATTTCCCAAATAAGGGTATTGGTCTCTGGCATTCTTAAAGGCAGCACGGAGCGTGTTGAGTTGCATGATAAACTCTGCCGCATCCTTTGGAGGATTCATCTCCAAGTCATAACTGCGAGCCAGATTCCTGTTATACTTGATGCTGCCTAGGGAAACAAGAGAATCCAAACCTTGAACAGCATTCATCTTATAAGATAATGACACCTTATAAGCTTGCGGATCCTTGGAGTAGAACTTATACACACTGCCCAATACCATATCATTCTTTCCAGGATACCACACCAAGGCATAAACATATCGCATGGTAGAATCCTTGCGGTTACGGAAATACTGCAGGTTATAGTTGCGGTCCTTGTGAGCGCCAAACAAGTAGGTTGTGGAATTGTTATTGCCATATCCCACCCGATTCGTCTCAATGCTGGCAGAACCCGCTTTCTTGGTAAAACTGGTATAAGCGATGCGACTATTGCTCAACAAAGCCTTATGAAAGGTATCCACCATTTTCTGCTTCTTCCCGGGAACGGCAAACTCAAATCCCTTCATCATACCTATATTATAGGTATTCATCGTGGAAGAAGTAACGAGGTCGTCCTGTAACAAATCCTGTACGAATTTATCAAACGCCTGGTCGATGTCCGGTATAGGCTTCTGGGCATGGCAAGCCGAAGAGAGCACCATCAGGCAAGCCAAAAATGCTAATTTAAAAGTTGTTTTCATATCCTTCTTGTTTTAATTGTTTCTTGCTAATAAACCTCCTGGTCATCACTCACATGGTCCTCATCATGCACCTTCTCCTCGCTTTCGAACGAGGCACTGGCAACATCGGCATTGAGCGACTGAGTCAGAAGAGCATCGACGAGATAGAGCTTGAAGAACATTTCGTTCTGCTGTGCCTCCATCTCCCGGAGATGCTCATCGGTAAGCTTTTCCGGCTCTGCCAACAACGAATCGGTAACAATATTCTGAGCTATCCAAAGCTTTGGAGGAGCTGGAGTAAACAGATGCTGCCGATATTTCCCAGACTTGTGCTTCCTTGTTTTGGGAGATACGGAATCACCCGACCTTTTTATCTTTTCAGGCATGGAGAGATTGGCATCTGTCGATTTCTCCTCGTGGACAGCTGCAGAATCTGTATGTTCCTGATTCGTTCTGCTATCGAGTTGAGCCATCTTCGAATCATCCTGATGCCCTGTCTGTCGCCCTATCCGAGGAATGGCAAGCACAAAGAGCAGGGCGATGGATGCAGCCATACCAATCGGCAACCATAGGCGGCGCATTCTTGCCTTAGTCTTCGGATGAGCATCTGCAACATGCTCACCCGCCTCATGGTCAAGAGGCATACCCTCGTCGAAATATCCAAACATCATCTGGTATTCTTTCAAGTCATCGCTCACATCGGGATGCTGCCGAAACCACTCCCCTAGCAGAGCCTCCTCTTCCAGAGAAGTCTCACCAACCATAAACCGGTCAAGCAACAGCCGTATGTCCTTTTCTTTTTCGTTCATATCATTTTTCCTCCTTTATTGATTATACCTATTTTATATATAAGGGCTATCGACATCTTTTTTTAATTTCCTGCAACATCTGCTTTCTTGCCCTCGAAAGCAACACAGATACAGATTCTGTGGTGATGCCCACGATTTGCGCTATTTCCTCAAAGCTTTTCTTCTCTACCTGTCGCAGATAAAGCACCTGATATTGGTTGGAGGGCAGCGCCTTGAGGCGTTTTTGGAGCCACTGCTCGTTCTCCGAGTTTTCCACTTCCACATCGGGCGGTGCATAGTGGCTAGGCGACTTATCGAAAGGCTGGGCATCTATCGAAATCATCTTCCGCTTGCGAAAGAAGTCGATGCAAAGATGCTTGGCTATGCAGCCCATCGAACCTTTGGCATGAGCAGCAGACTGAATGTCATCCTTGATGGCCCAGAGCTTGAGCATCGCATCCTGTGCGATGTCCTCAGCCTCTTCGCTGCCAACGCCATAACCTTGACTGATCTGCAAGGCTATCTGCCGCAACTGCGGAACGATATGGATGAATTCATTCTCTGTCATTTGCTCTCTTTTGTTTTATTTGTTCAAAACTACAACATAAACGGAAAAGAAGTGTTTTTCTTAATGGGATTAACCTATATTAACAAGAAAGCCTGGCAATGACGGTTGCCAGGCTTTCTTGATTAAAAAACTATTTATTACTTATCCATAAACGATAAGCCCTGATAGAACCAGACATTCATCTGGTTGGCACCACGATGATTCCAGGCATAGTAAGGAATCAGGGTGAGCTTCTGGTTCTTGACAGAAACGGTGCCATCAGCAGCCTGGTCGAGCACCTGAGAAGAAGTCTGGATAGCCTTGACAGAGAAAACAGGAGCGCCCTTCGTTTCTGTGTTCTCGATGCTGTAGTTATCTACCAGCGAGAAAGCAGGCTTCTTTGCCATTACGGCACGGAGCACTGGCTCGTTCTGATTATCCACAGCCTCAGCGCAATATACCAATGGACCACGCTCTACGGCAACCTTGCCCTTATCATCTGCTACCTTACCGTTAGCAACCACTGTACGTACCGGCATATCGAAGTGGATGCGGATGACATCGCCCTTCTTGATGTTCTTGACAGGGAGATAACCCTTGTTGGCATCGAGGTCAGCCTCTACAGCCTTGCCGTTTACGGTTACGCTATAAGCAGGCTTCTCGGCATCGCTATATTTGTAAAGATCGCTAGGCACCACCTGGTTGCGAACCCATCCAGGAATACGGACCAGGAGGTTGGCATTCTTTACACCGCTCTTCTTCACAGCAATCTTGATGTCGCCGTTCCAAGGATACTCGGTAGTCTCCTCCAGAACCACATCCTTGCCATTCACCTTGATGGTAGATGTATTGCCGGCAAAGAGATTCACATAGATATTGTTATCCTTCACGCCATAGAGATAACCTGGAACAGAAGGGATGAAGCGGCACAAGTTACTCGGGCAACAGGCACATCCGAACCAAGGCTGGCGGGTGGTGTTGTTATCTGCATTGAAGGCATACTTGCCATCGCTTGACAATGGGTTTGGATAGAAGAATCTGCCACCATCCATGCTCATACCAGAGATGACACCATTATATAAGGTACGCTCCATGCAGTCGATATACTTGCTCTCGCCGTGAAGCAGGAACATACGTTCGAAGAGGTAAACCATAGAGATGGCTGCACAGGTCTCGTTGTAGGCAGTCATGTTTGGCAACTCATAGTTATCACCGAAAGCCTCACCGGCATGGCGGGCACCTACTCCACCTGTAAGGTAATACTTCTTGCCAACGATGTTTTCAAAAATACGGTCGATAACCTTCATATAGGCTGAATCCTTGGTCAGGGCAGCCACATCGGCTATACCGGCATACATATATCCGGCACGAACCGCATGACCTACAGCCTCTTTCTGCTCCAGGATAGGAGCCTGGCTCTGAGAATATGGGTTGCGGATATGAGTCTTGCCACGATAATCGAGCAGATACTTAGCCTCATCAAGATACTTCTTCTCGCCGGTCAAGGTATAGAGACGAGCCAAAGCCATCTCCGCAATCTGATGACCCGGAACGATGGTAGCTTGTCCTGGTTTAGGTCCAACCTCCTTTACCACACAATCGGCATAGCGCTTGGCGATGTTCAGAAACTTGGTGCTACCCGTAGCCTGATAGTGAGCACAGGCTGCATCTACCATGTGACCGAGGTTGTAAAGCTCGTGGCTCAAATCCTCGTCCTTGACCCAACGCTTATTTCCCGACCATCCGTGTGGATGCTTTGGGTTGATGGTACGGGCGGTATAGAGATAGCCATCTGGCTCCTGTGCCGCACCTACCACATCGAGCACGCTGTCGATATAAGCCTTCAACTTCTTGTCTGGATAAGTCTGGAGGATGTAGCTGGCACCTTCGATGGTCTTATAGACATCGGTATCATCGAAAGAGAATCCCATGAACTTGCTTACATCCCACTCCTTGGTGTTCAACCCCTCGTGGTTAGGATGCTGCAAGGTATAGGCAGCCATCTCGAAGTTCTTGTAACGGTGCTCGCTCTCACACTTGCTGAAAGCCAATGGCACAGTTACCTCTCGGGCTGCCTTCAGGCGGGCACCCCAGAAGGTGTTCTGTGAAATCTTCACACTGGTAAAAGGAACCTGAGTAAATGGATAACCATTGCTCAATGTCTTTGCATTCTTCTGCGCCATCGTAGGCATTGCCACGGCTACAGAGAGCAATACTGCAGAAACTAATCTCTTCATTGTTGATAGGTTTAAATAAATTATTATTGTTTTGCGGTTGCAAAGATAATAAAACTTATCGAATAAAGTGTGAAATAAACAACAAAAGATAGGTACTAATCGTTCAAAATAACATTTAGCACCTATCTTTTACCTTATTTATATACCTATTTCAGCACTTTATATCCCTTTATGGGTAGGAATCACTCGCTTGATGGTGCCATCGGCATTGAATTCCATCTTGTCGATGCAGACCTCACGATGAACACCTGGCTGATGATGAATGTAATCCTTGTTGATGCGATGATATACGATATACCACTCATCTGTACCTGGCTTCTGAATCACGGAATTATGAGCTGTGCCATAAATCTCATGCTGTGGGTCCTGGATTAGGACGATAGGATCCTTGGCCACCTCGATAGGACCGAGCGGAGACTTGGATGTTCCATAAGCCACATGATAGTTGGCTGCACCGGTATCATCCACCGACCACATGAAGTAGTAGAGTCCGTTGCGATAGAACACGTATGGTGCCTCGCGATAAGCATAGTCTCGCAGACTTCCACCCTTTGGAGTCATCACGGTTACGGTTTCATCCTTTATCTTGGTCATGCTTGGCTCCAATTCGGCACCAGCCATAAAACTGTTGCCCCAATAGAGGTAAGGCTTCTTCGATACTGGGTCGATGAAGACATCCACATCGATGAGCTGACCCTTGCAACCCGGATGGTTCTTCGCAAGAAGAGGATGGCCCAGGTCAACGAATGGGCCCGTAGGAGAATCAGCAACCGCTACACCCATCTGCTTTCTGCCGTTGTCATTAGGACGGGCACTGAAATAGAGATAGTACTTGTAGCTGCCGTCCTTCTGCTTCACCTCTACGGCTGCCGGAGCCCAGAGGTTGCCGTTGGCCCAGGAAATCTGGTCGCTCTTGGCATCGAGAACCACTCCCTCGTTCTTCCATTTCTTGAGATTCTTGGAAGAATAGCAATAATATTGCCATCCACCCCATCCAGGAGTTCCATCCGTGGTGGAATAGATATAATACTTCTTTGTCTTGTTGGAATATAGGATTTCAGGGTCTGCATGAAAATCCGGAAGAATCGGATTCCCCTTACCCGTATATGAAGAGTTAGGCACGGTTGGTTTCTGTGCCATCACAGGAGCAGCCATCAATAATGCGGCTGCCACCATTCCAACGATTGTCAGTTTTCTGTTCATCATTATCTTGTTATTCATGTTAATGTTCACGATTTGCCTGCAAAGATATATTGTTTTATACGAACAGAGGAATACAATTTCTGATAAAAAGTATAATAATCGTTCAAAAGGCAGTTTTTTCGTCCTTAAACCAGTAAATCTCCCTAGTTTCTTTTTACTTTTAAACATTAAGGCTTGGGGACCAGCGATTCCATCGCTGGGAACGGGGGGGCAAAGGGGAAAGGTCCTTTTTACCTTTTTACCTTTCAACAATTAATCCACCCTTAGGCTGCATGACTACCTTCAGGTTTCCCTTCTTGTCCACCTTCACGCTCTTCACCTGCGATACTGGCCAGAGTGCCTTCTTGTCCTTGCTGGCTGTCTCATGATAATAGGTAACATTTTTGCCGGCGAGCATTGGCAGATTCAGGGTGAGTTTCATCACCTGGTCTGTGCCGTTCAAACCTGCCACATACCATTTATCACCATGGCGACGTGCCACAACCGCATATTTTCCAGGATAACCGGCGATGAACTTCGTCTCATCCCAGGTAGTAGGAACGCTCTTCAGGAAATCAATCTCATGCTGAGGAAGTTCTGAGAGATTGTTCGGATAGATGGCGATGCACTGGATAGCTGCCTGGTTCATGATAGCCGAAGCCATCTCGAAAACATCGGTGGTATAACGGCGATGACGACTCTTGTTATCCTTGGAGAGATACTTGTTCATGATGGTACCACCCCAATCCATCGCTCCCACAGCATTACGGCAGAATGGATGCATGGTGAGTTCGAAAGCCTCCTGCTTGGCATGATAATCAGAGAAGAATACATTCTCTGAAGCCAGTACAGCCTCGCTCGATACATAGTTAGGATACATGCGCTCCCAACCTCTTGGCAAAGTACAGCCATGGAAGATAACCTGAATGCCATAATCGTTGGCATCGCTGAGGATGTCTTCATACTGCTGCATGGTGTGCTGCTTGTCGCCACCAAAGAAATCTACCTTGATACCCTTGATGCCGATGCTCTTCATCCAAGCCATTTCCTTCTTGCGGGCCACGATGTTATCCATGATGCCACGAGGTCCCTGAGGTGCATCGTTTGCCACACCATTGGAATTATACCAGAGCATCAGACTTACATTCTTGCTCTGCGCATACTTGCTCAACTCAGCTATCTTGTCTCTTCCAATTTGAGTATCCCAGAGCGCGTCAACCAGCACATATTCATATCCCATGGTAGCAGCCAGGTCGATGAACTGCTTCTGGTCGTTATAGTTGCAGGAACCATCCTGCCAGATGAGCCAGCTCCAGGCATACTTGCCTGTTCCGTATTTCTGGGAAGCCTCGAATCTTGGCTCCACTACATCGTATGGAATGGTGGTCTCTACCAATGGCTTCAAATCAGAACCCACGGTGATGGTTCGCCAAGGAGTGGAACCCGGAAGAATGAAAACACCCGATGTAGAACCGATGCCATCTGCCTCCTTCTCCATTGGGAAGGCTATCTGATAACCCTTTGCTGCATCGTAATCGCTGATATGACAACCCGGATAGTTGCCGTGAGTACCCGTCTCGCTGACCAATACCCAGCCATCGCCGCCTACCTTGAAGAGGCATGGGAAAGTATAGCCATGACCATAGCCAGATTTTGCCGTTAAAGGCTGATCTACCTTATAATCCTCCTCATAGCTTGGTTTGGTTCGGGCAAAACCGATGAGCGGATCCGACTGTGGACAGAGGTAAGTGGTGGTTACCTTTGGAAGATTGAAGGCTGTCTTCTCTTCGTTTACGATGAGATGCTGAGCCTTCAGCTGATTGAAAGTATAACGGAAAGCCACATCGTTGTTGCTCACGTTGAAGGTAACCGTCATCGGCTGCTTCTTGCCGTTCAGATAAGTCACGTTGAGCTGATTGGCATGATAATCTACATGCGAAACCTTGGCGGTGCGGAGGTCATAGCTCTTCTCCACCTTTGTCTCCTTCTTATTCTGATAGGTCAAGCCCTGACTGAAATCGCCCACATTGGCAAGGAGTCCGAGCTGTGATTTTTCCATCATTCGCTTACCTGCATAGTCAATGGAATAATAGAGTTTGCCATCGCGGTCTTCCACCACGACATTCAACTTACCATCAGGAGAAGTGATGGTATTCTTTTCGGCATAGGCGCCGATGCCAGCCATCAATGCCAGCGCTACTGCTAAAACGTTTTTCTTCATTTCCGATTGCGTATAGTTTAGTTATGATTATATTTTTGTGATTGCAAAGATACAGAATTTAAACGATTATCATGTCCTCAAATCGATAGAAAAAGTATATAATTCATCATTTTGGCACAAATCATAAAGTTTAAGTTACAATACAGACAATCCTTTTGAGAAAACTTTGGTGCAGTCAGTTTTTTATATTAACTTTGCAGCATAATAGCAAAATAAGACAATGGAAAAAACAAAACAGATTCCTTACCGTGCCATCGCCTTAGACTTGGATGGCACCTTGACAAACCACGAGAAGGTGGTCACCCCAAAGACTCGTGAAGCTCTCCTTCAGGCATCAGCCAAGGGAGCAGTAATCATCCTTGCTTCCGGTCGACCTACCTACGGCATCGAACCGGTGGCAGAATGCCTGGAGCTGAACAAGCAGGGAGGATACATTCTTTCCTATAATGGCGGCAATATCGTGAATGCCAAAACTGGCGAAAAACTCTTCTCGCAGTTCCTGCCAGATGAAGTGATACCAGAATTATATGCGTATGCCGAGGAGAACGGTCATGCCCTGCTGGGATATGCCGGCAACGAAATCATCACCGAGATGCCGGATGACCAGTATGTCAAGGAAGAATCACGCATCAACAAGATGAACATTCGAAAGGTTGAGAACCTGTTTGAAGCCATGGAGCCTCATCCAACCAAACTCCTCATGACGGGTGACCCGACCCTCATGCTCAAGGCAGAGGAGGAACTGGTGGAGAAGCTGGGAGACAGAATGGATATCTTCCGCTCAGCTCCTTTCTTCCTGGAACTGGTACCTAAGGGTATCGACAAGGCTAAGTCGCTGAGTCGTCTCTTAACGAAAATCAACCTCACCCCTGCCGATATGATTGCCTTTGGCGATGGCTACAACGACCTCAGCATGCTGAAGCTTGCAGGCATGGGAGTGGCTATGGAGAATGCTGCACCAGAGGTTAGAGCCGAGGCCGACTACGTAACTTTATCGAATGAAGAAGACGGTGTGGCAGCTGCTCTCGAACACTTCAACATGTAAATTCTACCACTTCTTCACTCATAAAGTCCGAATCATTCAAATCATTCATATTTCAAGAAATCCCCCTACTTTGGGGGATTTTTTGTTATTCTCTATTGGAAAATTCGTTACTATCAGGTATTTTTTCGCTATTATCCAGCATTTTTATAGATTTTCGAAAAACAATTATATAAAATCGAAAGACATCCCAATGGAAAAGTCCTACCTTTGTTCGGTCAAATCATTCCATCATGCAGAATATGTGTTCCGCATAAGATGAATTTGACTGCCAAAGATAAATATCAATAACACAAACAAGACATAGGCAATCCAAAAAAAGATGCGAAAGCGCTGGAACTCGCTTGGCGAGACCAACTCAAGTAATTGAGCCTATAGGTATTCACTCGGCGAAACACCGAACTGCTTCTTAAAAGCTACAGAGAAATGGGCCGCAGTACTAAAACCAGTCAACACGGCTATTTCAGAAATACTGTACTTGCCTTCATGCAGCCAAGCTGCTGCTTTGTTGAGCTTATACTTACGGAAGAAGATACCAGGTGTCTCGCCAGTGAGTTCCTTTATCTTGTAATTGAACTTCGCCGGACTGATCAGCATGTCGCGACACACGGTAGCCACATTCAAATCCTGCTCCGCCGAACGTTTTTCCATCCATCCGTATAATTCATCCATAAACTTCCGGTCTTGCAGAGAAAGGGTATCTGCCACTTTCTCAGACAAAGAACCTGTCTCTGTACTCTCACTCAAGCGTTGACGGAGCATCTGCATATTATGCAACTGCGACTTGACAAGTGCCTTGAGATAAACCGGGTCGAACGGCTTGGTGACGTAAGCCACAGCCCCCAACTGCAAACCATCAATCTGCTCACTCATCGTAGACATAGCTGTAATCAATATCACAGGAATATGACTGAAAGAAAGATTACTCTTCAAAAACTTGCAGAATTCAAATCCCGACATCTGCCCCATAATCACATCGCTGAGAATGAGGTCTGGCTGCACCTCTTCTAAATCTGCCAAAGCCTCTTCGGCCGAATAACGATTCACCACTTCATAGGCTGGTGCAAAGATACTATGGAGATATTGAGCCACATCCACATCATCATCAACAATCAGGATTCTAGGCAGATTCTTACCCGAAGGAGAAGTCTTTACGGCAGATTTGCCATTTTCAGCAAGAGAATTCTTCACTCTTCCCTCTTCACTCTTCACTTCCGAAGTTCTTCCCTCTTCACTCTTCACTTCCAAAGCTCTTCCCTCTTTCTTCTCCACTTCCAGCGGTATCTGCATTACACGCTTCCTGCGTTCTGCAAATTCCACCTTATTATATATAGACTTATCAGCAGGAAGGACGAAACTGAATTCCACACCATTCTTGAGCGAAGCCTCAGCCGAAGTCTCGCTCACCTCTTTGATATTCTTCACCCTGACAGAACCATGATGAAGTTCCACCAGACGCTTCACATAATAGAGTCCGATACCCGTACCCCAACCATACTGGTCAAAATCCTGAGAATCAGCCAACTGATAATAGCGCTTGAAAACATCCTGCATCCTGTCCTCATCCATCAGTTTGCCACTATTGAAGACCGACACTTCCAGCATATTATCATCAACATGAGCGTTTATTCTAATCACACCACCTGGCGAAGTATGCTTCAAGGCATTGGTAAAGAGGTTACCCATGATTTTCTCCACCTTATCACCATCCAGCCACATCAGGTAGTTGCCATGCTTGATGACAAGGTCCAGTTTTATGCCTTTCACCCTGGCAGATTCTTCAAAGGAAGCTACCTGCTGACGCAACTCTTTCGCAGCATCAACCTCTACAACCCTGAGGCGCAGCTCATCGGTCTCCAGCTGGTTAAAGTCGAGCATCTGGTCGATGAGCCTCAGCATTCTATTTACACTTATACAGACATGATTCAGGATGCGATGCACCGAATCGGGCAGAGCCTTGTCGGCATTCAGCATCATCAGCGGACCGGCAATGATGGTGAGAGGGTTACGAAATTCGTGTGAGATATTGGCAAAGAATTTCATATTCATCTCCTTGGCACGCTTCTCGCGCTCTG